>Ga0307974_1002457_pt1 | contig 13144 bp, 20 predicted proteins | sample OrgLakmetagen784_FD_201812 | JGI IMG/M metagenome (GOLD analysis project Ga0307974, IMG submission 201812) | Saline water microbial communities from Organic Lake, Antarctica - #784 | ecosystem: Environmental > Aquatic > Non-marine Saline and Alkaline > Saline | place: Antarctica: Organic Lake... | reverse complement strand
ATAAGGAAAATGATCACCGAAAGACACAACTTAGCATGCCGCATGATATTAAAGGCTATCAGCAAAACAGGCTCCTTAGGATCATGCATTGTCTCCAAAGATATATATAGGCAGCAACGAACGGATGACCATGCAAAATCTCCAGATTCCTGAAATAGCTGAAAGTAGAATTGTTCCCAAATGGCTCTTCCCACCCCGTTTCCCAGGTAAAGACAGATTCACCTCCAGCCGCCCAGATTTTGTGCTGGTTACTCTCATTGCTGCAAAAACACAAAAATAACAAACTAATGTAGGGGGGTGGGTTCTTCGAAGTGGCAGGGAGCAATTGAGGGTGACTGGGAGCACCTCAGCAGCGCCGCCAGCCACCAATAGAGCCACCAACCCCAGACAGCACCGACCTAAAGACCTCAGCAAACATCGGCGTGACATCCACCTTGTCGAGATCAAGTATTGTGAAGACACCAGACCTCAGAACCAGCTAAACGCCGCAAAGGAGCAGCACAAAGATCTCTGCAACACTCTCCAAGGAGCCTCCGTTACTCTCCACATCATCCTTTTGGGTGTGGGTGGCACCATCTACAACACTCAAACTCTGAAACCTTTCAATGAACTGGGTCTTGATTCTCAAAGAGTTAAGAAGCTTGCCTCCAAGCTCCATGTGCACTCTGTGAACTTAGCTGCTAAACTTGTCCATACCAGACGTGCCCTTTCCAGTACTATTATCAACCCTCATCAGGAGCCGGTTTCAGGCCAAGCCTGCAACCCTCTTGATCCCCATTGGATTTTCCTTTCCTTTTTGCGGCGGAGGAGCTTTACGGTACTCGGTACCAAAGTGGCTCCTTTTCCTTAATAAATGTGGGGAGTAATTTTCACTGCCTGCGTAGTTTTTTTACCTAAAGGCAGGACATAGGACGCTGTTAGGTAAGCGCGCGTTGCTAGCGACTCCATTGGCAGTGCCATTCTTGATAAAGGTCTGGTAGTAATCATGGTAGTTTGCTACGGTATTGGCATTCCCTAGTTTGTGGAGGGGGTGCATGTGTGCTTGCAAGGCGTCATGGTAGTTGGATAGGCACCAAAGCCTTGAGGCCCTCAGGTAGGTGACTGGGCTGTGTCTGGGTGATTTTGTAGGATTCGGTGTTCTTCGTTTTCTTTTGCAAGCCAGTAGATAATGAAGAAGGGATGTTCCTCAGGGCCAGCTGTTATGATAGAGGTATCCACGGCGTCAGAGTAGATTGTGATTGATTTTCTAGCAAGAGCGTCAGCAAATTCATTGCCTATAATACCTCCGAGTGACTGTGTGGTGGAGAGCACGGCAGGTTCAGTGCTGTAGGGCTAACTATGAGACTCGGTAATTTTTGTGGATTGGCAGTGGCCGAGATGGGTGGTCATCCCTTGTAGACCCTTAGTTTAGCTCTGCAATGTCTGTGCCTGGTGCTCTTGCTTGTTTGAGGCTGGTACTCCTCCAGTCTCTTTGTGACTAGTCTTCTTTCCTCCTTCTGGCGGTACTCTGTTGAACCTCTCTGACTGGGCCTTTTTTGTCTGCCTGTTAAGGAGTTTTACGGTACTCGGTACCAAGCACAGTTACTTACTTTTCCTTAATCATTGTGAGGAGTGGTTTTCACTGCCTGCGTAGTTGTTCTATTTTCTATTTTCCTCCGTGGGATTTGACTTTGTGGAAATGAATGGGCAATGGTTATTGGTGGATTGCTTTGGCAATGGACCGGAGGGCATTGCCCTGGGGGATGTGGTGGCTGTGGAGGTTCCGGTGTGAGAGCTGTTTTTTAATTTGGTGCATTGAGGTAGCTAGGGCTATCTGTGGCTATATGGGAGTGCAGCCGTGAATGATTGCTGCTCCTATAGCTGCTAGCTCTACACGTGAGATTGTTAATGCGAACACATTTACACTTTGATGTGTTTTTGCCTACTTCTTCTCGTGTCTGTAAGGCTAGCATTTTCCAGTTGCGTCACAGCCCTTTTTTTATTTGGTTTGTTTTGAGGTCTACCTCGTTCTCATAGGTTGAGCAGCCATTCCAGGTTGAATGCCTTTGTAATCCAAACTAAACTAATGCGAACACATTGCTTAAAGCCACAATTGACAGCGTTTCACCTGACAACAAGGCAGGTAGCAAGGGGCAGAGCTGTTAAGTAAAGCCATCAGTGCAGCAAGTACTCCTATCACACAAAAGTCAGGAACGTAGGAGAGACGGATGATAATAATATTTTAAATTGAGGAGCCTGCGCAGTTTTCCTTTTTCACAAATTATTTAATGATATACGTGCAAATGGGAAGAGCGGCTCAAAGTTGGTGCAAAGCTGGTGGAATGCCAGCACGTAATTTTGCAAAGAAACAACAAGAACGCGGTGCCAGCACCAGCAAGTGCAAATAATCACTAAAAAAGAGAAATTATTCTAGCGTTCAGCGCGAGGTGCCGCCCACTCGACGTGTAAAATGAGGTTGTCGTAGCCAAAGCCTTCCAAAGCGCGGATGGCCCTCTCTGCATCCTCCCTGTGAATAAACGGGAGCCAAAAACAATGAGCTAGGATGCATTTCAAAGTTGAGCCACGTGTTTTGGCCTCCATAAGACCACCAAGCAATGTGATTAAGACGTCTGCCACCCTTATGCACACCCCAACAACCGGCATTGCACCTTTACTTGCTAGAAACCGGAGCAAGAACTGTGTGAGAAGCAAAAGCAAATAACTATCATGATAAGCAACAGCTTAAAATACAGCCGCCCTTCACTGACTCTGACTCTGATAACACCGAGCCCAACCAACACGAACCATCTGACCCTGCAACACAACCTGACATTTAATCTACGATATCACACATTACAACATAAAAACGTGAGTGCATTTGACACCGGACGACAGAACAGGACCACCAAAATGCTTCTAAATTCCTATTCCGCACCAAAATGCTTCTATTTTCCTATCCCACACCAAGATGCTTCTATTTTCCTATCCCACACCAAGATGCTTCTTTCCTTGTATCCCCTCACCTGTACACGTAGTTGACAAATGCAAAGCCACGGTTCTCGCCCGTGGCGCGGTCTACGGCCACAAACACTCGTGACACGGCACCAAAGGGTCTAAACAGCTCTTGTAAGTCCGCCTCTGTTACGTCGTCACTCAAGTTGGTCACACGCAAGCTGTTCTCATCACGCCTCCTGTAACGACACACAGGAATGATGTGGATCGGGATCAAAAAAGGGATGGTTAAAATAATGGCATGGGCTTTGCTTGCTGCTGCTTTGCTGTTTGTCAAGCTGAGCGGTCAGGCATAAACACATCATTTCACATAGCCTTGTATTCATAGATGCAGCATTCAGTGCTGCAGTCATCTTATCCAGCCTTGGAACCTTTCAAAGACTTGGTTCTTGATTCTCTCAGAGCTAAAAAGCTTGCGTTCAAGCGCCATGTTCATTCCGTCAACTATGCTGCGATACTTGTCCATTCCAGACGTGCCCTTTCCAGTACCATTACCATTTCTAATCAGGAGCCAATTCCAGGCCAAGCCTGTAACGCTCCTGATCCTCATTGATTTTTTATTTCTATTTTTGAGGGAGTTATACGGTACCCGGTACCAAAGTGGCTCCTTTTCCTTAATTACTGTAGGGAGTGTTTTTAATGCCATCCCTGTGAGAGTTCTTGCCCCAAAGCAGAAAAGTACATTTAAGTATGTAGGAACCTATATTAGAAAAATCTAAGCACCCCTGCACACTCAGTTTGTGGCGGGAGGTGCCCAGATGGGCAGGGTGAAAATACCTGCCAAAAAGTGTCCGGCCCAGTAGATTCCCAAAAGCTCCTTCCGAGTACTGGCAAGTTACCAGGGGTATTTGCAATAATATTGGGGACATTTTGGTGAAGGTCCGGCCAGGTGTGGAAGATTGAATGACTGACTATAACAGACCGACGCCTTGTACTTATGAAGGTGAAATCTTTACCATTTACTTTGCAACTATAGGCTGAAATCATTGAAAATGAGATTTGTGCGAAGCTTCAACTGAGCCGAACGCAAGCGCTCTGAGGAAATTGCGCCAAATGCAAATTTACAGCGCTGGGGTGAAGGTCCAGTTTTGGACCCCCTTTTGGCATGGAAACTACGAAATGCAAAGGCTTTTACCGCACTTGATGGGATCCAGGCGCGTTTTTTACAATGAGTGAACTCAAATTGGCGCTGGAAAAGCTCTGGCCGGCAGGTGGCCCACGCACTACGTCCTTTAGGGGCAAAATAACGACCAAATTGTTTGCTTTGACGGGTGATGTGACCCTAAACTTATCTGGGAACAAACCATTATTGAAATTCGGACCAGAACCCGCAATTCTACACCCATGCCACCTTTCTGGCAGGAAAATGGCACAAATCAGCCCCCCACTCACACCCTTAACCCCAAACTCATTAGTTTTTATGCAGAAGTGTTACATTTATGTGTAGAAACCACTGTGTGACCTCAGATGTGCATTTCAGGAAAAGGGCAATAATTCCCTCTTTTTGAGTGGGGCTTGGCTGGCCTGACTGCCTGCGTAGTTTTCTACTTCTTTTCTGACTCTCTCTTAACACCCCTTTAAATGGCTTTCCTGGCGTTACCTATGCCGGCCATCAAACCTGTAATCGACTCGCACGCACGCACGCACGCACACGCACACGCACACTTACACACATGCACTCCTGCCCATTGACATAAATCGCAAAACTTACTGCTGCTGTGGTCCTACGTAGAAATCCTCATATCTCACACCCCCACAGCGTGCGGCACACACACACACCTGTCCCTGCCGCCTGCATCATCTGCCATGCGCTCTCCTGTACCCCGGTTCCGTAATGAGGGCGGGACGTAGCTGCCAGGCTTGCTGCCTGGAGGAGGCAGTGCAGAGGTCGGCCGCGGGCCTCCAGGACCATCCTGTGTGTTTTGCGAGTGTATATGCGTGTGTGCGGTGAGTGTATTTGTGTGCGCATGTGCACCCATTAGACAAGTAATTCTTTCTGCAATTGCCTTGGGTTTATGTTTGATAACAGCATAATGAAGAGGAGTTTGTTGCAGCAACGGCTCTCCTGACGACTCTTTAGCAAACTCTCGCTTCTAGCATCCATCTATTTTCTGACGAGCTTGCAAGGATTTCAGACTATCTACAGACAATGCTACGATTGTGCTTCAGCTCAGACATTCATCTGAGACATTCATCTCGTGTCCTGCGCTGGTGCATGCACAAATTGGCACGACGCCCTGACAGCAGGTTCCTCCAGGGTTCCCCTAGGCTAAACCTTACGAAATTCCCCTGCCTTCTTGAGATGGCATGGCAGTATCTTGTTCCTTAAGCTGGCTGATGGATCGCTGCAGTAAGCGCTACAGTATTCCAGACAGAGGAAGCTACAGCATTCTAAGCAGCACCCTCACCTCTTCCCCTGGCGGCTTCTCGGCCTCCTTGAGCAAGCCTTTGGCTCGCATGAGTTCTCGCTCCATCCTTTTCTTGTACAGCATATCTTTGATACTGCAATGCATTCAAGGGAAGGGAAGCATGCAACACAGTGTTCGAGAGGAGTTTCCCAAAGGCAGAAAGGTAAGCACCAGGATGATGGTGCTGTTAAAGCAACACAGAAGAGCGCCACAGCAGGCGGGAATCACTTACGATGAGTTCAAACTTTGCTTCTATGACATGTATTACTCAAGGCATGTGCACAGATGTACGAACACATGCTCACTGCAACAGCTGTACAGCATTCATATTCACAGGCTGTTCCTGGGTTAGTGCATGTGTTAAGTGCATGCGTGTGTACAAGTATGTGCGTATATTACTGCATTTGAGGTGCAATTTGTATGTTTGTGTATGTATGTGTGTGTGCGTGTGTGAATGTGTGTGTGTGTACAAACACGAACTAAGGTGATCAGAGTAGTACTGTGTGTGTGCGTGTGCGTGTGTGTGTGTGTGTGTGTGTGTGTATGTGTGTGCATATGTGTGTGCGAGTAAATGCATGTAATTGAGTGTGCGTATCAGTGTGCATTCTTGTATATGTGTGTATGAGCGTGTGCGCATGTGCTGCGTTGCTTCTCCATACGACGTTACCTTCCAGAAATTGCTTGCTTGTCCATGCCTTGTTGCATGGCCGTCTGCAAGTCCATGTTGGCTTGCTTCTTCTCTTGCTGCGTGGCCTTGAGCTGGCGCACGCGATCAAATGGAATCTCTTCAACTGCCTGGAGTCGTGCATAAGGCACACTTGACATGTGTGGCCACGATGGTGGAGGGCGCGTGTGCACGGGCTGGGATGCCGCCCTGCAACCTAAAGCATGCGCCCTGCAACTATAGCCTTGCTTCCATGAACAGCCACCTCCTCCCTTCCTGCAGGTTCATTACAATCTGTTGCTTGCTGGCCTACCTGCACAGTTACACTGTCCTGAGGGGTCTCCTTGGCAGCTGCGCCAAACGGTCTCCAATTCCTGCGTTGCTTAGCTACCTGCACGCAATGGTAATAGCCGACCGTTTTGCACATACGGAGAGTGGAGGTGCGTGCAGGGCCGTAAGAGTGGAGTGGGAGACAGACGGCATGGTTTCCGTGCGAGATGTGGAGAGCCGCTACTTCTGGGTGACAAATCCACGATGCTTTTCACTTCTCGGTCCATGTGTACGTGTGATGCACGTACCTCGTACACTTTCTTCTCTACGTTCACGACCTTGCTCTTCGTCGTCTTCTTGATGGGCTCGCCCCTCTCGTTCTTGTAATACTCCGTGACGGTCTTTTGATTCCCCGATTGGGTGAAGGAGGGAGGGGGGAGCACATCCTCCTCTTCAAGCTGGTCTCCCCATCTCGCCCGCCTGTATCCGCCGACTGCTGCCATTTTGGTGCTAATAATTGAGAATTATAACATAAATTATTGTAGTTGTGTAATACCGACGAGCGACAGTCGATTGTATCGCACTGGCGTGGGTACGCAGGGTACTACAAGTGGATGCGTGGCAGGCGTGGCAGGTGCTGACAAAGATGGTGCAAGCGGAAATTTGAGTTGGCTTTTGTTTCCAGTTTAACTTGGTTATATATATATTATTCTACATCCTAACCCACAAAAACGGATGTCCGAGCTAGGGCGTTTGGGAATGTAAAGTTACAAAAACAACTGTGAAGGAGCTGGAGGAGAGGGCCACTACCTCGTACAAGAAGGCAAGGCAACCCTACGTTGCTACCTGTGAGCGCGCTGCGCTGCGCACGGTGCTAGAACCGCAGCAACAACAACACGCGCATGCTACGGTCCCGTAACCGGCTTTAGCCAGCATTCTTACACCTCGTCGTTCGAGATACTGCGTGATTCACGAAATGGCCGGCAATGCTGTCGATGGGAATATATTGCAAATGCAGCAGCCTGCACAGGTTCCGGGGGGGTACTACGCTGTCTTGCCCGGACCCCTGCCAATGCAGCAGCTGCAGCAGCAGCAGCAGCAGCAGCAGCAGGTGGATGTTGAGACGGACACGGACAATAACTCGGAGAATGGTTTCCGAAACCCCATCGCCATCGGACATCGAGCCAAACCAAGGCGCAAAGCTACACAGAAGCCGGTGGTAAGAGTTGTGCGGAGAGAGATAGAGAGAGGACGATCACCAATGTATTTGATAGTGCTAGGGGCAAGGTCACATGCCTCATATGAGCTATTATCCTACGTCAACGAATGCGACCATTTTTGTATCGCTGAAGTCTGGCGCACTGCATGCCTGTGGCTTGTGTGACTTGACTCGCAGTTGCATGTGTGCTTGCACAAACACACAAAACACACACACACACACACACACACACGCACACACACACACATATACACACACAAAACACATATGCACACATATGCACACATATGCACATATGCACACTTATACACACATAAAACACACACACACACAAAACACACACACACAAAACACACACACATACACACAAAACACACACGCATGCACACACACACACACATACAAACTCGCACGCGCACACACTCTTACACACACACAAACACATATACACACACACACAAACACACACACACACACATACACACACAAGACACACACACACGCACACACACACACACACAATTACACACACACACACACACACACACACACACACACAAACACATATATGTACACACACATATATATACACACACACAAACACAAACACACACACACGACACACACACACACACAAAACACACACACACACACGCACATGCGCACAAACACACACAAAACACATATACACACACAAAACACATGCACACACTGGCAATTGGATGCCGTAATAGTAGCACACCACGAACAACAAAAGTACAAAAATGTCGCCCCGCTACACACGTGCAGGGCTCCGACCAAAAGCGGCAAGCCTTCTCCAAACGCAAGCGTGGCATTGTTTTGAAGGCGTACCAGCTTTACAAGCTGACAGACGCAAAGGTGAGGATCAGGAGGAGAATTCCCTCTTCATCCTTTTTTATTTCTTTCGCCCCAGTCAGCTCCTGCTTTGTGGCCCTCAGCGACGTGATGCCGCAACAGATGTCTGTTGCCTGTCAACACCCTTTGTTTGCAGGTGTTCATGTTCATGGTGAATGACAAGGGAAGCTCCTGGGCGTATGGGTCCCCAAATTTTGGCTCTTCTTTGAGGCCAGGTGCAAAGTGTAATTTTTTTATGCTCCCTGTTTGTGCACTTGTGCTCGCTTTTATTACAGGTTGCATGCAGATGTTGGCTACGCAAATGATTACACGGATAAAATACCTGAAGTCAGGCATAATCTAGACGGTTTTGATTGACCAATATCCCGCCAACGTGGACTGAAACCGAGCAATACTTGATGCACCACACATATATACTGTAGTGTATAGGTGGCACCTTGAGCTACATGAATTTGCGTACCATCCATGAAGTGATTTCGAAACCGGCCCTCCTTTCTAAACTTACATCTTGGTTCACTGCTCCATTGTCGTAGAGCACCTGAAGCACATGCGTGAGCTGGCAGACCTCCCAGCCTCCCCCAAGCATGTCACAGAGGTGCGTTGGTCGCGGGATGTAGAGTGCAAGGATCGTACGGGTGTGTTTGTGTTTGTCTAGCGTGTACGTATGGGGAAGGGGGGGTAGAGGTTGGGCGGGGTGTCCTCTTGTCCTCCCCATTTGCGTCTCTAAGTGTGACATTATGGACGAACCACGTTTGTGACTAAAAAGGAAACGCAGCCTGCAAAAGACCGGTGCAACTTTTCGTGCCCTGAACATGCACGCAACACACTGCACACGCAGATCATGGCACATCCCAAGCTGGACGACTCAGACCGCCATGCGGACAACCGACATCTCTTGCTCACGACTGTGTCCGTCCAAGATAACCTACACCTTGTCAGTGGCTCTGTGCCTGCCTCCCTGCCCTACCTCCCCCCTCCCTTGCCCCCCACCCACCATGACAGCATGCTCCCCAACATAAGTCCCCATATGGGGCCGCACATACACCCCCAGCTGCAGCAGCACGACGCCCAGTTCCTGCACCACCCATACCCACATCTCCCCCATTCAATGCAACCGGCAGGCTCCCAGATGCAAATGCAGATGCAGCAACGGCAGCACCAACATCATCATCAGCAGCAGCAGCTACAGCTGTTAGAGGCCAGAGCAAGCACCTCCCAAATTCAACCCTCAAACAAGGCTGCCGTTTCTCCAAAGCAGGTGCGTGCACATTGAGCTGCTGGAACTGAAACACAGATACATCATCACTGCCTTTTTCAGGTTTCCGGTGAGAAAAGTGCCATCCTGGCAACATTAATTTGATGGACCTACTGGTCATTTTGAGGGGGAAGGGGACAGAGTTGTTTAAATACGTGGATATTTTGTTTGGGCTAGCAGCAGCCATTTGTAATGTGTTACGCAAGGGAATGATGTCCTTTGGGGTGTACCTTCAACAGCTGTACATCCTATCAGGTAGTTGCTCCTCTTGTGTACATACCGAGCTTACGTGGGCTGGATTATTTACATAATTAACAGGCCGACGCAGGGCACTAGTGTCGTAGATTTAGGGCAAGCAGCTCACACCTCATACCGTTTATGCTCTGTACACATGCCAATCAAACTGTTCTATGGCCTACTTCTCCAACCAATTGGAATTGTATAGTCATTAGCGCTGAAAATGCGCCTATAGCCTGTAATAATGCTTTTATTTGCTATGCTCTTAAGCAGTGTTATTGACGTGGGCGGGACCCAATGCATATTCTGTCGTATCCTCAGGCTGGAATCGCAGCACAGTCAGAACCTCGGCACTGCGAGATAGAGAACGCGTCTGGAGACGCTGTCATGATCACTGCAGGCTCAGCAAACCTGGGTGCTCTGGGCGGCCTGAAGCCAGGTGCGCACGTGGATATGCAGCGTGAGCGTGGCACAATTGCGTGCATTTGTACTTGTGTGCACCGTGCTCAGAATGGTGGCAATTCTAAGCTTGGTGTCTGAAAGTGTAGCCTCTTTTCTGTGGCACCTGTGCTTCTCCCGTGTCTTGTAATTGCAGCCATTTAATAGTGTGTTGTATGACTCTGGCTGTAGCTCTCATCCTATGTTGCTGCGAGAGCAGCCAATGAGATGTCCATGCCAGGCTCAAGCTCTCATCCTTTGCCGTACTCACCAACACGCTATGCCTTGATTTGTGACACCCCCACGCAGACGCTGAAGGCGCACAGAGCAAGCCTGCAAACACACAAGACCACCAGGGTGGCGTTTTGACTGAACCCCAACCCATCGCCTCCTTGCAACATGTGCAACGACAGCCCCAAACTCAACTCCAGCCCCAGCCCCAGTCCCAGCCCTCTCTCTTTGCAGGCCGCGTCATTGCTGACCCAGCAGGTACGACTTCCTTTAGCCTGCCTGCACAGTTGCTGCAAATAAGCATGTGGCCGCTCTAATTTTGTGCTTGCGTTATCCACGCATCACGCGCCCGCACTAGTGCTTGCACATATGTACTACACGCTTCATAACACGCAGATGCACACAATTACACACAAACATACACACACACATGCACACACACACACTGTCGGCGCGCAACACACATGCTCACAGGCAACTTGTACCGGGTGGTAAATGACCAGCTTGTGCCTCTGCTGCCGCACGAAGTGGAGCAAAGTCTGACTGGCAGCGGCTCTCAAAGTCCCGGCCTGGCCACCTTGGCCGCTGCTGCGGCAGCTGCTGGCCAGAGAGGAGGGGGGCCCCACGGTATGGCGCCTGAAGCAGGAGCAGCTCACACTTATACTGGTGTGCAAGCCCCCCTACTTTCTTCCTACCCGGGAAGCCACAGCCTTGGAGGCGAGATGTACGTTTTGAACCATGCGGGGGGGGGCACCCCAATGGGGGGCTTCCACCCAGGCCACCCACCGCAGTACATGCTGCACCAGCAGATTGGCTACAGCATGCCGTACGCAGCCCACAATCAGCCGCTGTACATGGATGGAGTGGGCATGAGCATGGGAATGAGCATACCCTACAGTGGGGGTTTCATTGGCTCACTTCCGATGGGGGGCCTGTCTGTGACCCACGGCTTCCCCATGAATACCATAAGCCTGCAGCCCCCGGTCAGTCTGCCCGTGTCCGGTGCTTTCCACATCACAGGGGCACTCCCTCAGTATCCTCCTCACAATATGCCAGCACCATAGAGTGAGTTGAGCTGTTGGGCCTGCACTTCGAGCTGCTTTTACATTGAGTTTAGGAGGCCCTCTGCTGCAGCAGCAACGGCCAAGGGCAATCTCAATTATTGATGTTCTGACCATATATGTTTTGAGAAGAGCTATGCTGGAGGGTTTGATGGACAATTGCATGTTACAGTCTGTGACTCATGCCATTGAAGGATGCAGGACTTGCAGCAGCTCCCAGTCTGAGGTATGGGGTCTTATGATCTTGCGGTATAGGATTGTATAAGAGGCTCGTACCGCAATTTATATGGGGATGTTACCAAAGCTCCATGATTGACAGGACAGTCTAAACCATGTGATTGGGACTTTGGAAAATCGTGTAGCTAGGTGCGACATTGTACATGTCTTTAGGAATTCCCATGAGCTTAAGCTGTCTCCAGAGGTCCCCCGAAGTGTCCACAGGCTTTCATACCAAATCTGCTTGTACAAGCAGCATTTCAAGGGAATGGATTCTGCACTCTATGTTACAAAGTAATTGGATTTTATTGGCATGTTGATGGGATGTTGCTGAGTACCCAGGAGCCACCGTGTACATGTGTGTGCGTGTGTCTATAAACTCTGTCGAAGCGATTGTGCAATGTAATTCACTTAGATTATACCTTTAGTAGCATGACAGTACTGAAAAACGTACGATGAGGTGGGGTCCTTCCTCTGACATGTCTTGCTAACTAGGTTGTCGATAGGCGATCATGTATGTCTGCCAGAAAGAATGTTACCTACACACGCTCAATTGTTATTTTCAAGCATCAGTTGTTCGATTTGCTTTCTGAATTTTTGGAGTATTGATGGGGAACTGTAGTAAAGGATGAGCGAGTAGCAAATGTTTTAACGCAATCTGCATCGCCTTGTATTGCATTAATTTGGTCTGTAGCTGGCTGCAAGAAACTTTTTTATTGCACGGCACGTGCAATGAGATGAATGCATGTGTCTAACCCCAAGGAGGATTACTTGTTCTGGGTGGTGACCGGTGATATTCATTTTTGAATTGGCACATAGTAGCTGTGACAACGTACGACAGGATCTGATAGGTTTGACATTTCATTAGTTTGCTCTTAATGCAGTTCATATATACTTAATCGATTATAATGCATTTCATGCTTTTAAAAAGTATCTTATTAAACGACTCTGACATGTAATGAAATGATTTGAAGCTGATGAAGCAGTCTTTTTTGCTGTTCTGTACGGCATCTGGCTGGAGGAGCAGAGGAGGCTCGGGTCAAATCACTGCCACAAGAAAGAACACGGCTATAACACAAGAAAGAACATGGCTGCAATAATGGCGAGCCAAAACCATACGCCAAAACGTGTTGTCATCTTCAGCAATTAGGTAATGGTTACAATGGTTACAATGGGGGGTGACCTTCAGCCAGGTAGTTTGGCTGATCGGCTGCTGACTGGTCTCGGCCAGCCACAAATAAATCCATAAGCTCAGAAAGAAAAAGAAAAAGTCTATTG
>Ga0307974_1002442_pt1 | contig 13185 bp, 10 predicted proteins | sample OrgLakmetagen784_FD_201812 | JGI IMG/M metagenome (GOLD analysis project Ga0307974, IMG submission 201812) | Saline water microbial communities from Organic Lake, Antarctica - #784 | ecosystem: Environmental > Aquatic > Non-marine Saline and Alkaline > Saline | place: Antarctica: Organic Lake... | reverse complement strand
GGGGCAGGTGGGGAGGGCTGGTTTGGTGACTGGGACCCACAGGCCATAGTGGATGCCATTTGGAAGTGGCTGCCCACCGCGTTGGCCCTGTCGCTGGCGCTGCCGCCTGCGGCTGTGCAGCAGCTCATCCAGGTGAGGGTCCTGTGTGTGTGTGTGTGTGTGTGTGTGTTTGTGTGTGCATGCGTGTGTGTGTGTGTGCGCACGTGTGTGTAAGTGTGTTTGTATGTGCACATCTCAACTCCCCTTCTCTCGCTCAAATTATAACTTATCCTCCCTCCCTTTCCCCCCTCTTCCTACCCTTATACCAGGGCTTGCTGACGGCCCTGCCCTACCCTTTTTTTGGTGCACCACCCCTCCCGATTTAACCCTGGCTACATGCCACCTCCAATGTCACCAAAACCACACTAAGCACACAACACTGCAATCTCACCCCTCCCTCTTACACATTCCAGGGCTTGCTGACGGCCCTGCGCTTCCGCCTGTCCGGCGCTCCACATCTTCCCAACTACACAGAGTTTGAAGGTCGACAAACAGGGCGAGGAGCCGCCTCAATCCGCGTGCGTAGGCTGCGGGGCAGTTTGGGTGAGCCTTTGGGCTTGCTGCTGCCCTCGCCCACAGATACGGCATATGCTCGGCTGTGCCACGCGCTGGGCGTTGTGGAGCTACCGTACATGGTGTGTGTGTCCACGTGTGTGTGTGTGTGTGTGTGTGTGTGTGTTTGTGCTTGTTAAGGTATATGCATAAGAATTGGCATATGCTCGGCTGTGCCACGCGCTGGGCGTTGTGGAGCTACCGTACATGGTGTGTGTGTTAACGTGTGTGTGTTTGTGCTTGTTAAGGTGTATGCATAAGAATTGGCATATGCTGGTTGTGGAGCTTCCGTACATGGTGTGTATGTCCGCGCATGTGTGTGTGAGTGTGTTTGTGCCTGTTTTTGTGTATGCATAAGAATTGGCATATGCTCAACTGTGCTACGTGCTGGGCGTTGTGGAGCTTCCGTACATGGTGTGTATGTCCGCGCGTGTGTGTGAGTGTGTTTGTGCCTGTTTATGTGTATGCATAAGCAATCCTGAATCCTGCATCCATTGTTGTCAGGCACTTTGCATCTGTACAGAGCCACACACTGAGTCTAGCAATGGATCAACGCCGTTAACTTTCCAATATCGTCTCTGCACACTCCTAACCATTATTACCTCCCTTCCTACGCACAATCATTCATGCATACCCACAGCCTACTTGGCCCCATTCATTATGTGGCTACAACCTTTGGTGCATCCAATTTGTGTTTGTCTGCGCGTGTGATGTCCTTTGTATAGACGTGCGGGCTTGTAATCAGTGATGTGCCAGTCCGCCATATTTCCGTTTTCAGACCGTACATACGTAACCATACCGTACGTGCGGGCTTGTAATACAGTCGCACGCTAGTCTACTTTGGCGCTTAGAAAGTACCCTGCTTACTCTTATGCAGCTCTCTCTCTCTCTCTCTCTCTGTCCCTGTCTCTCATTCTGTCTGTCTGTCTGTCTGTCTGTCTGTCTGTCTGTCTGTCTGTCTGTCTGTCTGTCTGTCTGTCTGTCTGTCTGTCTGTCTGTCTGTCTGTCTGTCTGTCTGTCTGTCTGTCTGTCTCTCCCTCCCTCTCTCTCTCTCTCTCTCTCTCTCTCTCTCTCTCTCTCTCTCTCTCTCTCTCTTATCAATTCGTCACGTGTACGCCTTTTTTGTCGTGCCTAACTGCAGCCTGCTTGGCCTCCCTTCTGGGGCTGGGGACCTCAGTTGGCTCCCTGGGAGCAGCAGGTACGTGCACGCACAGTCACACACACATGCACATACATGCACATGCACACAAATACTCAGCAAAATTCACACACCCACACACAAATCCACACACTCACAAGTACACAAGCAGAATCACAAACATTCAAGCACACGCACGTGTGCACGTGGGCGCACGCGCATGCATACACACTCACCAACAATATTAGTTTTCCTCCTCCCCAGTCAGTGCACTCAACTTTTTCTGCAACGGTCACAAAACGCAGCAGCGTCTGTCCCAGCTGGACGCCGCCAACAACCCTGCAGCTGCAGAGGGCGTGTGGCAGCTGGTGGCTGGGGTCCTGGCAGGTGCACAGGCACAGGGTTCGGGTCTTTTGTGTAATGCTTCTCTCGGCCACCATTTAGGCCTGCCGTCGACATACTTTGACTCATACTGCCCCCAGCTCATTCGTGTCCGCTATGCCCCTACCTGCTCTGCACTGCTGCTACTGACTCTAATCATGCCCTCAGCTCGTACGTGTTTACTGTTGCCCCTACCTGCTCTGCACTGCTGCTAATGACTCACGTACAGCCCTCAACTCATCCGTGTCTGCCAACCACGCAATCTGCACTCAAGGATGTGGCCGCACACGCACCCACTCGAGCACCTGTACACACAAACCACTTGCTTGCTTGCACTCAGGTGGACAAGAGGCGGAGAGAGTACTTGGCTTGACCCAGCAGCCCACAAGGAGGGAGGTCACAGGTAGCCCTGGTTTGGACCAAGAGCAGGAATACACAATACAGCGGGTGGGACAAGGCAACGGGTCATTGTCGTCAGAAGCAGAGGAGGAGGTTGGGGGCAGCGGCCTGCTGCAGGGAGCGCGCAAGGGGCCGAAGTTGTTGGCGAGCATGGCGCAGCTGTGGCAGGATTGTTACGAGGAGGCTCGGAGCTGGGCACGTGCAAATCCAAAGCCTGCAGGTAAGGGAAATGAGTGGGGTTGGCCCAGACCTTGCGTTTATACGTACATGTACAGTGTGCATACGGTGTTTAATACTTTTAGAGAAAGTACGCGCATGCAGTCACATACGGTGTAAGTATTGTATATACATAGGGTTGGCCAGAACCGTGTATATATAATGTATGTTTGGTGATTTCCCTGAAAGAAATACCGTATTTACACCGTCTATATATGGTTCTGGCCAACCCTAAATATACAGGGTTACGGCCAACATTTGTGATAAGTAGTAAAGCTGGGCCAGATGGTGGTTTTGCCTGACTAGTTGCTGCAAACCCTAGCTGGGCCAGATGGTGGTTTTGCCTGGCTAGTTGCTGCAAACCCTAGCTGGGCCAGATGGTGGTTTTGCCTGACTAGTTGCTGCAAACCCACATCCTGCAAGTGACTGGGTGAGGGTGATGAGCAGGGCTTGGCCAATGGGCATGGCACGTGCAAGCAAACAGGTAGTGATTGTTGAGGGCTGTCCTTGTCGTCGTTGAGAAAGTGAGCACGGGTACACTCCAAACAACTTCAAGAGTCAAGCATGGTGCTGTGAATTGTTGTTATGCTGGGGGTGGTCATTGCAGGCTCATGCACTCCTAGTGAGTGCTCAAAGGTTAACAATATGTATGGCTATTATGGCTATCATTATATCATTATATATTATTATTATCGTACAATTGCCCTTCCATGTACAATTGTACGATCCAAATCCTGTCCGTGCACAACCACTTGCCCGTCAGTTCTTGCTTGCCAAGCACGCAATTATGACGCAACAACACCTGTCAACAATCGTGCTGTTTATGGATAACGTGGCACCTGCTCATGCAAGCTACCATAGCAGCCTTGCTCGCAATCGTGCAAAACACAGACAGTACCTGTCAAACTTCCTTTTCTCAATTCACATTTCCAAACCTTTTCTAACCGCACGCAGCTGGCACAGAGACCGGCTTGGGAGATATTCAGCCGATCAGCGCACGCACCCCCGAGCAGCATGCCCGCTCAGTCTCTGCTGCTGGGGAAGAATCCCTGGTGTGTTGTGTGTTTGATTCAGGGTCTGACTGCCTCAAACACGCGCGATTTGTTAATCTTTGTGTGTATACACACCTGTGCGTGTGCACTCCTCGCACTGTATAAGACCATGCAAAGCAAAGCCAGGGGATTTGCCTGTGTACCGTTAATAGGAGTGCCTTTGTTTTGTCGTGCTTGTCTTGAGAGTGGGTTTACTACAAGTAATGCAAAATGCACCCATTGACGCACAAGTACCCACGTACACACCACAATCACACACACGTACACACATACACACCCAAGAGTGTTCCCAGAAGCAATTGCTGCATGCCTTTTCTCCACACGGCATCGCCGCTTGCCCCCCCGTCACGCGCACAGGCCGAAACCTCCCACGTCCGCCGTGGCAGCAAAGGAGGCAACCCCGTGTGGGACAGTGTGGATGAGGGGGCAGCTGCAACAGAAGACACCAGTGGCGACACAGTGAGTGAGCTGTCGCCCCTCCATGTGCGTCGGGGCAGCAAGGGAGGCAACCCTGTGTGGGACAGTGTGGATGAAGGCCCCTACAGGGCCGCCATGGACACACAGAGCTCTGCAAAGGCTGGCGCCGACGATGCCACGGCCGCGACCCCCAGCCCGCGCAAGCCATCTGCGCAGCGACAGACGCTGTCGTCACCTGATAAGCCACAGGTGTGTGGTGTGTGCTGGGCAAGTATGGTGTGCCACATTTTGCGTGACAGCTGCTTGCCATATCTGTACTCAGTTTAGCCGCTTGCAACATCTGTACTTGGAACAGCTGCTTGCCACATCTGAACTTAGAACAGTGCAAGCAATCATAACCCATTCCCCCTCCAGGACGGCCAGGGCCTTTCAAAAGTTCTCCAAATGTTGCTTGCCTCCAACTGTCACCACAGGCAGCAACAGGTGGCGACAGCTGGGCCGACGCGCCCTCGGCTGCACAGCTGGGTGCTGCTGCTGCAGAAGCAATCGCGGCAGAGAGGGAGGACAGGAGGTTGGAAGAGAAGGCTGGAGAGGGAGAAGGAGAACCTAATCTTGGGCAAGAAGCACTTGAGGCGCTGCTGGCGATCTCCAGGTGGGCAGGCTATGTCGCACATATATGCCAGGCTATGTCGCACATATATGCCATAATATGTGTGACATAGCATGGCTCATGCACTCAGATGCTCTCATGAGAAGAGGTGCTGCACCAGTTTCTCGCATGCTCATGCTCACTTGCGTGTGATTTTACAATCTTACATGCGTGAGCAAGAAAGCTGCATCGCAAGTCACTGCTCTGTGTCAGTCGGGACCTGCGCTTGTATCAAACTGTGTATAAACTTACCCAGAAAGCAGCCATCTGTTTCAGAGTGGCTACCCTGTCCTCAGGCTCTCCTGCTTCCTTCCAAATGAGGATACGTGTTCCAGTTTTAATCAATCATTGCGTTGGTAGTCTGGCACATTGTTGTCGCTGCACTGGTTCAGGTGCCGGCTGCTGCATGTGTGTGATGCAGACTTGAGGCAAGAAACTGGGGTTTGTATTAAGAGCACCATTTTGCAGCAAATGTGTTGTGGAGCACATTGACACAACCATCTTGTGAAACTCAATGATTGAACCATCCTGTCAAACACAGCAACCAAACCATCTTGAGAAACTCAATGATTAAACCATCTGTAAAACACAGCAATCAAACCATCTTGTGAAACTCAATGATTAAAGCATCCTGTAAAACACAGCAACCAAACCATCTTGAGAAACTCAATGATTAAAGCATCCTGTAAAACACAGCAACCAAACCATCTTGAGAAACTCAATGATTAAAGCATCCTGTAAAACACAGCAACCAAACCATCTTGAGAAACTCAATGATTAAAGCATCCAGTAAAACACAGCAACCAAACCATTTTGAGAAACACACAACTACCAATCCATCTGGACAAACACAATAACCTAGCCACCTTGTGAAACACATTGACCATTAACCAAATCAACGTTCAATATGCACACGCGCATGTTGTACACGCACATGCACACACACACACACGCACCTGCACCCACACCCACACCCCCACACGCCACTTGGAAATGCATGCAGGCATGGCAGGACCCCTCAGGAGGTGGCTGCCAGCTTGGCTGGCTTGGAGGAACGTGCATTGCAGGTAGGTTTGAAACTGCTTGACCGGGCAAAGATTGGCTCAGACTCAGATTATTCTGCGATAGGCGAGTAAGGCATAACCAGTACTAGCCTTTCAGGCAAGGCAAGTATGGTTTCAACCACCAACCACACGCTCCGTGCCAAATCGTTGTCGAGCGCACAGCAGCGGCACCCGACGTGCTTGCTACTGTTTTTGGCTTGGTGGAACAGGTGTCGTGGACAAATAGGCTGTTCAAAGCTTTTCGTCCCGTACCTTTCGAATACTGCCTCAGCTGTCCGCTTCTCAGAAAGTTCCTGCTTTTGCCTGCTTCGTAAAATGGCCTCCAACGTCATCTACCCCCTTTTCTCCTTCTTCGTCCGACGCTTTGTTCACCCACGAACACAACCAACAGCATCACGGCTAGCCTCTTGGACCACACACACACACACACACACACACACACTCACTCACTCGCTCACACACACACACTTATCTTCCTAACGCTCCACTCACCCATGAACACAGCCAACAGCATCACAGCTAGCCTCTTAGACGTCACACACACATACTTATCCTCCTGATTCCCCGCTCCCACACAAACACAGCCCCCAGCAAAAGAGCTCACCCCTTCACCCCTCACACACCCACATCAATTCTGACCCACACCCCATCCACAAGCACAGCCCTCATCAGAAGAGCTCACCCCCTGACCCCTCACACAACCACATTCAATTCCGATCCCCACCCCACGCACAAACACATCCCACAGCATAGCAGTGCAACAGTGCAACAGCATAACCCATAACCTATTATCATCATGACATCATAACAGCTAATCCCCCACACCTGAAACACGTGCTCAATGCTGAGCAGGCCGAGCGCAAATGCAACAGCCTGGCCGCAGCAGGAGCAGGACACGACGCAGAGATGGCACGTGCCTGGAGGCAGATAGCTGCATTGGAGGAGGAGCTCCATCTGCGCAGAGAGCAGCTGGCTGGCTCTGGGGCAGGGCTGGAGATCAAACCGCGGCAGGGACCCTCCGCTGTTGACTTGGAGGTGAGGGCAGATGTTATGAGTAAGACCATGTGCGAGTCCATGTGTGCGGGCCAGACTGGTTCTGGATAAGGGTAGGATTCGGAATTTAAAACCGTGGCAGGTACTCTCTGCTATGGTTTTCGACGGTGAGCGGGGTTTTGTGAGTAAGATAGGAGTGGGTCTGTAGTCAACGGCGGGTGTCGTTTCACAGAAACGACGCTGGAGATCAAATCGTGACTGGTGCTTTTTGTGTGCTCGAAGGTGAGGGACAGTGCGAGGGTCTCACCCATGCACATATGCTGAAAATGTAAACGCCACAGCTGTGCTTGTTCTTTGTGTGCTTCTCATCCCATGTCATTTATGCCTTGCACCAGGTCTCTATTTGGATTGGTGCTGATGCTCAGCTGTGTATTTGCATGCACTCTTTAACTATAAACCCGTCTGCTGCGCAGGAGGTCGATGCATAGCAAAGTGCTTATGACACGCTTTCATGCATTGCTGCGGCTTTTATCGCCTTGTAACGTATGCCCGTCTGTGCTGCGCAGGAGGTCGATGCATGGCAAAGTGCTTATGACACACTTTCATGCATTGCTGCGGCTTTTATCACCTTGTAATGTATGCCCGTCTGTGCTGCGCAGGAGGTTGATGCCTAGCAAAGTGCTTATGACACACTTTCATGCATTGCTGCGGCTTTTATCACCTTGTAACGTATGCCCATCTGTGCTGCGCAGGAGGTCGATGCCTAGCAAAGTGCTTATGACACGCTTTCATGCATTGCTGCGGCTTCTATCACCTTGTAACCTATGCCCATCTGCGCTGCGCAGGAGGCCGATGCGCAGCTGCATGCCGTAAATGCACAGCTGCAGGCACAAGTAGACGCGGCACGCAAGCAGCACGCTGAGGAAATGTGCACAGAGCAAGGGCTGCAGCAGCTGGCCCATGAACTGAGGGACCAGGCCTTATCTCTTATGGAGCAACATGCCAAGGTGAGAATGAAGCGCGTGTGTGTGTGTGTGTGTGTGCGTGTGTGTGTGTGTGTGTGTGCATGTGTGCGTGTGCATGTGTGTGTGCATGTGTGTGTGTGTGCATGTGTGCGTGTGCATGTGTGTGTGCATGTGTGTGTGGATGTGTGTGTGCGTGTGTATAACTAATAAGTAAGCCTTGAGCAGCAGCAGCAGCAGCAGCAGAGAAGGGGCATTTGCCGCTGAGAAGCGCATGATGATGCTGTGAGCTGAGCCTGACACATCTGAGCCTGTTGCTTGGCTGTGCATTCACTCGCACCTCTAATAAACGCTCCTTACTCAAACACTGCTTGTTTGCTGCCCAGCAGAGTGCACACACACACACGCACTCACACATACACACACACAAACAATATCCCCTCAAATCATGCTTGAGAGCTGTGCCAAATATATTGAGCTACAGGTTTTCCCCAGCACTGCCCCTTTGCTCTTTATCCATGCTGTTACCAGTTGGATCTTGGTGTGCTCCAAAACCATGCCACTGGCAACTCTCACACACTCTCATACTTTCACCACACCCGCAGCACTCTGCCAATGCTGAGTCGGCAGCAGAGGCCCAGCTAGCTGCGTCTGCGGCCACCACATCTCTTCTGGCCGACCAAAATAAGGGCCTACGCTCAGCGCTAGCAGAGATGCAGGAGGAGCTCGACAAGGCAGAAGCTGCAGCGCACGCATCTGCCGCAAGTTTTGCCCCGCACGCCCAGCTGGAGGAGACGTCAATGTCGGTGGCTCTTGGGCAGCAACGGCTAGCAGAGCCACGTGCAACAGTGGAAACGGTGGATGTGGGAGTGGGTGAGGGAGTGCGCTTTGCTTCAAAGGGCACTAAGACAGTGGAGGGTAGTGAGGCTGCTGGACAAGAACAGGCTGTAGCAGCAGCTGTCAAGCAGCAGCAGCAGCAGCAGCAGCAGCAGCAGCAGCAGCGGGAGCAGCAGCAGCAGCGGGAGGTGCTTGCTGCTGCAGCAAGGGTTGCTGAGCTGGAGGAGGTGCTGCAGGCGTCCAGCACACAGGTGGCTGTTCAGCAGCAGAGCCTGGACACTGCCCTCGCACAGGCCGAGTCGCAGCAGCTGCAGCTGGCTGCTGCGCAAGCGCAGATAGCTGCACAGCAGTATGAGCTGGAGGCGTCTTACCAGCGCGTTCAATCCTTTGAAGCTGCTGCTCAGACAGTTGCAAGTGCAGGCGGCAGGTCTGATCTGGACCGTGAAGAAACCAAGAGCGACCTGCTGCCCATGCCACCCCTTCCTGCTGATGCAGCTGCAGCTGAAGAGCCAGGAGCATTTGACGCAAGTGTAATGGCAGAGCTAGTGTCAGCTCGTGCTGAGCTGGCGGGCGTACAGGAAGAGCTGTCTGCCACCAGCGCTGCCCTTGCTGAGGCACATGCTCACCTAGCTGCCCAAGGGCAGCGGCAGGACCGTGCCAGCGCACAGGCAGAGCTAGATGCAGCTCGTGCTGAGCTTGCAGGCATGCGAGCAGAGCTGGCTGCTACAAACATTGCTGCCCCGGCCGAGGTGCACGCAGCCCAAGGTCAGCAGCAGGCGCACGTTGGTATCCAGGCAGAGCTTGATGCAGCTCGCGGTGGGCTGGTGAGCAAACAGGCAGAACTGGCGGCTTGCGCGCTTGAGCTGCAAGAGGGTATGGCAGCCCTGCACGCTGCAGACATACACGGGCAGCATCCCTCGAGCGCTGCTCTGTTTACTGCTGGGGATTGCCTCAGCGCTGCCCGTGCCACGCATGCTAGGCAGGCGCGATTGGAGCAGCAAGGCACCGAGCAGGAACGAGAGGCAGCACAGGTGTGTGTGTGTGTGTGTTACAAGCAGAGGTGTGGGACATGTAGAATTGAACGAATCGCACAGCCCTAGCAAAGGAAAAAACTCGCGCTAAAACCCAACTGTGCTGGAATCCATAGACTCAGCCTTATGCTTATATGACTAGGGTCGGCCAGAACCGTGCGTATGCACACTATATGACCGTATATTTGGCGATTCCCCTGCCAAAAATACCGGATTTACACCGTATATATATGGTTCTGGCCAACTTTTTATGACGCTCACACATTGGAGAGCGCTGTAACATGGCTGCCTCATTTACACTGCCCTCTCAAGGCCTGCATATACAACTGCTGCCACGCGCTCCTGCTCCTGTAATTACTGTGATTGTGTCAATATCAAGGCGTACCGTACGCCTTGACACGGTACGCGTAGGGTTGGCCAGAACTATATATATACGGTGTATGTACGGTATTTTTGGCAGGGAAAGTCACCAAATATACGGTCATGTACGGTGCATATATACACGGTTCTGGCCAACCTTAGGTACGCGCCATGACCTCCAGACAGACACAGTAACGATGATGCGCCGTGACATGACACGCAATGTAGCACACACCATATAGGACACACCATATAGGACACACCATGTAGCACACACCATATAGGACACACCATGTAGGATGGTGCTTGTGTACGGCACACCATGTAGCACACACCATAAAGGACACACCATGACACGATGACATGATGACACGATGACATGTTGACACGATGACACGATGACACGATGACATGATGACATGATGACGCGCCATGATATCCAGACAGACAGACAGCATCTCTTGACCTTTCCTCTTGCTCCTTTGCACAGGTGGCAGAGCAGCTGGCCCAGCTGAGGGCGTGCAACGAGCAGCAGACAGTGCAGCTCGACCAAGCTCGTGCTGAGCTAGCAGCCCAACAGGAGCAGGAGCAGCAGCAGCAGACAGTGCAGCTTGACCAAGCTTGTGCTGGGCCAGCAGCCCAACAGGAGCAGGAGCAGCAGCAGCAGCAGCAGCATCCAGCAGACCCTGTGCTTGCTCTCTCCTCCTCACCTGCCACTACCACAACCACCACTGCCTCAGCCGCCGCCGCCTCCTCCTCATCCTCATCGCCACCAGCAGTGACTTCAGAGGCACTGTCACTGCTCGCAACCACGCTCAGGTCTGCTGCACCCGCGGCTGCAGCCGCATTGATGTCCAGGATGCAGCCAGCCCAAGCTGCACCAGCAACAGCAACAGCGTCACTCCCTATGTCTTCTCCGCTGTCCTCCCTGCTGGCGGACACACTCACAGCTGCTGCCCCTGCCTCAGCAAATTCGATGCTCAGCAGGGGCTTTGCCTGCGCCAGCGGCAGTCGTAGTGCCAGCAGCAGCATGGCTGCAGAGCTCGCTGTGGCACAGACACAACTGGAAGCGGCCAACACAGCTTGCGCAGAGCAGAGCAGGGCCCTGGAGATGCTCAGGTAAGGCATTGGGTTTGGGTTAGAAGTGTCTCTAGTCATATGGGATGCTGAGCTGCAGTGGTCTTTTCACGCAGGAGTTCTGTTTAATGTGCGTCCTCAGTAGGTGTGTTCAGCTCACAGCCTCGGGAATGCCAGTAACTGATCAGGGAATGCAAGATGTTAAAAGCTCTGGTATTCGATCCTTATGTCCCAAACAGCATTGTTCCTTGCGTGCATTTGCACAGGGCGGAGGGTGCTGCAAGGAACAGAGTCAGTAGCAAGGAAGTGGAAGGTGCCCGTACACAGGAGCTTGCGGCAGCCATAGCACACACAGATGCACTGCAGCTGCAGCTGCAAGCAGCTCAGCAGCAGCTGCAAGAGCAGCAAGCAGCAGCTGAGCACGCGATCGCAAGCACAGATGCACTGCAGCTGCAGCTGAAAGAGGCGAAGCAGCAGCTGCGAGAGCAGCAAGCAGCAGCTGAGCACGCGCGAGCAAGCTCTGATGCGCTGCAGCTGCAGCTGCAAGAGCAGCAAGCAGCAGCTGAGCACGCGCGAGCAAGCTCTGATGCGCTGCAGCTGCAGCTGAAGGAGCAGCAAGCAGCAGCTGAACACGCGCGAGAAAGCACAGATGCACTGCAGCTGCAGCTGCAAGCAGCTCAGCAGCAGCTGCAAGAGCAGCAAGCAGCAGCTGAACACGCGCGTGCAAGCTTTGATGCGCTGCAGCTGCAGCTGCAAGAGCAGCAGGCAGCAGCTGAACACGCGCTTGCAAGCTCTGATGCGCTGCAGCTGCAGCTGCACGCAGCACAGAAGCAGGAGCTGCAAGGAGCTGCTGGCACACGCAGTGCAGAGCTGCAGCAACAGATACAAGAGCAGCAAGCGGTGGCTGAGCTCGCGAATGCCCGCGTGGGGGAGCTGCAGCAGCAGCTGCAAGTGGTACAGCAGGAGCTACAAGGGCAGCAAGCAGCTGCAGAGCAGGCACGTACACAGCTGGCAGGTGTGAGTGCCAGCAATGAGGCTGTGCAAGAAGAACTCCGAGAGGAGCTGGCAGAAGCATGTGCACAGACAGAGGAGCTGCAGCAAGCGCTGGCAGCAGCAGTTGCTTTGCAGCAAGAGCACCAGGAGGCGGTGGTGGAGGCACAGTCACAGTGCGCCACTGTGCAATGCAGCTTGGAAGAAAGCAAAGTGCATGCTGCAGGGTTGCTTGCTCAGCTGAAGGGGCAGCTGCTGGCACAGGAGGAAGTGGCAGCAGCAGCAGCCCAAGGCTCTGAGCAGAAAGTCTTTTCCCTCCAACAGCAGCTGCAAGCACAGCAGGAGGAGGCGGCCACAGCTTCGCAGCAATCAGAGCTGCAGGCCAGCCTCCTTCAACAGCAGCTGCACACGGTGCAAGAGGAGGCAGCAGCAGCAGCACATGCTGCTGAACAGCAGGCCAGCACCCTTCAACAGCAGCTGCAAGCACAGCAGGAGGAGGCTGCCACAGCTTTGCAGCAGGCAGATCAGCAGGCCAGCACCCTTCAAGAACAGCTGCACACGGTGCAAGAGGAGGCAGCAGCAGCAGCACATGCTGCTGAACAGCAGGCCAGCACCCTTCAACAACAGCTGCAAGCACAACAGGAGGAGGCTGCCGCAGCTTTGCAGCAGGCAGAGCAGCAGGCCAGCACCCTTCAACAACAGCTGCACACGGTGCAAGAGGAGGCAGCAGCAGCAGCACATGCTGCTGAACAGCAGGCCAGCACCCTTCAACAGCAGCTGCAAGCACAGCAGGAGGATGCTGCCACAGCTTCGCAGCACGCAGATCAGCAGGCAAGCACCCTTCAACAGCAGCTGCAAGCACAGCAGGAGGAGGCTGCCACAGCTTTACAACAGGCAGAGCAGCAGGCCAGCACCCTTCAACAGCAGCTGCACACAGTGCAAGAGGAGGCAGCAGCAGCAGCACATGCTGCTGAGCAGCAGATCAGTTCCCTCCAACAGCAGCTGCAAGCACAGCAGGAGGAGGCGGC
>Ga0307974_1002441_pt1 | contig 13192 bp, 8 predicted proteins | sample OrgLakmetagen784_FD_201812 | JGI IMG/M metagenome (GOLD analysis project Ga0307974, IMG submission 201812) | Saline water microbial communities from Organic Lake, Antarctica - #784 | ecosystem: Environmental > Aquatic > Non-marine Saline and Alkaline > Saline | place: Antarctica: Organic Lake... | reverse complement strand
CCCGTTAGCTCAACACACCCGCTAAGCATTTCCCTCAATTCCCACTCCTCAACACACCCTTGTGCCTCTGCCTACGCCTCTTTACTCTAATTCCGTTAGCTCAACATACCCGCTTCTCTAATCAAATCCCTCAATTCCCACTCCTTGACAATAACTAAACTGACTCCAACACATAACCACTGGCACAAAATACACAACCTTGATGCGATTACAAATACCTGCTGTTTGACGTGAGACGTGGGCTGTGCCCAGGATATAGACCTCTTCGGGTAAAGGACGATCGTATCCTTGCGGTCTGTTGTGGGTGGTGGATTATAGAGAGAGGCAATTAGGCAACGACTATTTCTGCACAACGAGGGACTGAAGCAAGCACTTTGCCTACCTCTTTAGTACATCCAAGGTTCCTCTCTCCACCATGTCCAATAGAGAGGGGTGGGTAGCTTTGCAGAAATCCGGGGTTTCTGTGACATCCTCTTTGAATTTGTATGTGGTCGGGGGAATGATGCTCGCCAGCCTGCATGTGCATTAACATCAAGTAAGCGTCCATGATATGCGTTTCAGCAATTTATCAAAGGTCTCATGTGTGCTATGCACAGCTTTGTGCGTGCCAAAGTGAGCAGGGATCCGTTTGCACGTTATTGTGACTTGTGTGCGTGAGTTGCAAAAAATTGTTGCGCAGTTCTGAGAGTGTATGGGCAAGCAATTCTTGAAATAACTGCGATCAAGCACATGCATACTTGCGTGCGTGCGTGCGTGCGTGCGTGCGTGTGTGTGTGCGTGCGTGCGTGCGTGCGTGTGCGTGCGTGTGTGCATGCATGCGTGCGTGCATATGTGCGTGCGTGCGTGCGTGCCCTACCAAGGCAGCGCAGGCTCGTAGTGGGATAACACTCTCCAAGCCTTCAAGGCTGAGTAAGTTAAAACAGCACCTCCTGCCACAGCAATTACAGCACAAGCCCGAGTGCCATTGCCCATGGTATTTATCTTATACGCAACCAGGCAATCAATTATGAGCTCAAAATTCTAGTAATATAAAATATAAAATGACTACCTCTGGCCTCCACGCACAACAAGGCAAGCTCCCACATCTTCTTGCACATATTAAGATGCTCCCTGCCACTGAAAGGGTTAAGCGTATGAGAGAGTACGCCCCCAAAACTCGACACTTGCAAGCATGAATCAATTCCACTACAACAGTGCGCCTCTGTCTGATGATCGCAGGGCCACCACCCCCATCGGGATTAGGGTTGCTGGAGCTAGAGCAGCAGCACCATGATTATGGCGGTCACAGCGATTGCTTGCTGCCAACGGTGGCGGTGGCAACTAATAATAAGCCGACAGCGACAGCTGGAAGCAGCCACACCAAAAACAAAGGCACGCCCTTTCCAAACAAACCACTAGTACCTTTGCCTGCAGCAGCAACAGCTGCCTCATTTTCAGGCCTGGGAGGCGTGGCGATTGCTCGGCTCACGGCCAAAGTGCGGACGGTTTGCATGAATCTTATTTCTACCTGTTTGCCGGTCGCATTTCAAAAGCAAAGCTGCAGAATGCATTTCAAAAGCTGCAGAATGCACTTCAAAAGCTGCAGAATTAGTATGCTACACACAAAGCTCGCTTGACATTTTCCCCCTCGACATCATTACCTCTTGTATGTAGAATTCCTCTGATATCATGGCAGGACATCGATGTATGCCCTGCCATGTCACCAGGTAAACGCGCCATGCCCAAAAATTAGCATGCTTGCTTACCAATGTCTCACGCAGGTTGCAGCCTTTGAAGCAGAGGTCCTCAGCGTGCGGCAAGAAAGGGATGAGGCGGTGTCAGCCCATAAATTAGGGCAAGAGGTGAAAAACAGGCTGCAAGACGCATTAGTCATCACTTAGGATTGAGTAAGCATGTTCCCCTTTTACCATGCCTGTGTACATGCAACATGCATAAGTAAAGTTTAAATTACTAACCGCTCATTCTCCAGGGCAACTATTTGATAACACCTACTCACACCAGGCGCACCAGCTGCTAAACAGGCCATGACAAACAGCGTTGCTGCTCAACGCAGATTTTCTTTACTTGATAGCAGGGATTGCTGCTAGCGCAGTCAAAAGTAGATATACAGGTTTATCCCACATACAGGTGTGCCACCAATTGGAGGCCCGAGCCACGCAGGCAAGGCAGGCGCACCGCGCAAGCTTGGCAGCACACAAGGATGAGTTGGCAGCCCTACAAGCACAGGTATGTACAACAAAACACTGCATTTGTTGTAAGATTCAGGGTAGCTGCCCTGAAAGCCTAGTGGCCCATGGTCAGGCCAGACTCTTTGGGGTCGTGGGTTTGAATCAGCCTAGCAGCATGAGGACTTTGCAGTCCGACAGCAGCATCTCTGTTTCGTGAATCCATGCGGGTTATACAGCTTGCCCCCCAAAAACAAGCAAAGAGGGGGGGATTTTAAGCCTCAGACAATGATGGCATGCAAGGGTGATCTCTGCAAGCGCTGGAATATACAACAATGCGATATGCTTTTATGTAAGGTGAAGGGGGGAGTGAGAAAATTAAACAAAGATGGCATGCAAGGGTGATCTCCGCAAACGCTGAAATGTACAACAATGCGATTTCCTTTTAATGTAAGGTGAGGGGGGGAGTGAGAAAATTGAACAAAGATGGCATGCAAGGGTGATCTCTGCAAGCGCTGGAATGTACAACAATGCGATTTGCTTTTAATGTAAGGTGAAGGGGGGGATGAGAAAATTAAACAATGATAGCATGCAAGGGTGATCTCTGCAAGCGCTGGAATGTACAACAATGCGATTTGCTTTTAATGTAAGGTGAAGGGGGGATGAGAACATTAGATAAATATGGCATGCAAGGGTGATCTCTGCAAGCGCTGGAATATACAACAATGCGATATGCTTTTATGTAAGGTGAAGGGGGGATGAGAAAATTAAACAATGATGGCATGCAAGGGTGATCTCTGCAAGCGCTGGGTATGTGCAACAATGCGATTTGCTTTTAATATAAGGTGAAGGGAGGAGTGAGAAAATTAAACAATGATGGCATGCAAGGGTGATCTCTGCAAGCGCTGGGTATGTGCAACAATGCGATTTGCTTTTAATATAAGGTGAAGGGGGGAGTGAGAAAATTAAACAATGATGGCATGCAAGGGTGATCTCTGCAAGCGCTGGGTATGTGCAACAATGCGATTTGCTTTTAATATAAGGTGAGGGGGGGAGTGAGAAAATTAAACAAAGATGGCATGCAAGGGTGATCTCCGCAAGCGCTGGAATGTACAACAATGCAATATGCTTTTAATGTAAGGTGAAGGGGGGATGAGAAAATTAAACAATGATGGCATGTAAGGGTGATCTCTGCAAGCGCTGGAATGTACCTCAATGTGATTCTGCTTTCAGTACAAGGTAAAGGAGGGATTTAGAACTCAAACACTGACGGCAAGCAAGGTTGAGGTGGGAAGCATGAGATTACTTTTTACTATGTCTGCTTCATTAACAGACTGCTGCTGTTGTACGACATATGGTTCAGCTATGGAAATTCCCGAAGAGAATAACTAGGGAAGGTTGGCCTGACACCTTCCCTAATAGCCATATTCAAATGAGGGGAAAGCACCCTACCATAGTAATCTTTTCTTGTTGCCAAAATCAAACAATGATGTGTCATGAAAAATCATGGTACCAGCTTAAGCATGGATTGCAGGTATGAGCTATACGTCCATGCCACTGATTTAGCATGACAGATGGTTTACGAGGATGTGTAGTCTGTGGTAGATCTGTCCGGTGTACAAGGATGTGTAGTCTGTGGTGCAAGCGCAGGTGATCTGTCCGGCTTGACATAGTTTAGACTGACATAGTTTAAACTGACATAGTTTATTGACATAGCCAGCTCGTGTGAAGCATTCAAACCCCCTAAAGTATGTCGATTGACAATTTATTGACATGGCCAGCTGGTGTATGTGAAGCATGCAAAACCCCCCTAAGCAAGTCCACTGACATAATTCATTGGCATGGCCAGCTCGTGTGAAGCATGCAAACCCCCCTAAGCAAGTCCACTGACATAATTTATTGGCATGGCCAGTTCGTGTGAAGCATCCAAACCCCCTAAAGTATGGGCCATTTTGACCGCGTTTTTACACATCAGACTGCTTTCACAACTGTGGACAAAGCAGGTGTTGTCGTGCCGGCTACCCTACCAAGTGGATGCTCATTATTCATAGTTGATCAATATAAGAAACACACAGGCATTGAAACTGCAAGGTTTCACCGCTCCATCTCACAACTTTCAATTAAGCAGGTTGCGTCCGTGTCTGCTGCCAAAGACGAGCTGTCTCACCAAGTGGAGATGCAGAGGGGGGAGATGGCTGCACTGGCAAACAGCAGGTGGGCGTCTCTGTATGTGTGTGTGTTTGTGTGTGTGTGCGCGTCTCTGCTCAAGCGACTCTACCACAGTCTGACGCTAAGCGTAGGGTTGGACATAACTGTGAATTACACTGTATATGACAGTATGTATGGTAGTCTCCCTGCCAAAAATGCCTTATATACATGATGCCTTATATACACGGTGAACAATGAATACGTACGTGTGTGGTTCTGGCAAACCCAAGCTAAGCCTGATGACATGCCTTGCCAAGCTGGCATCTATGATTGCTTTAAAAGCAGATCACTTGCCAAAATCTTCTACGCACCTTGTGGGGTTGATCTAAATAATTTGTGATTTGTGTATTTGCACATGGGTGGATTTGCAGCAAATAGCGTGGTGATATATTTCCTGACATTTTTTTGTGATGCCTTTGTTTAGGCTTCCGTTCTTTTTGGTGCCACACTTCATAGGGCAGCAGAGGCAGTTTCCTTCCTTCTATCTTACAATGGTACAGCTCCCACCTTGAAGATAGAAGGAGCACCAGGGAGGCAATCACACATTTTCAAGTTGCGTCAGGTGCTAGCAGAAGCATGTGCGTGCCTCACCTACCCTCATTTCTTTTGTCGTTTCTTTGATCCTCCTTCTTCTTTTGTCTGTTCAGGGACGAAGGCCTTGTTGGGTTGCGTCAGGCGCTGGCAGAAGCACGTTCCCTGGCCGCAACAAAAGAGGCTGAGCGAGCATTAGCAGTGCAGGCAGCAGCTCAGCAGAGTCCACTCGTAGATGCGCTTGAGGCTGAGCTAGCAGGGCTGCAGATACAGGTAGGTGCGTGTAAGTGTTGTATCACGGGTGCGCACACGTGCGTGTGTGCAGAGCGGCAGCCCAGGCATCATCGTCATCATCATCATCATCATCATTATCAGCAGCAGCAGCAGCAGCAGCAACAGCAGCAAAAGCAGCAACAGCAGCAGCAACAGCAGCAGCAGCTTAGCACACCTCACCAACAAAAATGAAAATTGAAATTGGCACAGCTGCATATTTGGATGAGCGTACTAAAAAAACGATCACAAAGGTTGTGACTCTTTCTATAGACGTGCCCTTTCCAGCACTATTATCAGCTCTTATCAGGAGACGGTCTCAAGTCAAGCCTGCAACCCTCCAGATCCCCATTGATCTTTATCTGTTTCTTTTGGTGGAGGAGTTTCACGGTACCCGGTACCAAAGTGGCAATGCTTTTTCCTTAATTAATGTGGGGAATGGTTGTTCACTGCCTGCGTAGCTTTTCTTGTTTTTTCTCTTTCTATAATGTCATGCCTCTTTAATTTGCGCGTCAGGTTCACCACGTGCGAGCGGCAATGACAGCACAGCAGGCAAGCTTGTCACAGCACAGCGCACAGGTCACGGCGGCCCTTGGATCCCATGAGAACACATTGGCAGAGGTGAGGATAATTCATTGCAGTGGTCAGGAGACTAATGGTAAAATGAAATGAGGAGATTCGAGGCCAGGAGATGAATGGTAGAAACGAGAAGATAGATGGCTGCGGTTAGGAGATCAACAGCAGCGCAGTTTTTCTTTTAGATCAACAGCAGCGTTGTTTTTCTTTTAGATCAATGGCAGGAGTGTGAATATCAATGGCAGGGTTGTGGAGAGTAGTGGCAAAGAAGGTAAAAGCTGCTGATATCAGTACGAGACTCTTATTAATACTTCTGATATTTGTAACAGAGATCCCAGAAGGAGACAGTGGCAGAGGAAATAAATGAGAAAGCAGACCTGGCTCTGAGTATCCTGTGAGTATGGCATCAATGCTGGATCTGAGTATCCTGTGATTATGGCATCAATGGTGGATTTGAGTAACCTGTGATTATGGCATTAATGCTGGATCTGATTGCGCTGTTAGAATGAAAAAGGACTGTGCGGGCAGTGAAATGGTTGTCCTGTGATGTTATTGAATGAGTAATGATGCTGGATGCAAATACGTTGTCCTGTGATGTTTTTGATTGAGTAATGATGCTGGATGCAAAATACGTAAACCCTACGCATTAAGTAATGGCGCTATTGAGTAATAGATGATGCTAGATGCTAACACGTTAATGAGTAGTGACGTTATTGAGTATTGATGCTGGATGCAAATACGTTGTAAGGGAAAGGAAACCACTGACTCAGTTAAATAGGATTGGTTAGAGCCATATATATACATACGTCGAATACAACTGTATATTAATAAAAAATTACTGCAAATGTATATTAAAGCTTGCCGCAGTCATCCTGCAGGGCAAAAAACGATATTTATGCGGGGTGGTACGGTGCTCATTACTTGCCAACTTCATCACAGTTTCCTGTTTGGATTTTTTGTCATTCATTAACTCCTCTCGCTGTTCCATCTCAAAGCAAATATGGTGGAATTACAAGCAGGGAGAGGAGCCACTTTTATGCTGCTTATCAACACAGGTCCAACGACGGGAATTACAAGCAGGGAGAGGAGCCACTGTTATGCTGCTTAATAACACAGGTCCAACGACGGAAATTACAAGCAGGGAGAGGAGCCACTTTTATGCTGCTTATTAACACAGGTCCAACGACGAGATAGGGCAGTTGAAGCTCTGCAGGCCAAACTAGGGGAGAGCATCTCTAGGGAGTCTTTGATGTCGGAAGCCCAGGCAGAGCATCATGCACGCCTGCAGGCAAGTACACAGAGGCAGATTATGTGTGCAGATTATGTGTGCAGATTATGTGTGCAGATCGTGTGTGCAGGTCATGTGTGCACGCCTGCAGGCAAGTACACAGAGGAAGATTATGTGTGCAAATCATGTGTGCAGGTTATGAGTGCAGATTGCGTGTGCAGATCATGTGTGCAGCTCATGTGTGCAGGTCATGTGTGCAGATCATGTGTGCACGCCTGCAGGCAAGTACACAAAAGCAGATTATGTGCGCACAAATTATGTGTGCGAATTATGTGTGCACGTCTGCAGGCAAGTACACAGAGGCAGATTATGTGTGCAAAGCAATGTGTGCTTGACAAACCTGTTCTCATTAGAAACCGCCAGCACTTGGCCAAGATCAATACCGTACTGGTTCCAATCAAATTCCTCAGTTTTGTAATTGGCAGGGATTTCATCAAAAATACGGCCATATGCAGCATATACCTACGGGCTCTGGCCAACCCTACAAAACTGCCTCATAAGAAATGGCTTGCGAATGTGTGATTGTGTCTCAGTTGCACGAGTAATAATTGGACGCGTAAGAATTGCACGCGTAACAATTGCACGCGAACCAATTGCCTCATAAGAAATGGCTCGCGTATTGTGTGATTGTGGCTCAATTGCATGCGTAATAATTGGACGCGTAAAAATTGCACACGTAACAATTGCACGCGTAACAATCGCCTCATAAGAATGGCTCGTGTAATGTGTGATTGTGGCTCAATTTCACGCATAACAAAGTGAGAGAAAGTAGACAGGATCTTGCTCAAGATTGAGCGACAATTAACAATTATGCAATAGTTATGCATGTTGCAGCATTCATGATTGTGCCTCACTTTACAGGAAGCTAAGCAGGCACCCTCATTACTTGTAACGCTGATCAGGTTTGATTTGTGTAAATTGGGTTGCATGTGTGATTGTACCTACTTTTACAGGAAGCGGAGCAGGCACAGTCATCCATGCGCCAACAGCTGTCAGTACAGTCCCAAGCGTTGGAGGGTCTGGCGAAGGTGAGCCTCTGCCATTGGCCCTCTATGAAGTTGGTCATGGAAAAAATTGGCAGGCTTTGCTGGTATCGTTAACACACCAAACGTGATGTAAGTGTTGGCACATTATTATTTTTGAATGCAAGTAGCACGTTCCTATAATGCCGCTCTTGTTAAAATGCAGTTGTTTATGTGGTGGCATGCTCTGTTGATTGGCCCTTGTAATTATGTGTGTTTGTGTGCGTGTGTGTGTATTGGGCCCGTGGGCCAAACATGATGTAAATGTTAATACATAATTCGTTTGGACGCAAGTGTAATGCTGCAATTGAAAGTGTAATGGATGCAGCCTGACATGTTAGCACATTATTTTGTGAATGCAAGTAGCACGTTCCTATAATGCCGCTCTTGTTAAAATGCAGTTGTTTATGTGGTGGCATGCTCTGTTGATTGGCCCTTATAATTGTGTGTATGTGTGTGTGTGAGTGCGTGTTAATACATAGTTCGTTTAAACGCAAGTGTATTGCCGCAATTGCAAGTGTATTGGATGCACGCCTGACTTGTTGGTACATAGTTTTTTAGATGCAACTGTAATGCCGCTTTTGTTAAAATGCAGTTGTTTATGTGGTGGCATGCTCTGTTGATTGGCCCTTATAATTGTGTGTGTGTGTGTGTGTGCGTGTGTGTGCGTGTGCGTGTGTGTGTGTGTGTGTGTGTGTGTGTGCGTGTTTATACATAGTTCGTTTGGACGCAAGTGTAATGCCGCAATTGCAAGTGTATTTGGATGCAAGCCTGACATGTTGGTACATCGTTTTTTGGATGCAACTGTAATGCCGCTTTTGTTAAAATGCAGTTGTTTATGTGGTGGCATGCTCTGTTGATTTGCCCTTATAATTGTGTGTGTGTGTGCGTGTGTGCGTGTGTGTGTGTGTTTAGTGGGCCCTTGTAAGTAATTCTTGTCTTATGAATGCAAGCACTGCCCCCCTGTTTTTTTTTGTCTGCTGGTAAAAGAGTTTTACGGTGCCCGGTGCCAAAGTGGATTTTCCCCCCTTTATCAATGTGGGGAGTGGTTTTCACTGCCTGCGTAGCTTTTCTTTTCTGCCCCCCAGGTTTCACACCGCTGTTCGTAGAGACCTTATGAGTTCAGTGTGAAACACCTGAACTCAGGTTCTTGTAGTGTAGCATAAAGTGAGATGTCCTCACTTTCTGTTTTTTTCCGGTTTCTGCTTCCCTTCTCCATTCTTTTTATTCCTTGGAGAACACAACTCTCTCTTTAGCATACTTCTCCCCCTCCCTCACCTCTTTTCTATATCTTAGTCCTTGGTTTTCTCCCGTTTCTCTGGTTTCTCTGGGTTGTTGTGTTCTCCTTGGTAATAATGACAGAGCCCTATGCATCTCACGATGCAAGCAAAATAGAACGCCTAGTGATTCATGCCACAGTCTGAATTGGGGGGGGCGGCAGCTCCCCCCCAACCCTCACCTCACGACCCCAAACTTTTCCGCCCACCTTGCTTATAATAATGCATAAACACGATTCAATGCATCAAAAAAGGAACACTTTTGGACTCTTGCTCAGTGTTTTCCCTCTGGAATAATGCATTAGTTTGTGTGGTGGACACCTCTGCTAAGGACTGCAGCTACCTCTCATGCCTAGGGTTGGCCAGAACCATGTATATACGGTGTACATACGGTATTTTTGGCTTGGAAATCACCAAATATACGGTGTATATACGTATATATGCGTTCTGGCCAATTTTACTCATACCCATAAAAGCGTTTGGTGCAGCCGTAGTGCCACCTTTCAAACAATATTTGAAGGTGTGTCAGATCAGTCACGGTCACTGCAAAGTGTAGGGCTCAGCACATCTGCTAGCTAATAACTGCTCTCGTGATGGCGTTTTCTGCTAAGCACTGCAGCTACCTTTAAAGGTGTGTCAGATCAGTCACGGTCACTGCAAAATACAAGGCTCAGCACATCTGCTAATAACTGCTCTCGTGATGGCGTTTTCTGCTAAGCACTGCAGCTACCGAGTACTGTGAAACGAAAAACAGGTTGCGGCTCAAATTGAATAAGCCCAGGTCAGTTTTCTTGCCTAGACTCCAGATATAGGTAAAGTGGATATCCCTCTTGTTTTGACGTAAAAGAAAGGCACTGGGTCTCCTGTCTTCAACTTGATTAACAACCTTTCATACAGATGCAGACAAAGACTGCATGCTTCACTGCTCCCTGATGCAACGGTCTGGTCAGCGTCCTGTCTTTAAGCGAGGCATGTGTGCGTCATTTGGCATATTTTCTAGGTCACAGGACAATGATGCAAACAGCGTTGTGTATTCACTGCCTCCTGCGGTGCAGAGCAAGGATGATCTGGTCAGCGTCCTGTCTTTAAGCAAGGCATGCGTGCGTCTTTTGATGTTTTTTAAGTCACAGGACAATGATGCAAGCAGCATTGTGTTTTTACTGCCTCCTGCGGTGCAGAGCAAGGATGATCTGGTCGGCGTCCTGTCTTTAAACGAGGCATGTGTGCGTCATTTGGCATATTTCTAGGACACAACGATATGATGTGAAGAGTGTCGTTTTTCCACTGCCTCCCAAACGCAGAGCAAGGATGATCTGGTCGGCCTCCTGTCTTCAAGTGAGGCATGCGTGGCGCAGTTGAGGAGAGAGGTTGCACAGGCTTCTGCTGGTCTTAACAATGTACACGCTGTGCTGGATCAGCAGCGCTCCAGACATGCTGAACAGGTAAGAGGAAAGAGAGAGAAGTGTGATGATGGTCGTAAAACAGTTTGAACACAAAGTTTATGTATGTACGCTCAGCTGAATCAGCAGCTTGCTAGGCATGCTGAACAGGTAGGAGTGAGTGAGTGAGTGAGTGAGTGAAAGAGAGAGAGAGAGAGAGAGAGAGAGAGAGAGAGAGAGAGAGAGAACGTTAACCCTATATGAAGGCAAGCCAATTCTAGATTGTTGCCACAAAACACCGCAATTCATCCTGGCATCAGCTCTAGCTTGTCTCGTCAATTATCTCTTCCTTTTTTCTGTCTGTCTCAGCTTGTTTTCAGCCTTGTAATAGGGAGTTTGCTATTCATATGTATGCCAAAAATAAATTTTTTTTATCAAACGCAGGTCAAGACAGCGCAAGCTTGCGCATGCACCGGCAGGCAGGAGCTTCTGGATGCACAAAAATGGCTTCAGCTTCAAACTGATGAAATTCAACTTTGATTATGTTTACTTAAATGCAGCTCAAGGCATTTCTGTTGCATGCGCTGACGCCGTCAGGCCGGAGCTGTTGGACGCAAAGAGCCAAGCATTTCTTCCCCCACGTGCAATTTAATCTATTTTTGTTCAACCAAACACAGCTCAAAACAGTGCCAGCCTGTGCAGATGCCGTCAGGCAGGAGCTACTGCACGCAAAGAGCCAAGCATTGATTTCTTCCCCCACATGTGAATTAATCCATCTTGTTTAACCAAATGCAACTCAAGGCAGTGCGAGCCTGTGCATACGCCGTCAGGCAGGAGCTGTTGCACACAAAGAGCCAAGCATTGATTTTTTCCCCCACGTGCAAATTAATCTATTTTTGTTCAACCAAACGCAGCTCAAAACAGTGCAAGCCTGCGCAGACGCTGCCAGACAGGAGCTACTGCACGCAAAGAGCCAAGCGTCAGCTGCTGAAACCGCACGAGCAGCAGCAGAAGCAGCAGCAGCAAATGCTGTTGCTGTGCGCTCAGCACGGGATGCAATAGAGGGTGCAGCGCCAGGTGCTGATGCTGTACCCTTTGCTGGTGCTGCGTCAGGCAGCTACTGTAGTGCTGGTGCTCATACTATACCAGGCAATCATGCTGCACGAGTTGGTGGTGGTGGTGGTGGTGCTGCTGCTGCTGGGCCTTCTGCTGCTGCTGCCGCTGCTGCTGGGCCTTCTGCTGCTGGGCCTTCCGCTGCTGCTGCTGCTGCTGCTGCGTCTTCTGCTGTTGTGCAGCGATCAGATGCAGCGCAGCAAACTGATGCTCTCCCTGCTCCCCCCCCAGGAGATCTTCAGGCAGAAAAAGGAGTTGAAGAAACGGGAATGCCACAGCCGGAAATGCCACAGCCGGACATGCCACAGCCGGAAATGCCACAGCCGGAAATGCCACAGCCGGACATGCCACAGCCGGACATGCCACAGCCGGAAATGCCACAGCCGGAAATGCCACAGCCTGAAATGCCACAGCCTGAAATGCCACAGCCGGAAATGCCACAGCCTGAAATGCCACAGCCGGAAATACCACAGCCGGAAATGCCACAGCCTGAAAAACCAGCGGCAATGTGGCGTCCATCAAGCGTAGAGCATGCAGTGTGGTCAGGACCACTACCACCACCATGGCCACTGCAGCAAGCACACACGCAGCAACATCAGCAGCAGCAACAGCAGCAGCAGCAGCAGCAGCAGGCCCGGCATCTGCATCAAAAGCAGCAAGCACACACTCAGCAGCAGCAGATCCACCCCCAGCAACCCCAGCTGCGGCAAGGTCAGCAGGCCCAGCCTCTGCAGCAAGAACAGCAAGCGCGCACGCAGCAGCAGCAGCAGCAGCAGCAGGCCCGGCATCTGCATCAGGAGCAGCAAGCACACACTCAGCAGAAGCAGATCCACCCCCAGCAACCCCAGCTGCGGCAAGGTCAGCAGGCCCAGCCTCTGCATCAAGAACAGCAAGCGCACACGCAGCAACAGCAGCAACAGCAGCAGCAGCAGCAGCAGGCCCAGCATCAAGAGCAGCAAGCACATACACAGCGTCAATCTACTTCAGCGCCAGCACCAGTGCCAGCACCATTGTGGCAACCCACCCCACGCTCACCCGCAGCCCCACATTTTCATTATCCAGCAGCACTACCGGCTTCAACGCCAGGACCTGGAGCGGTTGTGTCAGGCTTCTTTTCAAGCGTGCGCCAGCTCACAAGCTCGCCGTCAACAGCAGCAGCATCTCACCCGCGGCCAGGCTCCATCTCTGCGAGCTCTTCAGAGGGTAAGGAGGACAGTTATAAAGACACACACACAAACACGTGCAAAGAATTACTCATACACACACGCGCACACACATACACAATAAAATACACGTGCATAGAATCACTCACACACACACGCGCGCACACACACACACACACACACACACACACACACACACA
>Ga0307974_1002433_pt1 | contig 13213 bp, 15 predicted proteins | sample OrgLakmetagen784_FD_201812 | JGI IMG/M metagenome (GOLD analysis project Ga0307974, IMG submission 201812) | Saline water microbial communities from Organic Lake, Antarctica - #784 | ecosystem: Environmental > Aquatic > Non-marine Saline and Alkaline > Saline | place: Antarctica: Organic Lake... | reverse complement strand
CTGTGGACATGTCCAAACGTCAGAGGCACCCGCGCCCGGGTGCATGGTCGCAGGGTGAGTCAAGACAGGAGCAGCATTTTACTCCAAACTTCCAGGATTGTGCCAGCATGAGATAGCTAGTGGAATCATCAAAATATGGAAGCAATGTGGGGCTGTGCAAGCCAGTTGTGGGTGCCTGGTAGGTCACGAGTGCGTGGGCGTCCGTGTCTCAGTTTTTGCCCCATAACTCCGCAACACTTCAGTTCCAGGGCTTGGTGAGTATGCAGATTGATGCAGAATTTAAAAAGGAGCAGCTTAATACCCTTTTTGTCTGGGTGGAGGCACTGTAAGGGGGGTTTGGGGGGTGGGTGGTCCCTCAGAGGTCTCCACCCCATAAAGAAACGTGCCTTCCAAAAATAAAAAATAACACCCCACCCTCCTGCAAGACAGATGAAAAAGTTGATAAATGTCTGCAATAGGGAGAGGGCGTGGTTGAAGTGCGGTGAAGAATTTCAGCCGTGCTTCAACCGCATTTCAACTGAGCCAGGATATTTCTGACGCAGCAGACATAGCAAAAAAGCACGCTTTTTACTCAATAAGGGTCACCTCAGAATTTGATCACGCTGAGATCATTTGCTTACCCTCCAGCAGCGGGTATCGTGAGCAAACTCATCATATGTTTTGCTTGCAGATATGGACAGCAAGTTTACCGAGACGTTTGGCCTGCAGACCTCGCTCATCTGTCTGCTCGGAACCTGAATGCCTCCTTTTCCTTTCATTGACATGGGGAGCGATTTTGTTGCCTACGTAGCCTTTGTTCTTTTCGTGCACCGATTAATATTGTGAGGGCCGCTGCCTGCAAAACCTTCTTGTTTGGGCACGGATTTAATTTGGATAGCGATTTTGCTGCGTGCATATCATCTCTTTTGGTCTGGGCACCAAATTCAGTTTAATTGCGGTTCCGCTGTCTGTGCAGCTTTCATTATTTATTATTTATTATTTGAGCACCAAATTAGGTTGGAAAGCAGCTCCACTGCCTGCGTAGTTTCTACTCCCTTTTTACCAGCCTTGTGCATATGCACACCGCCCCTCATTCCTCACCAGGTACCTGATATCGCAACACACATTTGTCGTGACTTATATTTATTCAGTGGACATGACTAATACAACCCCTTTCATCAGCCTAACGCTCTTACCTCCCACCAACACTACAATTCCTCTCCTCACCGGCGCATGTACACCAAGACCAGGATGCCCACACGGTAGGATACCCATACAACAGCTGCAACATGCAGCGACTTTGATCACTTTTAAAGCCCCATCAGGGGGCATACATATTTCTCTTTCCAAGAAGTGCATCAGAACCAGGTCACCCACACTTTTAAAGCCCCACCAGGGGGCATACATCTTCCTCTTTCCAAGAAGTGCAACAAACCAGGATACCCGCACAATAGCTGCAACATGCGGTAGCTATTGGCAAATACTCTTAACTCCACCAGGGGGGTGTCGTCCACTTTCTCACCAGGAATGTGGACAACGAAACCAGGATGCCCAGCACCGCAGAGATCACAATGGCCAAGATGGCCTCGTATGTGTACGTGTAGCCAAGCAGCGTGTCCGGTCCGTGGTCCTTCCATCCTGGTGTGTGTGTGTGTGTGTGTGTGTGTGAGTGTGTGTGTGTCTACGCGTGTGTACATGTGTGTGTGTGTGTTGTGAGTGTGTGTATGTGTGTGTTGTATGAGACTGGAAAGTAGGTCAAAGCACCATTTTATAGGATAAGGTCATAGATAAGAGGATCCAAAACAGGAGCACTACAATACGGCAATAACACACCGCTTGACCTTGTAGCCTCTTATGCGCTGGTGAGCAGCACGGAACAGGTCAAACAACACGACACCAAAACAAAGAGAAGAGCGATTCCTAGCGCAAGGAAATAGTAACAAAGAGAAGGGTGGATCATAGCGCAAGCCATTGAGCATGGTCGTTTAGATTTGATATCAGATTGACGGGTCACACACGCACACTCAATTTTTCCCCACGCACACTCACCCACGGGCTCAAATACACACACTCAAATACACACACTCACCCACGGGCTCAAAGATTGGGATGAGGATGGCCAGCAGCCAGATAGCATGAGGAGTGTATGCTTGCAGTAGCTGAGAGCTGTTGGCTTGCAGCTCACGCTGCTTGGAACCTACCCATATCTACACCCAGCGATCAATTTGTGTGTGTATATATATGTGTGTATGTGTGTGTAAGTGTGTGTGAGTGTATGTGCTTGTCCACCATGCAACGTGTAAGTGTCTGACAAGCTGCTAAGACTTCACACACATTTACACTCACATACCAACACGCACGCGTGCCACCTTTGACCTTTGCTTTCACATGGTACAGAGCAGTGACAACTGAGGCAGCAGCACACGCGCACGCACACACACACGTGCCGCTTTTGCCTTCATCTGGTACAGAGCGGTGAAAACTTTGTAGCGACACACGCAAGCACACACACACACACACACACCACACCACACACACACACACACGCGCACACACACGCCGCATTTGCTCTCACCTGGTACAGAGCAGTGACAAACGTCGCAGCAATGCCCACCGCAAGGCCCATCATATTATTAATGACAACTTTGTCAGTGACTGTCGCCACAGTCACGCCCGCACACACCAGGAGCACAGAGGCCAGCATCATTCTACACGTGAACCAAATGTCTTTGTTTGAGATATATACCGATTGGGACAGCCGGAGAGCACACGCATTGTTACAATTACAAAACAACAGTGAATGAGCATGCATTATAATTACAATACAGCGGTATGCATTACATTTACAATACACCAGTGAATGAGCATGCATCAGTACACTTAAATGAGCAAGGGTAAGGCAATCTTTAGAATATTGAAGGCAAGGGTATAGCCAACACTCACAACATTGCAACGGAGATGAGTCAATGGAGGTTATAAACAGAGTCCAGAGGCTTGTATGCTTGAAATTTCACAACAATCCCTTGCTTGTACACAAGCCTGAAGGTTTGACACAATGCTTCCAATTTGGATTTGGTACACGTGTTGTGGTTGGATTTGGTACGTGTTGTGGTTGTTTTGAAACAAACAGGTCATAGGTGGGGCAAAGTATGGGACGTCCGGTTTGAAAATCAGCGGAAGCCAGAATCTTAGCATATCGAGGAGAGCATGAAAAAATGACAGATGACTGTAACACACACACACACACACGTGCACACACACACACGTGCACACACACACACACACGTGCACACACACACATACACACACACACGTGCACACACACACACACACACATACACACACCTGCTGGGCAGCTTGTTAAACATGAAGAACTCCATGACCACGAGGACGGGCGAGATGGCGACCTTCATGATCTGCAGGCGCGTGAAGATCGCGGATGCAGCCTTCAACAGGAGAGTTTGTTGGGATGCTGATTGCACTATCTACAATACGGAAGAGGTTCCTATCCCTTGATTGACGTGGAGAGTGGTTTTCACTGCCAGCATGATTTTTCTTTCTCTTCCTGTTTTTTAAGGTCCACTACAGTCGACATCTGCCCGCTGCTCTGTCTGTTAAACTGTCGGTCCTTTCTGCATTTGTCTCTGGCAGCCCTGCCGCACCTAGATGCAATTTTGTTTCACCCGTTCCTTTTGTCAGGACATCATTATACTGGAAGAAATTCAGGCGCCGGGTGAGATTGACAACACCTCATAACAAAGCAAAGGCACAGACACACTATACTACCAACACACTTGTTTATAAGCACAAGCCAGGCTAGCAGGTACGTGCACGCACAGCCACCACAAGGACAAACAAACGCAGGATCAAATGCCTGTCACTGTTATTGACGTTCAAGCGCTGTGTTACAAACTGACTTGACCCACTAAATACGCAAGCAAAAACACATGTGCACAGGCAAAAGGGCACACACACACACACACACCACACACACACACACACACACACACGCACACATACACACACACACACACAACACACACACAGAAACACACACACGCGCCTGGTAGAAGCCCACGCTGTTGATGTTGAGGGACACGTTACACAGCACGATGTAACCCACAAATCCCATGGCCAGTGGGATCAGCTTACTTGCTGGTATGCTCTTGGGCTGGAAGAACCCAAAGGCTGCCAGCACGTTCATGCCCGTGCATGTGAAAATCTGGAAGGAAAGGAGGTGTTTGCCAAGTCGCTTGCATTCCCAATGCCCAAGAAAAGATTGGACATACTAGTACCAGCCAGCTATGCAACAGATTTCAGCAGCGTAGCATCCTAGAACCACAAGGCCTGTCCAGCGGGAAGGGGGAGGGGTGAGACCGCCTAGGAGGTAGTTTATCTGAAATGTCAATCACCGTCCGGCACTACTCACCGTGTGCACCCAAGTCAAGGCAAACACAAACTTGAAGTGGTAGTAGGAGAACACCCATTTGTTGGCAAACTGCAAGAGGAGAATGCACGACATCGTCAGTCTTGGAAAGAGCGTTTTCAAGTGACATCATTCAGCAGCTGTTGATCATCATCCAAGCCATTGCCATGTGCACGTACTCACCACAATGCAGGCTGCAGATGGGGGGAAGAGGAGAGGAAGAGGAGAAAGTGTCAGTTATGCAGCAAAACATGCACGCTCCTTCCATCAGCAACTTTGCACACTTGCCTGACACCACGATGTTGAAAACACAGTAGAAGATGGCCCTGAGACGCGTCACTTGAGGGTCCATAGCGGGTCCACTAGGACTCGGTTTGTCTTGGTTCTCCTCTGGCTCACCTTCTTCCTTGCTCATTACCTCATTTTATGATATATTACAACCACAAGAGAACGCATGAACGCCTTTTTCGAATGAAGCATTTTTATCCGCAGCGTTTACAGCAACGTATTGATCATACAAATAATAGAATATAAATCCCTCGCAGCTACATGTCCCGCAGTGCGAGTCATCAAATCAAGACCCCTCTGGACCTGCTGTATGCTGCCATCCACAGGGCAGAGGTGAGGTTTAAGTGCTGTAAGTAAGAATAGGGACCCGAGCTCTGAGTGCTGTATGCTGTATGCTGAGGGGAGTAAAGGAGGGGACGCAACATGTATAAAAGTAACAGCTGGGAATTCGAATTGTGCCCTCACTCCCCTTTTCCTTCTCCTTTGCGTATTGACAGAATAAGGTTGGTGGGGGTGAAGGCCTGGTGGGTATCTATGGCAGCATGACACAGCAGGGCACGGACAACATCATGAAGGCAATGGCCCAGCACGCGGGCCTGGACCGCAGCAGCATCCTGGTGGACATCGGCTCAGGGCTGTGCAGGTACATACAGCCTGTGCGTGAGATGCATGATATTTGTCCTAGCACAGGGGCACGCAAGGTCTGTCCCCTCATGTACAATGCAGGAGGATCTGATCGTTTCACAGAGTACGTTTAAATGAACCAAATCACAAGGAGCACCTGTTAGGAACTGCTAACAAGTCTCCCAACACACAAGATCACCGGATTGCATCAACTGCTTCCCTCTCTCCTCAGGATCAGCTTGTACAATAAAAACACAGTAAATCGCTGCCTTGCATCAAATGCGCAGGCCCCTGCTGCACGCCACAGTGCAGTTCAACGTGCATCGCACGTATGGTGTGGAGCTTGATGCCGTCAAGTGCCAAAAGGCGGTGCCTTTCCTGCAGCACGCTGTTGCCCAGCTCGCTGCAGCAGGCGTTCAGTTCTGTCTGGAGGCCCTGCCAACCATAATCTGCACTTCTGTGGAGCAGGTGCGGATGTAGAAGTGAACGGTTACGCTCGGGCAGAGTTGGCGTGCAATAAAAAAAACGACAGCCTTAGATTAGAAGAGTGCCGTCAGTCAGATTCTCTGCTCATGTTCCACATTTCTTCCTCGTGGTCTTCACACCCCCATCAATACAAGCTGCACCATGTTCCTGTTTGTGCAGCTTATATAGGTAGTTAAGAATTCATACCAAAGTATATGCAATTACGCACGTAAACGCACGCACACAAGCACACACACACACACAAACAACAACCACAACATACTCGCGCACAGCTCGGGTCCCTAGAGCCTGCCACACACGCATACGCTGCGTGGGAGGGCTTTCCTGTGCAAGCCAAACTGGCTGTGGGTGATCTGTTTGCTGCCAGCCCTTCCCTTCGCACCATCACCATCGTGCAGCGCTCATTCCGCAATGAGGTGAGCAACATCTTGTGTCGTGCGCGTGTTGCGTGCATGTTTTGTGTGTGTATGAGTGAGTGTATGAGTGTGTGTATGAGTGTGTGTGTGTGTATGTGTGCACGTGCGAATTTATGATTAAATGTGTGCCAGCGCTGTGCCTTACTTAAACGGATGTGCATCGCCCAAATTTAATATGAAGCTGAGGCATTGTGTCCCTTGTGCTAGTTTGTTGATCATTACCTTTTAATTTTTCCATTCTCGCTCGATGGTTAATCATCCTGTTGCACGTTTGACAAGGGTGCGCCAAGAAAATAGTCAAGACTTTGATGCAGCACATTTAGCTTCACCAGTTTTAGCCTGCAAAACGTGTACAGACATTGGTTTTGAGCGGACGGACAGGAGAGGAGCAGGACAGGAGAAACAAAATATAGGGTTGACCAAAACCATATATATTTTTAGGTATGTACGTAGGGTTGACCAGAACCATATATATACACCGTATATGACCATATATTTGATAAAATCTTTGCCAAGAATACCGTATATACACCGTATATACATGGTTCTGGCCAACTCTGTATATTCAGTGATGTGTCAGTACAGTGTACGGTACGGTATGGTTCGGTATGGTACGGTATGGTTCGTATGGTACGGTGCGGTAAGACCATATAGTACACGGTACAGTGCAAAAGGCTGGAAATTGCCTACTTTTTTCAGCATAGTGTCATTTTTCCAAAATACAAATGTTGCGACTTAAATATCTTTAATGTAAAAAGATGCAATACTAAGAGGACATGTGTGCTTTTGTATGTGCGCGTGTGTGTGCCTGTGTGTTTGGGCGTTTGTATGTGTGCGCGTGCGTGTGTCTGTGTGTTTGTGCGTGTGCATGTGTATGTGCGTGTGCACGTCTGTGAGTATTCGTGCACGTTTGTCTTTGTATGTGTGTATGTGTGCGCATGCGTGTGTATATGTGTATGTGTGTGTGCGCATTTGTGCGTGCTAGCCTGTATGTGTGTGCCTTGCTGCCCCACAGACACTGCAGTGGTGTGCGTGTTGCTGTGCTAGGGCATCCTTTGCTGAAGCAGGCGTGGGGATGTGCTGTTGCTGCTGTTCCCTGTCTGTTGAAAGGGCAGGTGCAAGCATGGTGCCCGGGCTGGCCACGATGTCAGAACTTTGGTTCAATACACAGTACGTAGCAAGCACCTGCACCGTGCGCTCCATGCCCCGCAAACAGTCCAAGCCAACACGGACCGCGTTCCTGAAGGCTACCGTCCAAGCAAACTTCCGCGCATCATGAACATCTGACTAAACTAAAATTATATAGTCCATCGATATTAGTATTACTTATTCTGCTCGCTTGGTCAACCGTGAACTTTGCAGCCGAAACACAACCGAGGGCTCCTGTCACAGCATCCGCAGCCAGGGAGGTGTGCTGACAAATACTGCACCAACAGGAAGTGGTCCGGGTCCTGGCTGAGGAATCCTGGGTAGCTTCCTGGAGCTTCCAAAACTTGTCTCTAAAACTTGTCTCTAGAACTTCTCTAAAACTTTACACACAGTACCTCAGGGTCTTAGGAATCATCCGCCCCGGTAAAGGTTTTGGTTAGGAGCCTATGTCGAGTCTCAGCCCGGGAGGTGCCCTGGGCGGGCCTGGGGAGGAGGTCTGGACCCTCCCAAAACAAAACTTGTCTCTTACACTTCACACACCGCGCCCCAGGGTCCCAGAATTCATCTGCCCCGGTAAAGGTTTTGTTAGGAGCCTTTGTCGAGTATCATCCTGTGGGGTGGCCTGGGTCCCCAGTAAAGGTTTTGGTTAGGAGCCTATGTCGAGTATCAGCCTGTGGAGTGGCCTGAATGAGCCTGGGAAGGCCTGTGTGATGTGGGGTGGGAAGGAGACAACGCTAGGGGCTCACACTCCCACGAGGGGGGCTTCGCCAAAATGCACAAAAACAAATTGGGGTGAAAAAGCAAAAGACGCAACTCTGACCGAGAATTGAACTGACCCCCAAATCGTTTTTGTGCGGGACGCCCTCAGCTGGTATCCCCCAAAGTGAATTACGGGCAAACCCAAAATTTGCTTTATAAGTGCGGCGCTCGCATGGGATGAAGTTTCCTGACGTGGTCATGTACGGTGCACATATACGGTTCTGGCCAACCTTAGAAAAATATGAAGCAGAGAAAGAAGTTGAGCTATGGGAAGTTGAGCTATGAGAAATTGAACTATTCGCAACGTACCAGCGGTGTTCACGTTCGAAACAAGCTGAGCTTTTTTGCTATGTTAGCTTTGCGTGTGCCTTACAACCTTTCTCCTTTACTAAGACCGCAATCACCTCTCGTTCGCGTGTCTGTATTCTGCACCATATGTGCAGCACCATATGTGCAGCACCACCTAAACCTGCAATCAGCAGCGTTTGAACCATGACCTGCTCCTAGCCGTTGTTGGCCACAGCTGTCCTTTTTGTGTGTGTCACTGTCACCCAAGACGATGCAGGCAGAAATCGCAAACAACCACACAAGTATGAGTTTGAGTTTGGGCTGGCCAACTCCACATGACCCACAACCCCAGCCTGCACGGCTGCTCCCTACCTCTACATTGTAGATTGTAACCCTTTACCTGTACTGCATGTCCACTTGTAACCCTCTGCCTATACTGCATGTCCACTTGTAACCCTCTACCTGTACTGCATGTCCACTTGTAACCCTCTGCCTATACTGCATGTCCACTTGTAACCCTCTACCTGTACTGCATGTCCACTTGTAACCCTCTACCTGTACTGCATGTCCACTTGTAACCCTCTACCTGTACTGCATGTCCACTTGTAACCCTTTACCTGTACTGCATGTCCACTTGTAACCCTTTGCCTATACTGCATGTCCACTTGTAACCCTCTACCTGTACTGCATGTCCACTTGTAACCCTCTACCTGTACTGCATGTCCACATGTAACCCTCTACCTGTACTGCATGTCCACTTGTAACTCTCCACCTGTATTGCATGTCCACTTGTAACCCTCTACCTGAACTGCATGTCCACTTGTAACCCTTTACCTGTGCTGCATGTCCACTTGTAACTCTCCACCTGTATTGCGTGTCCACTTGTAACCCTCTACCTGAACTGCATGTCCACTTGTAACCCTTTACCTGTACTGCATGTCCACTTGTAACCCTCTACCTGTACTGCATGTCCACCATCCAATTCCCATCATCCGCCCACTTCCCCCCCTGTGTCACTGTCCACCCTTTGAAAGCTGTACTCATCGAAGCTGCACCAATCATAACCGGCTCCCTCATTCACTCTGTGCAAGCTGTGCCCACCAAGGCTGCACCAATCATAACCGGCTCCCTCATCCACTCTGTGCAAGTTGTGCCCGCCAAGGCTGTGAATGCAGTAACCGCCTCCAGATCATTGACCACGCTCAGTTTAGCCCTTCCGTCTTACGCAACTACGCTGCACACAGGATCCAGCGGAAGTTATGGACGACCTCGGGTTCGGGCCGGTCAGCCTCGTCACCCCCGCAATCCCCGTCTACATGGCAGGTAGCCACCGCCGCCTCAACGCTTATATGTTCACAAAGCAGCCCTCACCTGGCACTGGCTTACCTGATAGTGCTCCAATGCGAGGCACGAGGAGCAGGCAGACGGTTCCTGCTGGTTCAGGAAGCCTGCTGCCGGATGGCGGCACCGACAGCAGCAACAGGGGCAGCAGGCGTCAGCTGCCGTCGCTGTCTGACGCTACTCCGTTTGATCCGTTGGGGGTCATCGAGGCGCTAGCTCGCATGGGGAGTGGAGAGGGCAGTGCGGGGCGGGTGAGTGTGTGTATGCATGTGTGTGAGTGAGTGTGTGTTGCATGTGTGTGTTTGTGTGTGTCTATGTATGTGAGTGAGGTCGCAAATGGGTGGATATGTAAGAGACTGTGTGGATGACTGTGTGTGGATTGCAAACGGCTGTGTGGGTGGCTTTAATAGGGTGTTATAATAAATAAGGCTGTGTGTGTGAGGCTGTGGGTGGCTCTAATAGGGTTTTATAAATAAGGCCGTGTGTGAGGCTGTGGGTGGCTATTTCTCTCTTTTTCAAGACGAGACTCTGATTGATAGTGCAGATGTCATTCCTTGCTAGCACCCTGCCAACCGTGCCGACAGCTTTACAAGTTATTTACTTCTACATACTACTTTTGCTTCAAAATTAGGTATGACATAGATCGTGCTCAAAGTCACGACACGGTGTGCTGACTTGCTTGAAAACAAAGTATGACATAGATTGTGTTCAAATTCACAACACGGTGCTGCTGCCTTGCAGTCATGCAAAGAGGCTGCGTGGAGCTCGGGGGAGAGAGGCTTGAGCTCCACAGCGGGCAGGGCAAACAGCAGGGCCAGCAGGGGAAGAGCAACCGAAAAGGAGAAGCAGCAGCAGTCGGACATTAGCGATGAGGAGGACCTGGATTGTGGGGATGGGGTTGGGGGCGGCGATGCTGGGTTTGGGCTGGGGCGGAATGTGGCGTGTGTTGGTAGTGGACACGCACACGGGTTGCGGCGTAACAGGAAACGGTCTGCGCGTTCGCTGCAGCAAGATGAGGGCTGCTTAGAAGAGGGGAGTGAGGAAGAGGGTGGTGGGCAGGGACGGCTGAAGCAGCGAGTGGGGGACAGAGGGACAAAAAGGGGGAGCGAGCCTTCTCTGCTGCCTGGCCCTCCTTTGGACAGGAGCGAGGGGAGGAGGGAGGGTTTATGGGGAGGAGGGCTTTCACAGCATTCGGCAGCACAGCACGGCAGCATGCCGAGCGTGCTGGTGGGGACAATTACCAAGGGGCTGAGGCAGCAGAGGAGCAGGCGCGTGGAGTTGTCTGCACCTGGGCGAGGGCTGCAGCAGCCACAGCTAGAGGAGCAACAGGGAGATGCAGGGGCGCAGGAGCAGCAGCACCAATATCAGCAGCAGCAGCAGCAGCAGCAGCAGCTAGTAAAGGAGCAGAAAGAGGCAGCGTTGCAACAAGTGCAAGAGCAGCAGAAGCATTGCTACCAGCAGCAGCAACCACAGAAGCAGCAGAGGGAGGTGCAGGAGGTGCAGAAACAGAAGCCAGCAGCAGATCCTGTGATTACCCGTGCGCAGAGGCAGAGGGAGGTTAAGCCGAAGGCCGGCAGCAGCAGCAGCATTGCCCCAGCAGGGCCTTTGAAAAGTCGCCGGCTCAATTCAGGGTCGACGATTAGAGTGTCTGACGGTGAGAGGGATGCTTTGTTTGTGCTTGCATCAGAATGTCTGGTTGTGAGAGGGGAGTGTGTGCGTCGAGGGTCTGGCTGAAGGTCACCCCCATTGTAACCATTGTAACCATAAACTGTGGCAACCCTGGTGCGCGATCTGTAGCATTTCCTACGTAAGCAGCAGCAAAGGCCTCTTGGTCAGGCCTTGCTTCCTTTACCATCCATGTGAGAAAATAGCTGGGTAGCTGCCCTGAGAGCGTTGTGGCCCAATATGCCATGACTTGATTTCTAGCTGCCCTGAGAGCGTTGTGGCCCAATATGCCATGACTTGATTTCTAGCTGCCCTGAGAGCTTGATTTGATTTTGATTTGATTTTGGTTTGATCTTTATTTCTAGCTGCCCTGAGAGCGTTGTGGCCCAATATGCCATTTGATTTGATTTCTAGGGGGTGGGAAGCTGCTGCAAGTCTGCAAAATATAACACTGTTCCTCCCTCCCCCTATGAGAAGAATGATTGCCTGATGTTGGCCAGATGCAATGTTGTAATGTTATAAATCAGCGAGCTCGCCCGCTCTGTGGTGCCCTCTGGTAAGAAACCACTTACCATTGCACCAGACGCTTCGGATTGCAGGTTTGATCGCTCCTGGTGACGTTACATTTTCCTGCTGGACAGCACCATGTCACGTAGGGTTGGCTAGAACCGTGCGTATACACCGTATATGACCGTATGTTTGGTGATTTCCCTGCCAAAAATACCGTATATACACTGTATATATATATTTACATATATATATATATTGTGTATATATGGTTCTGGTGAACCCTAGTGTCACGCCCCATCAGTGGCAGCGGCGTTCCCTGTGCCGGGCCGGCTTGTTGGTTGACAGCTGAGAGTTTCTGTATGTCTTGATTCATAAGCTGGATGTGCCAGTCTCTTATTGATAAATTTAATCTTCTGGATCTAGCCAATCGTCTCCGTTACCTTGATCCATGCTTCGTGGTGTTATCGCTGCTTGCTTGCAGCTTTTATAGCAAGTCACCTGCTCTGCCACTCCTCACGCTGGTTAATCCAATGCCTCTGCCATTGCAGGTCAATCGAAGCTAGGCAAGAATAGAGTTGCAGCTGCTCCATGGACTATGAGCATGCGTACCAGGGGCACTAAGTCTTCATGAATTAAAAAGCCTTCATTCAGAGCCTGAGGCTCGAGGTGCATGTGTTTTATAATGTGGCACTGCATACGCAATTCAAGCAATGATGCAACACCGATTAATTCTAGCTTCTTTCTACCCTCCTCCTTTCCATTGATCACCGTACCAATGATAACGCCTTTTTTTGTCAGCTGGCTAGTAGTACCAAAAGCCTTCATCAAGTTGACGCCGTTTCAAAAGTCTTCATTGAGTTGAACGCCGTACCACGTTGCATGTGCTGTTGGGAAGCAAGTCGTCTTGCTACAGCGGATCATGAGACATTACCAACCTTTTTCTTGTAAACCTTGTAACATGTAGGCTGGGGTGGATGGATTCTTGTTTGGGTGGTTGCTGTAAAGTGCCCCTGGGGTAGGATGGTGCAAGGGAGACCTTTAGCAGCACCGCCAGCCCAGCAGAGCCATCAACCCCAGGCAGTATCGACCAGGTCTTGCTTGCATTTTATTGAAGTTTAGTTTAGTTTGGAATACAAAGGCATTCAACCTGGAATGGCTGCTCAACCTATTAAGGTAAGGTAAGGTTACATCGCTATATATGCCTCTGGAGGGCATCTGAGCGGAAGCTTGGGAAAAAGCCTGTAACCAAACCAAAGAAAACGCTAGAAAAATCAAGGGAACA
>Ga0307974_1002430_pt1 | contig 13216 bp, 13 predicted proteins | sample OrgLakmetagen784_FD_201812 | JGI IMG/M metagenome (GOLD analysis project Ga0307974, IMG submission 201812) | Saline water microbial communities from Organic Lake, Antarctica - #784 | ecosystem: Environmental > Aquatic > Non-marine Saline and Alkaline > Saline | place: Antarctica: Organic Lake... | reverse complement strand
TCTCTCTCACACACTCAGACACACACACACACACACACACACACACACACACACACACACACACACACACACACACACACACACACACACACACACACACACACGCACACATACACACACACACACGCACACACACACACAAACACACACACACAACACACACACATGCACACACACAGCTCACTCGCTTCACGGACGCCGCTGCTCCAAAAGACTGGCCCCTTTGCTGGACGGTGCAGCCCGTGCTAGCCCAGTCTTCAAGCGCAGACAATGAGGCAGGAGGGGGTGCAATCAGAGGGGGTGTGTGGCTGGGCCTCCCCTGCAATGCAACCTCTGCAATGCGACTGCGCACTCCTCCCCCTTTTGCGGTTGTGATGGAGCATCTGAAGACGGTGGGTGGTCACGTAAAGTGATGGTGCTGCTTTGTGTGGCGATGCTCTGAAGGCAAGGTGCGTGTTGTGCTTGTGTGTTTGGGCTTCCCTGTTAATTAAGTACAGACGGAACAAGACGGAATGTAAATCACGGAGGATAGAATTATAAGAATTTGTTTGCTGTTGGGGTCTCTCTGTGAAAAAGGTTCAAGTGGAATAATCTCAGTGAATGTGAATTATTGCTCACTCCTGTTTGGGCTTCCTGTGAGAAAAGTAGAAGCGGAATGTAATAAGTTCATTTTCATAAGCATATAGACTATTAAGCACCTGCTGTTGGGATTTTTCTGTGAAAGCAGCATAGCAAAATCTCTGCTGGTTCGGGAGATGTCAAGACCATAACTTTTTGGCACCACGTGCCAGTCTGAACAATAGTAGTCAGCACCATGTGCCAGTCTGTAGCTGGCACCACGTACCAGTCTGAACAATAGTAGTTAGCACCACGTTCCAGTCTGAACAAAAGTAGTTAGCACCACGTGCCAGTTTGTAGCTGGCACCACGTGCCAGTCTGAACAATAGTTATACGTTTAGAACCCTGACAGCCAAACATTTCTATTGGTATATGAATGAGTTTACTTTGACGCTCCACTGATTTAAATGCCTGTACTGTTCACTGATACTTGTATTGTATTTATTTATATTGTATTATGATCCCTAGTTTTGGGCCCTTTTGTGAGAGTGCCATTCTTGCACTGGAAGGGTTGCTGCCTACCAGGGATCTATGAAGTACTATAGCTGCATGGCATGGGACCCTTGACAGGTCATGTGAAAATGCCAGAACTGCGCGGCAAGGGGTGCTTCCTCCAAGAGACGCATAGGAGATATTTCTTGCTTTATATTACTAGCAATTCCAGGACCTCCTCCACTTTGCTGCTTTCACATGTGCGTGGTGGTTTCACATGTGCTGGTTTTACACGTGCTGGTTTCACACTAGTTTCACATGTGCGTGCTGGTTTCACACGTGCATGGTGGTTTCACAAGTGCTGGTTTCACACGGTCTGGTTTCACAAGTGCTGGTTCCACAAATGCTGGTTCCACACGTGCTGGTTTATATGCGCGTGGCATCCCTGTCTTTCAGCATCTTCCCATTTTGTTGCGCTTTTATCTGAGTAAGAAGGATCCTATCATTGCTGAGCTTCTGCCTCTGAGTCAAAGCTGGGGGCAAAAACGGTGGACAGGGTGCCCTTTATCTGTTTATAAGTCGGCTCAGGCAGTCCAAGGACTATCAAAACAGCGCTTCGTCTCTGCCGGCAATGCCAACAAAACATTGTATCATGCCTGTTTGCAAACCCGTTCTCTGCCACGATCAATTGCTTCGCAGTTGGGCAAAGACGACGGTCAGGACGCTCTGGCTTCTTGGCCTGCGCCCAAAGACAGCAGCGGCAGCAGCAACGGCGGTGCAGGGGGGGGACCTCTCAGTATAGAACGTGCCTTCTGCATCATTTTGGATCATTTGGTCAAAGAGGGGCTCTCCCCTAATCAGCTGGCTCAGCTCAGGTGTGTGGTAATCAGCTCGGGTGTGTGGTAATTTCAGGTGTGTGTGGTAATCTTAGGCTAATTTTGAGGTGTCTGGTAATCTCAGGTGTTTAGTAATCTCAGGTGTCTGGTAATCTCAGGTGTGTGGTAATCAGCTCAGGTGTGTAGTAATCTCAGGCTAAGCTCAGGTGTGTGTTGTAAGCTCAGGCTAATCTCAGGGGTGTGGTTATCTCGAGTGTGTGGTGATCTCAGGTGTGTGGTAATCAGTTCAGTTGTTTAATCAGCTCAGGTTAAAATTTAGATTTGTTAAGGATCATGCGTTGAATTTTGCAAATAGATCAACCCAGGCGGCAAAAACTCGGATGTATTGCAAAAAAACAGCTGGCTCAGCTGGGGGTTGTAGTTAATATCGTGTAGTGCTGTTGAATCATACAATTGGATCGACCCAGACAGCAAAGACTGGATGTGTTGTCAGAAAGTAGCTGCCTCAGCTCAGGTATTTGGTTGATGACGTCAAGAATCCGTGTAATAAACGTCCGTTTTTTGGAGAGGGTGCTTGTGTGCTTGCAAGGCGGCATGGTGATTGAGTCATGCATTAATAGCTCAAAAGGTGAAGGCTTATGCCAAAGTACTTTGGTGTCAGGAAAGGTATGTCAGGAGAGGAGGGGCTGGTAACCAAACAAATACCGGCAGTGATATCAATGTATTGAGTGACGGGCGCATAAATATCAACGAAAAGAACGAAAGTGGTAGTGCGATCGGATCTAATAGCGTAAGTATGCTCTCATCCCTTTTGCTAAAGTCTTAATTTGGCGCTGCTTAAACCAACGCTGGCTAAATCTCGTTGCTTAAAAACACCCTGCTGAGTGTGTGGGTGATGCTTAACTTGTGTGCCTTGCTGGGTGTGTGGACAGTGCAAAACAAGGGAGAGCCTGCCTGGTCGCTCCCATTCATTTTATGATACACTTAATCAAAATCCTAATACTACTGCTTGTGTTTGCATGGCACAGACCTTGAGTGATCGCTTCAATTTGCACTGCAATTCCTCGCTTATTCACATCGATCCTTATTCATCTCCAGCAGTGACAAACGAGCAGCCGCCCTCTTTTGAGCCCTACACCATTTCGTGCTAGATAGATCATGGCCGCACTGACTAGGATGTCTCGGTTTGCAGGCTTGCTGGTTTGTAGAGATCATAGCGACAGTTATTGCGTACCTCAATGGACTTTGCTGGTTTGTAGAGACCATAGCGACAGTTAATGCGTACCTCAATGAACTCCTGCAACGTTGCCTCAGTGCCTGGCAGCGCCTGCCCGGGTTTAAAGTTAGTGCCCTAGACCCCAAATGTTTTTACCAACCAGCTGCACGCCCTCAAGCGCTTGTTGTTTTCTGCAGTTTTCATTTTCATATTAAATTCACCAAAGTGCCCTTGATTCCACATTACACTGACAAGGAGTAGAGATAGTTACACAAGCGGTAAAAAACGCTTTCATCTTTTGAATAAGTGAAAAAGGACCGCTCATGAACTTCACACAGGAAATCGATTACAAATTTGCGTTGTTAACATTATTTCTGGCCACCTAGCTGGCAGGCTGAAAATCCTTCATCCAAACTGCTGAAACCATGACTGACAGGCTGCACATGTTTCGCTTGCTGCCAGGCCAGTGCCGCCCATCCAGCAACCCATCCAAACAGTCTATGCCATGACTGATATACTGCACTTTTTTCGCTTGCTGTCAGGCCGGTGCCAATCATACCAGTGGCCAACGCAACACGTCTAGTGCGCTGCAGCTGTTTGTTCAACCGACTTAAAGATGATTTGTCTCCCTTTGGATTTGAGGTGAGTTTTCTGTGATTGTGTGAATGTGTGTGCATGTGTGTTTAAGTTTGTGTGGTAAGTTTGAGGCTGTGTACGCACAAGTGTGTGTTGTTAATGTGTTACATGTGTGTGTGTGTGTGTGTGTGTGTGTGTGTGTGTGTGTGTGTGTGTTTGTGTGTGTGTGTGTGTGTGTTTGTGTGTGCTTCAGCTACTAGTTTGATCAGTCGCATTTTAAGGGTGCACACAATTGTCTGAACGTGCATACAAGCACCACACATGTACTAGCACCACGTATGTACTTTATAGAAGCACCACGCATGTACTGTACATACAAGCATCACGCGTGTACACGTTGTACAAGCGCCACGCATGTACTTTTTTCAAGCGCCACGCATGTACTTTATACAATCACCACGCATGTACTTAATACAAGCACCACGCATGTACTGTACATACAAGCACCACGCATGTACTGTACATACAAGCGCCACGCATGTACTTTATACAAGCACCACGCATGTAATTAATACAAGCACCACGCATGTACTGTACATACAAGCATCATGCATGTATACGTTGTACAAGCATCACGCATGTACTTTATACAAGCACCACGCATGTACTGTACTTACAAGCATAACGCATGTACTTTATACAAGCGCCACGCATGTACTGTACATACAAGCACCACGCATGTACTTTATACAAGCACCACGCATACTCTGTACATTTATGCTACCCCTGTGAAACTGTGTTTAGTATAACACAAGCACCACGCATGTACTATGTACACATATACACAAAGGATTTACAGTACAGTACATGCGTGGTGCTTGTTTATGCTACTCTGATGAAACTGTGTACAGGGAGGGGTGACCTTGCAGGTGGAGATCAATCATTTTTAGAGTTGGTATATATATATACTATATACGATGTCCATAACTCTGATCATTTTGTATAGGCCATGCATAGTATAAAGTGCACTGCATCACCCAATAGGTGTCACCTTGGGTGAGTGGGGCCCTATCAGAAGGAGTGACATTCATACCCTCTCTTCAACCCTATTATACTACCACACAGGTCCCATCTTGGGTGAGTGGTGCTTTAGCTGGAGGAGATGCTGCGCAAAGGAGTGGACTGTTACGAGCGCTTGGCGCAGCAGACACCCCAGACGCTCAGGTATGTGGTATGTTTGAATGCTGCGCAGAGAACTGAAATGTTTCGGTGCAGCAGACACCCCAAAATGCTCATGTAGACGTGAATCTGGGTAGCGAACCAAACTGCTTTGCGCAGCAGACACTCCGAAATGCTTAGGTTTGTGTGAATGCTGCGCACAGAATTGAAATGTCATGACGCGGTGCTCACCAGACATGTGTGAATGCTGAGCACAAAAGTAAACTGCTTTGGCCCAGCAGAAACCCCAAGACGCTTAGCTGTGTGGATCAGGATTGCTGTGTGGATCAGGATAGCTGTTTGGATCAGGATAGCTGTGTAGATCAGGTCTGGGAACAGATGAGGACTGGGACATATCAGGTCTGGGAACAGATCAAGACTGGGACAGGTCTGGGAACAGATCAGGACTGGAAACAGACAGGTCTAAGAACAGATCAGGATAGCTGTGTGTAGATCAGGGCTGGGAACAGACTGTTGCGTAAGCAAGATATAAAAAGGACATGCATACGTGAAGAAGAGGAATGATGTCAAAAGCATCTGCGGTCTAGCACAAAACATTACTGCCGTGCCTCGTGCCTGCTCCTCTGGCACATCACCTTTTTCATGCTGCCTTTTTTGCCTTTGGGTTGTTACTTCATTAGGGTACCTTTGCTTCTGACACACACACACACGCTATGCCATGCTGCGGCTGACCACGTGCCTGTCAGAACCTGTCTATATGCCTGGCACGGTCAAACCTGTGTTTGCTTGCACAAATCACGCACTTGTCCAGATGCTGCCCAATATTTCAGTGGCACACAAACCAACAACAAACTCCGTGACTGTCACACAGTCGCTTTCATCATGTGCCTGTGGGAGTTGTCAGGCACACCTGTGGTTCGCACGGATTGCTTGTTTGCAGAACAATTTTACAAACACAAACTGAACGAGTTCCTGGTCTGTCACACTTTTACTAACACAAACTAAACGAGTTCCTAGTCTGTCACACTTTTACAAACACAAACTGAACGAGTTCCTGGTCTGTCACACTTTAAATAACACAAACGAAACGAGTTCCTGGTCTGTCACACTTTTACTAACACAAACTGAACGAGTTCCTGGTCTGTCACACTTTTACTAACACAAACAACTAAACGAGTTCCTGGTCTGTCACACTTTTACTAACACAAACTAAACGAGTTCCTGGTCTGTCACACAGTGGCTCATCACGTGCTTGTGGGAGCTGCGCTGCTCCGCACGCGACGCCCCCCTCAATGTCAACCAGCGTGCCGCTGTTGTGCGTGCCCTGGCCGCGCTCAACAGGCTAGCACAGCAGGCCCAGCACGCAGCAGGAGCACGCGCGGTGGCTGAAGCCCGTGGGGCAGGCAAATTGGTCGTGCTGGATGCGTATGGGCGTTTGGTGCCCCCCCTGACGGCTGTGCGTCATGCGATGGGTGGAGGAGGCGGCGGAGAGGGTGAGTTTTTTTGTGTGTGGGTAGGTAGAGGGGTGGGGTGGGGTTAAGCATGGGTGTATGTGTGTTTGTGCGTGCGTGTGTGTGTGCGCGTTTGCAGATGTGGAGGTGGGTGTGTGTGTTTGTGTATGTGAGTGTGTGCGTGTGTGGGTGTGTGCTGGTGTGAATTTGTGGTTGTGCAGGTGTGTGTGTGTGCAGGTGTGCGCGTGCGTGTGTGCGTTCGCAGGTGTGTATGTGCAGGTGTGTAGGTGTGTGTGCGTTTGTGTGCAGGTGAGTGTGTTTGTGGGTGTTTGTGGGTGTGGCTGCCTAAGTGGGTCACCGTGTACAGCCATGCTCATGTACACGTAGACGTGTGCACATCCAAACAAATATGCTGTACACTGCTGAAAGTGCCCCAAATCAACCTGCAGGCATCAGCACTCAGTGCCCAGGAGGTGCTCATACATGTTCATATGTATAGTCGTTTTCAAACTTACGTGTGTAAAAACAATTCCATCTGCAGGCATCAGCACTCAGTGCCCAGGAGGTGCTCATACATGTTCATATGCATAGTCGTTTTCAAACTTTCAACGTGTGTAAAAACAATTCCACCTGCAGGCCTCAGCACTCAGTGCCCAGGAAGTGCTCATGTGTACAGACGTTTTCAAACTTTGTGTAAAAACAATTCCACCTGCAGGCCTCAGCACTCAGTGCAAGGCAGGTGGCAGCAGGCTCTTAGGCCGCATCGACACCGCGCTCATCACTTTTGTGCACCCCCACGTGCCGGATGACATAGCAGAGTGGCTGGGCTGCCCCGCGCTGGAGGTGGGTGTGGTCTGATCTGTGTTTGTGTGTGTGTGTGGGTGGGTGTGGGTGTGTGTGCGTGTGTGTGCGTGGATGTGGTTTGCCCAGTGTGTATTGGAATGGAAGATGCCCTGTGCTTCTGCATGGGGAGGATGCAATGTATGGTTATGGAATGTCATGTGCCGAAGAAGAGTGAGGTTGCTCCACGTGTGTGTGTGTGTGAATGGGAGGGCCCTGTGTTTGAGTAGTCCTGGGAAGGTTTTGTGTCATTATGGACTGCCTGACATGGAAGGTGGGCGGCTTGACTTTCAATTATTTACTACTGCTTGACATAAGTGAGTAGTCATTCTTAGTAGACATGCAGAGGATGATTTTGTGTTGTCAATGCTGTCCGTTCATTCCTCTGTACTATTTTTGAGTTGCGCAAAAGAAGAAGGAGGAGGCCACCAATAACCAATAACATTCTACATCGCTCCACAGGAGAGGCCACCAATAACCTATATCATTCTACATCGCTCCACAGGAGAGGCCACCAATAACCTATAACATTTTACATCACTTCACAGAATAGGCCAGAGGCCTCACACTGGACACTACTCACACCTGACCACAGACTCACGTGTTTCAAATCTCATGCTCAAAATGTTGTGGAGAATTGGGCTACCGACCACACACACACGCGCACACACATGCACGCACACAAACACACGTACACACACACACACACACACACACACACACGTGTACATACACACACACACACACACATACACACACACGCACTTTCAACACACACATATATACACACACCAATTCACACAAAGGATCAGGAGCCTCACAACGGGAACAGCACAGGCACGCTCTGATCATCTCATTAGTATCATGGCCATCATGCAATGCACAGGATACGGTAGAGGAAGTGGCCACCGATCGCACGCAACAACCCATACAAGAGATTGGAGGACTCACAGTGGGTACTGTACGCGCGCTGCTGCCCAGCCCATCCTTTTCAGCTGCTGCATTCTCGGCTGTGGTGGCGCACACAAAGACTGTGCGGGGACTGCAGCCATTGAGCAACCAGCAGGTTTGTTTGCACCAAAGGGCAGGAGTGTGCGTGTGTGTATGCGTGTCTAGGCACATGTGTTTGTGTGTGTGCGTGTTTGTTTGCGTGTCTAGGCACATGTGTTTGATGTGCTGGTGTATAGGTGCATGTGTGTGTATATGCTTATCAGTGTGGATGTCTAGCGTAGGTGGTACACGCAAAGGTTGAAGACACAAAGAAAAAAGAAATGCTGTACTTAAGCTGGAGTGCTCATCAAGGGTGATGTCAATGATTTCGGTGTGCGCACAGACTGACTTCACGTACCTACTTTACTTGTAACCAACACGTCCACACACACACACACACACACGCACACGCACACACGTGTGCATACACACATACACGCACACACGCGCGCATTCACACACTCGCGCACACAAACGCACAACAGGTGACTGCCGCCCTGCGTGCCCTGTCTGAGCGCCTAGAGTTTGTGCACAGCCTCTCCACACGTTGTGTGTTGCGCACCACCCAGCAAGACATTACGAGAGACCTTGGGCACGGCAGCTCACACACAGGCAGCAGCACACACACTGGCGGCAGCGCTCACACCCTGCCAGCTGCACATGCGGTGTATGAGTTTGATTGTCGTCGTAGTGGGAAGCAGGTGAGAGGACTGATGTTTTAGCAAATACGAGGCTTGAGCAAAATACTTTGGGCGTATCTTATTTCATACATGCAGCAATTGCACACTTAGAGCTTGCAAGCACCTTCCACTCAAACGGTCAAGAACGTGACCCAAAGCGCAGTGCCACGATTGCTGAAGGTTTGGTAATAAAATGCTCCTGTCAATACCAATGTTAAACCATTCAGGCTCTTGAGGGCACGTCCGCGAGAATGCCGTTTTGATTTGAAAGCGACAGTCCATCACATTATGGCCGGCACTCTTTATGGGCTTTGTCCCTTATATGCAGTGCTTGCATCACTTGATTTAAAAGCGACAGTCATGCACAATTTGGTCGGCACTCTTTATGGGCTTTGTCCCTTATACGCAGTGCATACATCACTTAATCTGAAAACGACAGTCCATCACATTTTGGTCGGCACTCTTTATGGGCTTTGTCCCTTATACGCAGTGCATACATCACTTAATCTGAAAACGACAGTCCATCACATTTTGGTCGGCTCTCTTTTCGTCCCCCGCGTGCGCAGTACATTGCTTGTCCCCCTCCCGGACTGGCTGTCAGTTGGTTGTTGGCACGTGTGGTTAGTGCAGCCCTCGGAAGCCCTGTAATGCTTCCACTGCAGGTGCGTACCTGTGTGTGTGCATGTGTGTGTGTGTGTGTATGTGTGTGTGATGTATGGTGTGCATGTCATTCTATACCCTTATTATTATTTCCCACACGTCGCACGTCAGTTACCTACATTTCCGTAGTGTTGCGTAGTCCTGAAAATGGCTCCCTAGGTTTTGGTGTGCACTGATGTTGACACAGCTATTTGTACGGTTGGCCAGAACCATTTATGTACGGTGTGTATTTATGGTATTTTTGGCAGTGAAGTCACCAAACATACGATCATATGTCATATACAGTGTATTTATGGTATTTTTGGCAGTGAAGTCACCAAACATACGGTGTACATGTACGGTGCATCAGTACGGTTCTGGCCAACCCTAGCTATCTGTGCTCGCATTTGCGTTTGAGAAACCGACAGCTGGATAGGAAATGCTGCACATAAGGACACATTTGATGATAGACTGATGAAGACTAGAAACGTCTTAATCCCTCACACGCCCTTTTTGGACTCTTACGCAATGGCTGCAGGCCTTTTTTGAGGTTCCCATGGAGCGCATTCAGGCCCTGCAACCCATCCTGCTGCCAGGTGTGTTTTTGCGTCTGTGTGTGTGACTGTGCTTACTTGTGTATGTGTGTATGGACAAAACAAGGGGAGTGTACGACGCTTTCGTGCATTCTTGAGCATTCTCAGGCATCCTCAGCGCGTTGTGCCTCCAAGCTGGCATAGATTGCGTCAAGGTCATTTTTTGTTGGCACCAGGTCAATCTTATAAAGGTGGTTGTGTCCAAGTGTGTGTGTGTGAATTGGTCCATTAGTATGAGCTTGCATGCCTGATCTGTTTCATGGGGTCTATTCAGCCCTGCGCAAACTGCACTCACGCCTGGCTTGTGATATTTTACATACTGCTGCCCACCGTATGCATCGTCTTACATATACACACACACGTACACACACGTACACACACACAAACACACACACACACACACGTACACACACACAAGCACACAAGCACACACACACACACACACAAACACGTACACACACACACACAAACACGTACACACACACACACTCACAGGTGGCTACGACCCTGCTCTAGAGGCAGCAGGCCAGGCTGGAGTGCCAGGAGCTGCACTGTTACCCTCTGACATATCCCTGCTGCAAGTGAGTTTCCTGATACCTGGTTTAACCTAGACCAAAGACTGACTCGGTCAAACTATTGAAGTCTGGGGCTAACCCCCCCCCCCCTGACTCTGAGGGTTTGCTTACCTTGACTCTGGGTTTTCCTACTCCAACCCAAACCCTGGACCCCTAACTTTGGGCCTATAATGTCTGGAGAGTTCCAAGTCTAAACTCACACACACACACACGCACACACACATTCACACACACTCACACACACACACACACACACACGCACACACACATTCACACACACACACACACACATACACACACGCGCACATACACACCTGATGTAGCTCCGTCCTATGAGGCGTTGGGCCGCAGGGGAAGTGGTGGCCTACAAGAAAGAGGGGGGAGGAGGAGGAGGAGGAGGAGGAGGTGATGTTGGCACCACGGCAGTGGAGCTGCGCTATGGCAGGTGCGCACGAGTGTCCGTGCGTACACGTGTGTGTGCGTGTTTTTGCCTGTGTGTGTGCACAAGTTATTGCGTGTTTTCACACACGCACACAGAAAAGCTGTGTGTTGTAACCTGTAGTACTTAGTGTATTTGAACAAGTGTGTGTGTATGTGTGCGTGTTTGTGTGTGTGTGTCCTGAAAGAGAGAGGGAAGTGTAGAAGGAGTTTTGGCAGCATTGTGGGCCAGTTGGGCTGTGCAACTAGTTGGGCTGTGGCACTGGGGCCTTGCAACTAGTTAAGCTGTGACTCTAGTTGGGCTGCGTAGCTTATTGGGCTGTGCAACTAGTTGGCCTGTGACACTAGTTGGGCTGTGCAACCAGATGGGCTGTGCAACGTGTTGGGCTGCGTAGCTAATTGGGCTGCGTAACTAATTGGGCTATGCAACTGATTGGGCTGCGTAACTAACTGGGCTGCATAACTTATTGGACTGTGCAACGTGTTGGGCTGCGTAGCTAATTGGGCTGCGTAGCTAATTGGCCTGCGTAACTAATTGGGCTGCGTAACTAATTGGGGTGCGTAACTTATTGGGCTGTGCAATGTGTTGGGCTGTGCAACCAGTTGGGCTGCTTAGCTAATTGGGCTGTGCAACTAATTGGGCTGTGCAACCAGTTGGGCTGTGCAACGTGTTGGGTTGTGCGACGTGCGTAAATAGCACCTCTCCTTGACCCATAAAACCTGCCTCGCACAAATTTATGACCATCCAGATGTTCAAATGGTTACGCTGCTCACGCAGCCCTAATTGATTTTCATAATACTGAGCGAGTACCGAGCAAATACTGAGCGATTACTGAGCAAATACTGAGCGATTATCAGAATATCGAGTATTGAGCAAATACTGAGCAATTATCAGAATAAATGCAATCGAGCTGTTTGTATGTGACATACTTCCAGCACACAAATATAACCCTTTTGACTGGATTGGTTTTAACGGAGCTTGAATGTTACAAAGGCCTGCCTTGTCATCTGATATGCAGGTTGTACTATGGCTGAGGTTGGCCAAAACCAAGTACATTACATATATACGTAGGGTTGGACAGAACCATATATATACGGTGTATATACGTTATTTTTGGCGGGGAAATCACCAAATACACGGTCATATACGGTGTATATATACGGTTCTGGCCAACCCTATATATACGGTGTATATACGATAATTAAAGCAGGACATTTGCCATACATATAGTCATATACGGTGTGCATGTACGGTTCTGGCCAACCCTAATTGTGACACACGGCCCAGCTGCCTATTACTACAAAGCATTCAGCATTGCTTGTGTGTGTGTGTGTGAGTGTGTGTGTGTGTGCGTACCATGGCCGCCTCAAACATGGCATTCCATGTATGTGCAGGGTGTCCTGTGACACACAGCCTCGAGCATCTGCAACCACGCCCCTGAACTACATTGAGGTGGAAACAGAGCCAGGGAAGTGTGCGCAGCTACTATCTACTCAGGTGAGTGTGCGGACATGCGTCCTCACAATCACATAGTCTGGCAGGAAAATCACTTCTGGACATAAAGGGCTCATAAAGGGCTCAAACATAAAATATATCCAGTCGTCTGCGTTCATCATGGACATAAAGGGCTCATAAAGGGCTCAGACATAAAATATATTAAGTCGTCTGCGTTCATCACAGTGTCTGTGTCATCACATAGTCTGATGGCAAAATGCCTGCGCTCAACCTCAAAACTTTTGAGCATCAGCTCATTACTGCTGCAGTTATCCACCGTCCTAGGGGGTACTTATGCTGTGTATGTGTAAGTGTGTCTGTGTGCACTAAGTATGTGTGTGTGTCTGTGTGTGTATTAGGTAAGTGTGTCTGTGTGTAATAAATAAATGTGTCTGTGTGTATTAAGTAAGTGTGTCTGTGTGTACCAAATAAGTGTGTCAGTGTGTAATAAGTAAGTATGTTTGTATGTACCAAGTAAGTGTGTCTGTGTGTGTTTGCCATTCTGACAACAAATCTTGCCCACGTTATAACTTTCAAGTGTGCGCAACATGTATCACCTAACCACACGCTTGTGCAGGTGTACTGCTTTCGAAGCCCACAGCCAGATGAAGGCAAGCCTGTGAGCACTGCCAGTAGTTCCAACACAGTCCCTGCATCT
>Ga0307974_1002429_pt1:0-2500 | contig 13217 bp, 14 predicted proteins | sample OrgLakmetagen784_FD_201812 | JGI IMG/M metagenome (GOLD analysis project Ga0307974, IMG submission 201812) | Saline water microbial communities from Organic Lake, Antarctica - #784 | ecosystem: Environmental > Aquatic > Non-marine Saline and Alkaline > Saline | place: Antarctica: Organic... | reverse complement strand
TGTATAACAAACATGAAAGCATAGAATGCATACTACATACTGCAATTTGTTTGCGGTGAACCAAAAAATAAATGGACATTATCCTGCTGGAATCATTGTATGCACGCCATATATACATGTTGTTCTGGCCAACCTTATTTTTAATGTAAGCGGGTCGCCATACCTGCAGTTGGAACCCAAACACTCACTGCCCCTCACAAAGCAAGGCAGTGCACAAAGGCAGGCGCGCAATGGAAGCCCAATTTTAGTGCAATTTTAGTGCAATGTTAGTGCAAATCCAACTTTAGTGCAATGAAAACCCTAACCCTAAAGTGCACAAAGGCAGGCGCGCAATGGAAACCATGGTTTCACAAGACCACACACCTAAACCATGGTTTCACAAGACCACACACTTACACCATGGTTTCACAAGACCACACACTTAAACCATGGTTTCACAAGACCACACACCTAAACCAGCTGCTCTGCCTCCTTGTTGCACAAATAGGTTTGCGCAGCACGACTCTTACAAGCTTTTGTTAATTTCTAACGCAATCTCTGTTTGGTTCAGAGAAAGTGCATACCGCAATTTCTCAACACTGTACGTTACTTCCACTACTTCACACCTGTTTTAATTTATAATCCTAGGACAACCACTCACCTCAAATATGCCTAAAACGTTGACTTCAGATGTGTGCGGTACATAAATCAACATGACTTCACGATTGCATCACTGCATTGTATGAAGTAGGTACAAAAGGCGACCCACAACATCATGGCGTACCGCATCCACATGCCTGAAAAGTCTACGTTCAACCAAGATTGTGATGACGACGGGGAGTCATGTGCAGGAGGGCGATTGCTGAATATGATGCAGGTGTGTGTGGGTGTGGGTGTGGGTGTGGGTGTGGGTGTGGGTGTGTGTGTGTGAGTGTGTGTGTGTGTGTGTGTGTGTGTGTGTGTGTGTGTGAGGGTGGGTGAGGGTGTGTGTTTGTGATGGCGACGGGGAGTCATGTGCAGGAGGGCGATTGCTGAATATGATGCAGGTGTGTGCGTGTGTGTGTGTGTGTGTGAGGGTGAGGGTGAGGGTGAGGGTGAGGGCGAGGGTGAGGGTGTGTGTGTGTGTGTGTGAGGGTGAGTGTGTGTGTGTGTGTGTTTGAGGGTGTGAGTGTGTGTTTGTGATTTGTGAGTGTATGTTTATGTATGTGTGTGTGAGTGCCTATGTGTGAATGGCAAGATGCAAGTGCGTGCCAAAGTTCCTGTTGCTGACAACTAAACAAAAGGAAAGCAAAAAGGTGATTTGGCTGGGTAACAGCTGCAATTCCTTGCAGGCGTGTGGGCGTGTGGGTTGTCTATTGTCTACTCATTGTATGGACGAAGTGCATTTCTATACAGAGCGTACTGTGTGTGTGATGCTGTGGGTTTATATCGTTTGCATTTTTAGATGCACTTGGTCGGGGAGTAATTACTCACAGTCCCAAGCCTGATACAGGCGTGGGTCACAAACTGTCGGATTTTTCCCCCCCAAGTACTCTCCACCATTTATTACTAGTGGGCACACCACACTTTTCCTACAAGTGGGCATACCATACTTTCCTACAAGTGGGCACACCATAATTTCCTACAAGTGGGCACACCATACTTTCCTACAAGCGGGCATACCATACTTTCTTACAAATGGGCATACCATTAGACGCGTCTTGAAGCCAGCTTCCCAGCGCACTAGCCCTCTAAGATTGCGCTAAAGAAACAGAGGTTATACGTGTCTGCGTGGAGGGGTGGAGGTGCATGTTTTGCCACCATTTCCCCTGCCGCCTTTCCCCCTGACATAGAGCCTCGTATTTTTCATGTACATGCCACGTATGCCACGTCGTCATCACACACACACACACACACACGCACACACACACACCCTCACACACACACACACACACACACACACACCTGCATCATATTCATGCCGACTTGGAGCTTTCAGTAGCAACAAAGAGCGCCAAAATTGACCCAGGTTTGGGCCCGGCAGAACCCAAACAGAAATCCGCTTACTTCAAGTTTTGAAGCATGCATTCTTATGGACATAAAAGATGGGAACAGAAGAGAAACATTGGAACAATGCAATGGAGGTATCACTAGGGAAGGTGAAAGTGTGTACACACATGTATGAATGTATATGCGTATATACCTATGCTACAAGTACTAAGTGGGGTAGGCCCTAAATGTACACTGATTTTGGGCCTACCCCACTTATCACCTTTGCTCCTGCAAGAACTGGAGGGATATGTGCTTTACACTGAACTCAGCAGCTTGCGTGATATATGGATATATGCTGTGTGTATGCGTCTGCAGGCAGGTGGTAGTTGGTGCACAGGACGCTGCATTGTGTTGTGACGAGGTGGTATGCATGATCTAACTATTGCGTAAGCAAGCATGTCACTTGCTGCGAATGGTCGTACGTCTGCAGGCATTTGGTAGTTGGTGCACAGGACGCTGCATTGTGTTGTGACGAGGTGGTATGCATGAT
>Ga0307974_1002428_pt1 | contig 13218 bp, 10 predicted proteins | sample OrgLakmetagen784_FD_201812 | JGI IMG/M metagenome (GOLD analysis project Ga0307974, IMG submission 201812) | Saline water microbial communities from Organic Lake, Antarctica - #784 | ecosystem: Environmental > Aquatic > Non-marine Saline and Alkaline > Saline | place: Antarctica: Organic Lake... | reverse complement strand
CTCTCTCTGTCTCTCTCTCTCTCTCTCTCTCTCTCTCTCTCTCTCTCTCTCTCTCTCTCTCTCTCTCTCTCTCTCTCTCTCTCTCTCTCTCTCTCTCTCTCTCTCTCTCTCTCGTTTCCAATTCTAAAAGAGCAACTCTTCCATGATGCAGCAATAAAATTTTAAAGTATCACAGTTCAGGTTTGACCTAAAATGTGCAGTCCTTGGCATGAGATTCTTAGACGTACACAATCAATACATTGGTGCAATACGGCTCTGGTCGACCCTGAAGCAGTTGGACGCCATGACGACTTTCACAGAAGAATCATTGGGTGATAAACAACAATCCTTGGCTGCAGTCATCCATGCATTCTTCTCTTTCTGTTTACCATTCGGCCTAATTCGCCCTGTCTGTTGTTGCCTACAGGTGCGTGGCAAGGTGCTGAACCAGAAGCAGCAGCAGCGGTTCTCTGAGCTGGAGGCCAACAAGCAGGCTGTGCTTCTGGTGGGTGCCTCTCTGTCACATTGGGACAGACCCTGCCCTATTTGTATCTTGTGCAGGTTGGCGAGATGATGACATGTTGCCATGCTAATTGTGCCCAGCAGAACGGACTGTTGTTTGATCGCCACAAGCAGCGTTTAAAGCTTAATCCTGACCACTCCAGCTTCTAGTCTACTGTTTTAAAAGGCAGGACCAAAGGATGATCACAATAATTCAGTATAGGTTGATTCTTCTTTGCTGCAACAAAACATGATGGTATCTCCCAAACGATACTTGTACAAGGACTCGCTGATCTCTGCATTCGTGTGAGAAGTGCAGTATCAGTATGTCGTACAACAATCATCATTGTGTTGACCACACACTACCTCTCAATCCATGTAGGAACGGGAACGCAAGCGCAGGGCTGCTAATAAACGTAATCAAGAGGCGGCCATGGCTGTGCGCAACCGCACAGTGGAAAGGCAGCAAGAGGTGGAGCGACAGCTACTGGTGCGTAGGCTGGGATGGATTGGATTGGTAGTTGACGGCTGCGTTCTTGCAGCAGGACATGCTTTCGTAAACTAAACGCAATTGTGCAGTGGAGGGGCGATGAGAGAGGCCCAGAGTTGATGTTTTGTCAAGTGGGGACTACCCGTGGGTGGTAAGATGGACACACAGCTTGTGTTGTTTTGCTTGGAACACGAGGATCAGGAGTTGGAAACACAATAGATGCTTGCTGTAATATCCTGCTAGCTTGGCATCTTTTTTTAGGCTTTCACAAATCAATGCACACCAGAATCATACTTTACATGCACATTTGCAAACAACGCACACACTTTTGCTATGACCGTGACATTGTTATGATAATGGCAATTGTGTGTTCAGCTACTACGCCTTCATTTGTTTGTGCAAACAGGAGCAACGGGCGAGGGAGGAAGCTCGATCAAAGCGGAACGAGCAAATGGCTGAAGAGCTGAGAAGCAAGGAGGTGTGTGTCGCTGTGTTGCTGTCTGTTGCTGCGCTTCAGATGCACCTCACATCGGAAAGGCAGTATGAGATGTGGACTGTTGCCAAACCTTACATTGAAAGGCAGGTTGAGATGTGCACTGCTGCCAATGATGCAGCTAGCAGATCAAAGCTGTTGTCCTCGTGCACTAATCTGTTGAGATGCGTGCCTAGCCACCACAAAGTAGCCATAAGTGGTAGTGGCAGAACGAGTGGGTGCACACTTTCGACATGGCATGACGCAAAGTGAATCTGTGTATTTGTACAAGTTGTGTGCATGCATTCATACGCTGTAAATTTTTTAGGGTTGGCCAACGCTTGTTTCGTATACGTGTAGGGTTGGCCAAAACCATACATACATACGTATATACGGTGTACATACGGTAATTTTAAGCAAGGAAATCACCATACATACGGCCATATACGGTGTCCATATACAGTTCTGTCCAACCCTATATATGTGTGTACGTTTTTTTTGGCAGGGAAATCAACAAATATACAATCATGTACGGTGTATTATGTACAGTCGTAGCCAGCCCTTTCAATTATAGTATGTTTGTAGGTTTTCCTGCCGTATGGTTATGACCGACCTTAAATGGTGACACATTGCATTGTGTTCAATTGTAAATCCACTAAAATACCTACCTGTCTCTAGCTTTACACCTGTCCACACATATCCTTGTTTGTCACAAGGTCGAGCGCTTCTGCCGTTGACGCAGTTAATGGGTCACTTGTGTCAAAGCGACTCAACATTACTTGTTGGTACCCTTTGTACGCACTTGAGCGCTTGCGTGCCATAACACCGCAGGAGTCCAAGAAACGGCTGCAAGATGAGATCAGCGAGCACATGGCGGCCCACCAAGCCCAAGTCAAGGCAGCGCGCGCGCGCGTGAAGCGTGACGAGCTCAATCGTCTGGGAGCAAAGTTTGCGGTGCAGCTGCACCAGAAAGGCTCTGAGAGCTCACAGGGCCAGGTGTGTGTACTTGTGTGTGTTGGGGGGGGGAGGTTTTGCAAAGACGGTGCACTGTGTTTTTTGACCCACTTTCAGCACCCCAAGCAAGAAACTGCTAGTTTTGTTTAGATGTCAGTAGGTAGACGCATGTCCCCTTTGTCTACAGACCCACAAACGCACACACAAACATACACTGCCAACACACAAGCACACACACACACACTCAATCTCACTTTCCTCCCATTCTTGTGTAGGTGCTTGTGGTGGACCTAGGAAATCAACAACAGGGTGCTGGGGCCGCACCAGGGGGGCACACTCCTCCCAATAACAATATAACTGTGCCCCAAGGAAAGCATCGCTCCACCTCAAGCGCGCCTGGGCAGCAACAGACGCCCCCTGAAAAGCCGTGTAACTCTGCAGGTGGGCTTATACGTATTTTGAAAGCTGTATCTAATAATGGTGCAAGGGGCTCACAAAGCATGCGAACGTGGCGGTAGCGAAGTTGCTACCCTGACCTGGGCTACAATGCAGCTGTAACTAGCCAAAATATTTCGGCTGCGCTTGGCCCACATCCTTTGAATCTTAAATGTTAGCTTGAAAAGCCATGCGTGGTTCCACACATACACACACATGAACGTGCACACACTCACATACACAAATATGCACACACGCGTGCACACATACGACACACAGACCACACACATGTAAAAAGAAGTGGCCCATGAGTGTATGCACGTGCAAGCATGTACAAAACATTTACTTTCAGACACGCACACATGTACACCACCCACCCTGCAGCTGTACCGCGGCCAGAGCCCCCCTGGCGGGTTGCTGCTGCTGCCAGGGCAGCTGCTCCCGCCTCTGGCGCCTCCCCTGTGCGACCACCCAAAAGCTTCCCTGAGGTCAGTGTGCCTGATCAGCGTAATAGAAATAGCTGCACAAGGAGTAAGGCTTTTCAAAGTCGCATCGCTAGGTGCCAAATACTGAGAGCGCAAGCATGCACGCACCTACTCAAACATGAGTTAATACCCTCACTCATAAACACGCACTAGACACATGCACGTACCACATGGCACAGGTGACCATTTACACCCCTTTTGGCAGCGAACTAGGCCATGCTCCTCCCCCCGCCAACATCAGCAGCAACACGCCTGCGCTTGGGCCAAGGCAGCATACGCCACCACCTATGCCTAGCAAACAGCAGCAGATCAATCGCTCGGCAGGGGGTGTTCAGGTGGGGATGAAGGAAGTGAAGAGTGCACACTTGTGTGCTATTTTAAAGCAGTTTTGCGTGTTTGCTGAAACAACGTTGGGGGTGACCTGGCAAGGGGAGAATTTGCAGTATAAAAGCCTGCAATTTGACTAACATACACACTCACACACGCACTCTCACACACAAACACTCTCACACACACACACTCTCACACACACACTCACACACACACACACGCACTCATACACACACAAACGCACAAGCACACATACATACAGACACTCACTCACTCACACACACACATACATACATACGCACGAGTTGCGTAAGCCGAATACCTCCACACTGGTGCTACATGTGTCACTTGTTCCCTGTGCCATTGTCCAATCGATCACCTTCCCCAAGCATTCTTACGTGCAATTGACAAGCGCTCCAAAGTGTGTGTGTGTGCCACTGTTTTCAGGGTGGAGAGGCAGAGGGTTCTCAGCCAAGGGCTTCAGAAATATGGGCAAGGAGAGGCAAGGCAGAGCTGCTTGAAGTGCTCAACCAGGTGTGTTTTTCTGTTCGTGTTTGTATGTGTGCGTGCTTCAAGTCAAACTCACACCAAGCCTTGTAGTAGCATTAGCGAGCAAGGCAAGGTAGTCAATGAGAGGATGATACACTTTGTGATGCCCTCCCCACTTTCTGCGCTTGCAACACGAGATCATGATTTACCTTGATTTTGAGTGTGAAGAGCCTTGATTATGTGTTATGAGACCCAATCTGGGAATTCTAAAACCTTTGTTGTTGTGTTGTTGTGTACAGCCGTGTTGTTGTGTACAGGCATAGAAAGGAATGCATGCAATGCCTGTACAGATCCAGCAAGTGCTGGGCGCAGAAGAGGAAGAGGAGGAGGGCCAAGCAGGCAGCTGCGATGAGGGGACAGCGAGGCCCCATGCCTGCAAAGAGGACGGCAGTAGACCGCACGCATTGCAGGGGGGGCCTCCTCAACACCTACAGCAAAGCGACGTTAGCAGCAACAACAGCGCCGAGCGTGCTAAGAGTTTAGGAGGCGAGGGGGGGCCTGCTTTGTATGCAGGTTCCCATGCTGCGCACAAGGGCGTCAGCAGCAAACCTCGGAGCACGGTGGGTGCAAGTGGACCCACTCAGCCGCAAGCAGGTAACAGCAGCGAGTTGCCGAGTCACATACGCTCCCGCTCCACTGTTCAGTACTCATTAGCCTCACAGGCCCCACGCAGCGTACAGTCGCCACAGCCTGGGCAACCAACGTCATCGCACCGACGCCACCTGTCTCTACAAAGCCAGCAGCAGCAGCAGCAGCAGCAACAGCAACAGCTGCAGCAACAACAAGGAAGAGGAGGGGAAGGGAGGAGCCGACCCTTCACCCCCCTACAACTGCCACCCGAGATTGACTCAGCAGACGCAAATACTGAAGAGTGAGTCGAGAGCTGAGAGCTGAGAGGGCTGCGCAGTGGCGTTGCTTCTGCGATGTGTGCATGCATGAGCTGTGGGGACGTGACACTTTGTCTGCATCTCTTGGCTAAGTCCTTCAAGTAGGAAACGGCTGATTAATTATGTTGAACGTGTGGGCTGTTTGTCCTTTGCCATCAAGGTGGGGAATGTTTTTGATGCGCTGCTGCTCGCTTGGAAGATGAGGAGGTCGCCCTAAGAACAAAACTGATCGATGACCGATTATTAGATAGTACGCGTAATTTCCTTATTTAAATACCCCCCAACAAAAAAACCTCAGGGCGATCCTAATAAAGACTCAGTTTTGAAATTCTTCGATATTCCCCCTATATAACGCGAACATTGTGCACCTCAATATTTAATGAGCTAAAAATTTCCCATGGCAGGTCCCCTACAATAATTGCTGCGGCTGTGAAACTCGAAGAGCTCCGCATGGAGTTGGAGGCAGAGCTGGGCCATGCAAATTTTATCGCTGCTTACAGGTGAGCTCCTCAGCCTCCAAGTGAGGCAAGGCATAACGCCTACTGAGGCCTGTCATTGAAAGTTTTTGATTAGGATTTGCCTCTGTGGGTGAGGGCATGTCAAAGCTCCTGGTGTGACCTGCTGCAAGCGCAGTAATCTATAGGAACAATGTCTGTTATTGCAGATCATCACACTTCACGTACAAACCGATTCGGCCTGTCACACAGATATTTGCACGAGCTTCAGCGCTCTGCCATTGAGGATACTAGTGAAGAAATGCAAAGTACGTCAGGCAAGTCTGCAAGCCAGTCAGAACCAGAGGACCAGAGGCAAACTCTGGAGCAGCTGCTGGGGCATCAAAAGCTTCACCTGGTAGGTGTTGTTGCGTGGTAAAAGGGTTGTCGACTAAGCTGTCATTTCAAACATACTGGGTAATAAGTGTGGGTGCATGTACCGCATGTAACGTAATTGTTTTGTAGAAATTAGAAAGAAACAGAATGCAATTTGAGTGGCACAAAACACTCGCATGCTGAAGCAACACAAGCAGGTGGACCGCTTGATTCTCAAAGAATGAAGGAGCTTGCCTCCAAGCTCCATGTGCGTTCTGTCACCTGCCTGTGCCGCTATGAAGCGGTACTTGCCCATGCCAGGCACGCCCTATGCAGTTTCGTTATTGACCTTTGACAGGAGCCGCTGGTAGGCCAAGCCTGCAACCTTTCTGTGACCTTTTGATGTCCTTGGTACCTAAGTGGCTGCTTTGTTTAAATTAATGTTAGGAATGGGACTCAGCTGCCTGCATAACCCTTTTTGCCAAGAACATTGGTAGGCTTTTGTTCTGCCGATATGGGGAGTGATCTTGCTGTCCGTGTGTTTAAAGTGTGTAAAAAAATCCTTTTTAAATCAGCTTAAAATTGAGGACGATAAGAATGAAAGTAAGTGTTTAAGTTTAAAACTAAGTATCAAAAAGAAGGGAAATTTCTAACTTGACAATCCACTGCAGCTAAGATGACAGTTTTATCTCTGTGAGGTTTGCTCCGGCATGTATAAGCGGTTCCATTCAACCTGTTTAGTTAAGAAGCATTATAGTTTACCAATTTAACCAACGTACTACACATGAAGGCTACCGCTCTTTATACATCTCGCCTTGTCAATTTCATGAAAGTTTTTCGTGTTATCGAGTGGCTCAGCATTCATTAGATGGTCCAGGCATTTAAATTTTTTACATACTTTAATTCCCTTTATTCATGTCAATAGGTTTGCGCACCTGAGTTACTTTTCTCCGCCTTGTTGACTCTGAACTATGCTCACACTGGCCAGAGCCTCTTCTAATAGAATTTGTCACTTCTTTACACACTTTGCCTCCTCTTCCAGGTACGCAAGATTCACAAGCTTATCACCCTAGAAGACCAGGCATTTGATTGATGATTGCTCATTGCGTGCTGGACAACAGGAACAATTCATTGGTGCTTAAACACACTGCGAGCCAGCAAAATTGACTTATCATTTCATTGTCTTTGAAAAATGATGTGCATGGCTGCGTACTGTGCAGGTTCTGTATTTCGGACCCTTAATGTTCACCAATTCTTGTATGTGCTGAGAACCTTGATTTGCAGAATATAAGTTTGTGCGGTTTTGGTTTGGGAGATGATATTGGACAAAATGAATGTAAACGAGTGTATCATGTGTCAGCCATTGTCCACAAGTGCTTCTGTGTAGGCAGCCAGCGTGCTGCAGCCTTATGCTAATGACTGGAACTGAACATTTGATCCTAGAATATGATGAGAGACGTACAGTTGTTCAAGTACTCTATAGGTGTTTCTTGTCGGGTAATATGAGTACATGTTTTTACCTTGCAGCAATGGTGCCATGCCTCAGGCCTTTGCAAATCAATGGTTACTATGGTGGGTGACCTTCAGCCTGGTTGTTTGGTCAATTAATTGCTGACTGGTTTCGGCCAGCCACAAATAAATCCTTTGTAATTCAATCTGAACTTACGATGAGGGAAGGGGGGTGACGTGCAGCACCTTCACAGCTAGCCTCCAACGGGCCTTTTAAAGACAACAACCTTGTATTGCAGTTTCCTTAAAACCACCACATCTAAAGAAAAGACTTAATAGCTAAATAGACAAATGAAGCTAGTAATGAATCATTTGTCTGATATATGAAAGAACCTAATAGCCACTAAGAAACAGTAGCTTATGGAATCTTGTTAGAGCCATGCTGCACAAAAATAGTTTGCTGTCGGGACGTTTCTTCCTCAATTATTCCGCTCTTCAAACGGCTGTTGCTGCTGCTCTCACCGTGTGTTTTTGCTGGTGACGGCGATGGGGACCTGCACAAGCACAAAAGAGGTATAATGATTGGAATTGAGCATGATTTTTTTATTCTTTACCTATGTAACGACACTCTTGCTGCTGCAACTCCACGCACACATAATGTAGGATTTGAGAGCGAGTGGAAAAATGCACAACGGTAGGAATGCATGGGAAGCTGCAGATGTATCAAGAATAATCGTCATTCGTCCAAACCGCCACAAGGGGTAATCATGCAATGCCTTCAAATTAATAAACCAAACTATTGCCGAATTGGTTAAAGTACAGCAAGCTGCTGTGGCGCCGATGTCATTAACTAACTATTTGCGACACTACCAGCAGCCCTATGGTATATTGAAGAAGTGAGATGCTATGAAAATCATTGGCCAAGCAAACAGCACACTTATGCATCCGAGGCTTGCTTGCGCATGCAGGTGGTTATCTGAATACACAAAGTAATGAAGAGCCGTCTTGAGCGGGGCTGTGCTGTGCCCTAGCTGACCCTCTGCAATGGGCCTATGCCCTGTCAAACTCCCCATCTTTCTTTTGTACACCAGCATTCAGGGAAAATAGTGCCTGGCCACTGGTAAGAGGGGAGACGAAGGCCACCAGCTTGGGCTGAGGCAGAGAGCCATGCAGGTCGTGAATTGAAAGCTGCCAGTGACACCGGCAGCAGCAGCAGCAGTAGCGTGGCAGTGCTGCTACTAGAAGCCATCTTGGGGATGTGCGCAAGTAGCAGCACCAGCAGCAGCACAGAGAAGCAGCAAGGGCAACAGGTTTGCTTTCTGGATCCACGTGTCCTTATCCCTCACAGGTTGAAATGCTGTGGTAACGTCTTCTGGGTCAGAGATCAATCCTGCCAGGTGCACTCTTATGAACTACATTCCCTCATTCTCTCTTACGCATTCCTACAACCCTCCAAACCAATGCAACTGCAGCCCCCCCCCCCCCTGTCCTTGTGTGTGCCTAAGGCTGTGTAAACCAGAAGCCCCCTATGTCCCTGTCCCTGAACAAGCCACCCAAATCACATTCTCCATACACAGCCGCCTCATCACACGGTGCATACAGGCCCCTCACAGCCCACAGCTATTGTTTTCCCCTTCTCTCTGCTCGCCCCTGATCCCCTCCCACTCCTCTACCACCCTCTCATTCCCCTACCTCTGCCTACCCTACCTACCCATCTCTGCCTTCCCTACCTACCTAGTCCTGCCTACCCCTCCTACCTAGTCCTGCCTGCTCTCCCACGGCCTCCCTCCTCCTCCTCCTCCTCCTCTTTGGGGGTGGCCATGTGAGCCATCCCTCCTCCCCTCATCCACGTGCCCAGCAGTGCTGATGTTGGTGTACCTGGATTTCTTCACTGGGCGATAGGGGCTAGGAGGGCCGTGCCGCGCTCCGTCGCTGGTGCCACGCCGCTTTCTGCTCCCGCCCTGATAAACGTGTATGTGTATATGTGTGCACAGGTGCGTGTGTTTGTAGGTGCGCTTATAAATATGTGTCTTAGTATTCATACACACGTGCGTGTGTGCAGCATGCAAATGTACAAATGTATGTTGCGTGCGTGTGTGAATGTGAAGATTGTATGCACGTGATGTGTGCATTTGAGCGTACAAGGCAAGATGTCAGGCTGGGTCTGCCCCGCACTGTTAGGCTGCTAGGTGCAAGCAAAGATAAAGCCACAACAAAAAGGACGGTGCATCTTTTACACAAACAACTCAGAAGAAATATTAGCATGGAGGCATGCCTCAGGAGCAGCATTCAAATTCGCATATACACACACACAAGCACATGCACATTCACACATCACGTGCCCGCACCTGATCCCTCTCTCTACTGCGGCTGCTGCGATGCTGAGGTGCACTTTCTGAGCACGAGCGAGACTGACTCCAGCGAGGATTACTACCGCTGCTGTCACTGCGCCGCCGGGACTGCTGCCTGCCTCTTCTTTCGCTGCTCTCCTGTGTGTGTATGTGTGTGTATGTGTGTGTGAGAGGGCGTCAGTCTGAGCTGCTGCGGGTGTCAAGTGTGCTATGTGTTTGTAGGCGCGCACTCAATGCATGGTTGTGAGTGGAAATGTGCGGGAGTAAGGTGAGAGGTGCACGAGGGTTCAACAAAGAGGAACAAACAGCCTGATTCAAATTACATAAGCCGCCTGCAAGACCATGTATTGCAATGATACTTATAGGGTTGGCCAGAACCATTTACATATATACAGTGTGTATACGATTATTTTGGCAGGAAACCACCAAATATACGGTCATGCACGGTGTATATATACGGTCCTGGCCAACCCTAGATATTTCATCATGGGCGCCAATGTACTTACTACAAAGTATGCATCAGACCAGGGGCAGCACTCATCAAGGACCAAGAACTCCTCTCACCTTGAAGCTAGGGTGTTGTCCCCTTGCATGCACATCCCAGCCACGAGTGCGCACCCCTTTCTCTGTCCCTCGATTTTGACGTCATCTACATACCTTCACCACGCGAGCTTTTGACATCATGTTGGAGCGTTCATGACACGCACCTCCCTCCAGCCATCTATCTTAGCAGGAATGGTCCTCTAACGTAAGTAACGGGAACTTTAGAACGTAACTTAGCGCCCCTTCCACTTTTCCCCTGGTCATCACCAAACCAGTGCACCCAGCCATCTACCAGGTGAAGTGTGTAGTTACCTTGGTACTCAGCCATGCCTCACTGCAGCACCTTTCCTGCCCTGATTTCACGCACTGATGTCACAGCACTCTGCTCACAGCACGCAGACCATGCAAAGTAAAACAGCCGCTCACCTACTCTTAAGCTACATACAGCCACGGATGCTTTAGCCGCTCACCCATTCTTAAGCTACACTACAGCCACGGATGCTTTAGCACATCCACAGCAGAGGCAGCACGGGTGTACTTCATTGATACCGTAGTGCCCATGCAGAGCAGCTGCACCTACTTTTGTGCGGGAGCTGCCATCCAACCACGGGTGCTTGAGCATCTCTGCAGCAGAGGCACGCTGCTCAGGCACAAATTCCAGCATGGGCAATAAGAAGTCTGACAACGCCTCAGCCTCCTGCGTTTGACATATAAGGAGATTACATTGAGAATGGCCGGGTGTACGAGCTTCTTGACTGAGCCTTCGACATGACAGTACAAAAAGAGCCCGGTAAGACCTCCTCCTCCCCTTCTTTCTCCTGTGTGTTTTTGCTTTTCACAATGTTCTTGTCTACCACTCTTCCACTTTCCACGACCTATATTTGAAAACGCTAATTAATTTCATTGCTTGTTACTACATGAGAGACAGCTTGCGTGCACGCCCCATGAGGCAGCTGGCACTTGTTGTCAGCACACGGTCCCTGGGCTAAGAGCGCAAGCAAATCAAAACTTACCCACGTCATTTCCCTCACAAAAACACAAAGCCACGCACCTCCCGTGGCAGCTGGTACTTGTCGGTCAGCACACGGTCCAAGGGCCAGAAGCGCAGGCGCTTGATGTGGCGCAGCTCTCCGTTGCGGCGGAAGTAGTCACGTGAGTAGCGGCCGCGCTCATACACCTGCTTGCCACACCACAGAAAGCATGGCACACGTAGTGCGCAAAGTTTTGTTACTGTGTGTCGTTTTTTTGGTGTGGTGCAGCTCTTTCTTGCGGTGCAAGTAGACACGTGAGTAGCGACCATGCTTATACGCCTGCTTGTATAAAAAGCATGGCACACGTATTGTGCGCAGTTTTGTTTGTGTGTATGTGAGCTTTTACGTGGTGTAGGTCTTTGGTGAGGTGGGAGTAGCAACCTTGCTCAGACGCCTGGTTGCCAAAGTTGGGGAATTCTTCTTGTTTTCTCTCCAAGTAATTTAGTAAGATGGGTGTCGTATGAGTACAGCCATGCTCTGACACCAGCAACAACACATGAGTTTTGAGTGAGTTTTGAGCGATGTGGCTGATGCTGTTCAACAATTCATATTCCCAACAGCAGCAGCCTATGCCTGCCCCATGGCAGGTGTTTTCCATCGCCTGAGAGCTAAACAAAAATGAGCAGGACGTGCAACCATTGACACCCATTTCAAGACCATAGCGTACAAACGCCCTCTTACAGATGCAAACTTTTTCGAGCTGCACTCAACAGGAGGACGAGCTTCATGGCAGGCATCAAGCGCCACAACGACGTGCCATGCTGCTCAAAGCTGTCCTTTCTACGAACATCATGGGCTCACCACGCGCCCACATTGCATGCACACGCACGTCATCCCTGCTGATCAAGATGCACACCTTGCGCGGCATGCGCCCCAGCAGCTCGATGAACTGCGCAAGGTGGTCCTCATCCCGCTCATAGCCTTCCCCCGAGCGTGGGTCAAATAACAGATCTCCTGTGACCAGCTCAAAGATCATGCACGCTAGGGACCACATGTCGATGGGCGTGCTGTACTTGGCACCTAGGATCACTTCGGGGGACCTGCACGGAGGAGGGCATGCACACAGGGCACAGAGGAAGCGATGAGGCGAGCAGAGGCGTATGGAAAGCTACTAGGTACAGGGCAGGAAGCGATGAGGCGAGCACAGGCGTGTGGACAGCTACTAGGTAGCATGCACGCCAGGGACTACATGTCAAAGGGGATGCTGCACTTGGCATTTAGGGCTCTTGAACAAGGACACGAGAGGAAACGAACGAGCAGGAACGTTGTTCAGCAGGAATTCCCCTTGGTGGATCAGTCTTAACGGATACAAGCAGAGGCCACGTGAAAAGAGGTTTGCTGCGCTTGAGGCTCCTATACATTTCCAAGAATGAAGAGGGGGCAAATAGGATTAGTGGGGTGCACGCCAGCCTGATACAATATGACAGACTGAGACTAATACAATATGACAGCCTTATACAATATGACAGACTGAGGTCAACAGCCTACAAGGACTGATACATACGATAAAGAAAGAGAACATCTTGTTGTGAAAAGAAGTCACAAATCAGGTCACGTCATGACAACAAGAGGGAACCTGCACAGGTGCATCGTGTGAGGGACGTAGCAAACAGGGCCAAACATAAAGATGACACACACTTGAAGCAAGGAAGGCAGAGCGTGCCACAACTACAGCCTTTTGTGCGTCTCACTCACTCATCACCAGCTGCCAGACATGCCTGCTTTCTAGGAACAGAGTTTTCTGTTTACACTCCCACTTTATTCCCTTCCACTTGAGTTGCACGAGCCTTTCTTACCCCTATACTGCCGCATATGCATGTTATACGTTCACTGCTTGTATGTATGTATGTATGTATGTATGTATGTATGTATGTATGTATGTATGTATGTATGTATGTATGTATGTATGTATGTATGTATGTATGTATGTATGTATGTATGTATGTATGTATG
>Ga0307974_1002427_pt1 | contig 13218 bp, 15 predicted proteins | sample OrgLakmetagen784_FD_201812 | JGI IMG/M metagenome (GOLD analysis project Ga0307974, IMG submission 201812) | Saline water microbial communities from Organic Lake, Antarctica - #784 | ecosystem: Environmental > Aquatic > Non-marine Saline and Alkaline > Saline | place: Antarctica: Organic Lake... | reverse complement strand
TCCCAGGAGCACGAGGAAGCAAGAAAGAGCAGGCAAGAGGGTCTGAAATCAGTTGCTGCTGCATTGGCCATTGCCGTCTTGTTCTGCTCCTGGTGTAAAACCTCCCTAAAGCACGAGGAAGCAAGAAGGAGCAGGCAGAGGTGCTTGCAATGCTTGAGTCTTATAAAATGTGAATACTGGTCCCAACATAGACCCTGCGTTAATAAACGCATATCCTGTACGTAAACTCTTTTAATTTGCTCTCGACAGAATTAGGACCCATCTCACTCTTTTTTTGAACTTGTAGTTTCAACCACAGCTACATCACAACGACCCTGCGTGAAAAAACACATACCCTGCATGTGAACTCTTTATATTTGCTCTCAACAGAATTAGGACCCATCTCACTCTTTTTTTCAACTTGTAGTTTCAACCACAGCTATATCACAACGACCCTGCGTGAATAAACACATACCCTGCATGTAAACTCTTTATATTTGCTCTCGACAGAATTAGGACCCATCTCACTCTTTTTTTCAACTTGTAGTTTCAACCAGCTACATCACAACGACCCTGCGTGAATAAACGCATACCATGCATGTGAACTCTTTTCTTTTTCTCTCGAAAGGTTTAAAATCACTTTGCAGCATTAACCACAGCTACATCACAACAGCCCTGCGTGAATAAACGCACACCCTGCATGTAAACTCTTTTTGTTTCCTCTCGAAAGATTTCTCGTAAAATTTAGAATCAACTTGCAGTACCAACCAGCTAAATCACAACGACCCTGCAGGTCTGCCTCGTTCTGGCAAATTGCACACCTTGCGCGAACCAGCGAGCTGATAGGTCCTCTTGATCCTGTGGACCTGCACACATGGCTACCCACCCCACCCCCCCCTGCTGCCCTGCTAGTGCTTGCACCTCCCCCTGCTGCCTTGCTCGCGCTTGCACCTCCCGCACCTCCCCCTGCTGCCCTGCTTGCGCTTGCACCTCCTGCACCTCCCCCTGCTGCCTTGCTTGCGCTTGCACCTCCAGCACCTCCCCCTGCCGCCCTGCTTGAGCTTGCTCCCCCTCCTGCTGCAAGCTCCAGCAGCAGCTCCGCTGCTCCAGTAGATGCGCTGTCCTTTGATCCAGCTAGACCCCTACCAGGACTAGGGCCACTACCAGGACTAGGGCCATGCCCAGTGGTGCCAGCCGCGGCTCTGCCTCCAGCGCCTTGGTGGAGGGGCTGGTGTGCCTGGTGGCGCTCCTCAGCTTCGCCACCTGTGCGGGATGTCAGACTGTGCAGGAGGGCCGCGTAGCCAGGACTCTCACGCGCATCAGCCAGCCCGACCATTAGGTGGGCAATCAGCAAGCGTGTGGCGCGGAACGCACTAGCAGTGGGCAGCAGCTGCATGCTGTGATTGAGAGCTTCACCGGACCGCATGCCTGTGGGCGTTTGAGAGCAGGCAAGATCTGGATGCCTGTGGTTAAAAGTCTCACTGGACTGCATGCCTGTGGGCGTTTGAGAGCAGGCAAGATCAGGATGCTGTGGTTGTGAGTTTAACCGTACCGAATGCCTGTGTTTGAGAGCAGGCAAGATCAAAATGCTGTGGTTGAAAGTTTCGCCAGACCGCATGCCTGTGGGCGTTTGAGAGCAGGCAAGATCTGGATGCTGTGGTTGAAAGTTTCACCAAACCGCATGCTTGTGGGCGTTTGAGAGCAGGCAAGATCAGGATGCTGTGGTTGTGAGTTTTACCGTACCGAATGCCTGTGTTTGAGAGCAGGCAAGATCAGGATGCTGTGGTTGAAAGTTTCACCAGACCGCATGCCTGTGGGTGTTTGAGAGCAGGCAGGACCTGGATGCTGTGGTTGTGAGTTTCACCGTACCGAATGCCTGTGTTTGAGAGCAGGCAAGATCAGGATGCTGTGGTTGAAATTTCACCAAACCGCATGCCTGTGGGCGTTTGAGAGCAGGCAAGATCAGGATGCTGTGGTTGTGAGTTTTACCGTACCGAATGCCTGAGTCTGAGAGCAGGCAAGATCAGGATGCTGTGGTTGAAAGTTTCACCAGACCGCATGCTTGTGGGCGATTGAGGGCAGGCAAGATCTGGATGCCTGTGATTAAAAGTCTCACTGGACCGCATGCTCGTGGGCGTTTGAGAGCAGGCAGGACCTGGATGCTGTGGTTGTGAGTTTCACCGTACCGAATGCCTGTGTTTGAGAGCAGGCAAGATCAGGATGCTGTGGTTGAAAGTTTCACCAAAAAGCATGCCTGTAGGCGTTTGTGAGCAGGCATTTGGGTAGAGGTAAACAAGCTGTGTGCGCAGGTGCAACATGGCTGTGAGAAGGCATGTTGTGAGCAAGTTGTTGTGATTGTGACATAAGGTTGTGATGTTGTTGAGCAGGCATGTTGTGAGAAGGTTGTGAGCAGGCATTTGGGTAGAGGTAAGCAAGCTGTGTGTGCAGGGGCAACATAGCTGTGAGCAGGCATGTTGTGAGCAGGTTGTTGTGATTGTGAGCAGGTTGTTGTGATGTTGTTGAGCAGGCATTTGGGTAGAGGTAAGCAAGCTGCGTGTGCAGGGGCAACATGGCTGTGAGCAGGCATGTTGTGAGCAGGTTGTTGTGATTGTGAGCAGGTTGTTGTGATGTTGTTGAGCAGGCATGTTGTGGGAAGGTTGTGAGCAGGCATTTGGGTAGAGGTAAGCAATCCCATGTGCGCAGGGGCAATAGAGCTCTGCTTATGCTTAATAATAATAACAATCCGTGCTCATTCTGTGCTTATCTAATCAATTTGAAGGTGCTGCTGGTGTGAAACATTAACATCCAAGAGGCAAAGAGGTGCACACATAAAGAATTACAGATCTGCAGTCACTCCATCAATAATAAGCTTGTCACTGCTATGTCGTGTTCAGCCATCTTATGCTATGAGAGGACGGAGACGAAATGGACAAGCGCACGCATCACTACAAGTAATGTTGACCTCAACCCTTCCCTAATTTCCAAGCCGCTCTCCAGGTTTGTGAAGGCCTCGTCAAACAATGCGACCATACAGTCACAAAGATCTTACGCTTGCTTACCTTCCAGGTCCATGAAAGCTTCGTTTTACATTGCGGCCATGCATTCACCAAAATTCAACCCTTCCTTACCTTCCAAGCCGCTCTTCAGGTTCATGAAAGCCTCGTCGAACATTGCAGCCACACAGTCACGCAGATCTTACACTTGCTTACCTTCCAAGCCGCTCTCCAGATCCATGAAGGCCTTGTCGAACATTGCAGCCACACAGTCACGCAGATCTTACACTTGCTTACCTTCCAAGCCGCTCTCCAGATCCATGAAGGCCTTGTCGAACATTGCAGCCACACAGTCACGTAGCAGGCTCCACACTGAGTTGTCTTGCAAGTCATCATGCCTTGGAACAAAAAAGCCCACGAGCTGGTCCAGCAGACTTTTGCCCCACACGTGAATGCGCTCTTTGAATTTTTCAAGCCTGCATAAACCAGCAAAAAAGGTTTTGCAAAAGTGGCATGGCGACACAAAACATGCGCTCCCTTGGTCCTCTATCAAGCCTGTACGAGCCAGCGAAAAAGAATGTAAGAGTGAATTGGCGACACCGAACACATCAATGCGCTCTTTCTGATCCTCTACCAGGCCTGCACAAGCTAGCAGAATAAGGTATGAGAGTGAAGTGGCGACACCAAACACATTGGCACGCTCCCTTGATCCTCTATCAAGTTTGTGCATGAACCAAGCAAAGCGTGATGAAAAAGAAGCACAGCAAAAGAAGTAGAAAAAAGAATACTATAGGCCTGTGCAGGAACCAAACAAAGCGTGGCAGAAAAGAGGCACAGCAAAAGCAAAAGGAAAAGAAAAACCACGTAGGCAGTAAAAACACACTCCCCAGAATAATTAGCAACATGTGTCGGTATAAAACTACAGCTTTGCAGTTATAATAACAATCCTTGTGGTCATTTGCACGCTGAGGTTTGGAGAGCCTTCTCAGTAACTTACTCTTAGTACTTCAATTTACTCTTAGATTACATTCACAGCTTTACCCCTTTCAAGTTACAATAATTTGTACATACAATAAACACCCTTACAATGAACTATTGAGTTCTCTGCAGCATGCAGAAGAACTCGAGTTCTTGTAGGCGAGTGACATGTGTGATGCACTTTTGCACAAAGTGCATGTTCCCTTTCTGTGCCATCTTTATGCGTTTCAAGGGGCATTTGAGCTTAGTTTGCTTCGTTGCCCTCAGCCCTGTCTGCCTCTGCTTGCTGTTTATTACAGAGTTCTTTCTTTTCCCTCCTTTGCTTCCGTTGCCCTGTGTTCAGCCCGCTCTTTCTTTGTTGATTTTTGCGAGCCGTAATAGAACCACTCTGTAAACCTGAAAGAAGAAGAAACAACTACGCAGGCAGTGAGACACCACTCCCCACATTTATCTAGGAAAAGGAGCCACTTTGGTACCGGGTACCGTAAAAACTGAATCCACCAATAGAATAAGACAAGATCAACTTCTTGACTGTACACCCACCGTGCCGCATTATTGGCTATCTTCTGGAATAGCTTTGCCTCCTCGTGCATGGCTTTGTCGTACATACGCATCCTGTCCTGCTCAGAAGCTGTGTTGTCAGGGCGCATGTACTCCACCTTCTCGTCCAGGTCCTGTCTAATGGTGTGCAAAACCACCCTCAGATGCATCTCGCCAAGCTGCTCGAATGCTGCAATGGCCATGTTGATGACGGGGAGCTGGTCCTGCTTGTCCTCCTCCTTCCCCTTTGCAGATGCCTCCATGGCTTTTCGCACGCTTGCACAGCCCTGAGAAAGTATACATGTGCATTGGCCAAAGTGATGGAAGCCGTGTGTAAAATGTGAAGGGGACCAACTCGTTGTTGTCTTGAAAAATGAGCTAGCAGTACGCAGGCATGCAGGCGTTGTTGGAACATATGCGGTAGACAAAGCAATCCGCTTCAGCCTTCAAGAGAGCCATTACCGCAAGACACAGCCCCTCCTGAAATCGTTGATTTGCGGAATCCATCAAGAAACCCATTACCATACAGCGCTGCCCTTCCTGAAAATTTTTATTAAAAGGTCATTACCACACAGCACTGCACTGCTGAAATTTTTGATTAGCTGAACCCTTCAAGAGAGCCATTATCAGACAGCACTGCCCCAACTGAAATTGCAAAGTAAATGAAATTGCGCCCCCACATGAAATTGCTAAGTAAATGAACCCTTCAAGAGGCTCATTACAGCAATTCCCCTCCCCAAACTGTTGACAATTGTGTGTGACGATCTAGAATAATTAGGGTTGGCCAGAACCGTATATATACACCGTATATGACCGTATATTTGGTGATTTCCATGTCAAAATTACCGTATATACACCGTATATACATGGTTCTGGCCAACCCTAAGAATAATACACATCAGGTCACAATACCTTTTTGAGCTCGCTCTTGAGGCGCTCGGTGTAGGTCTGCAGTTCGTTACTGATGAGTTGGTGTGCCTGCGATGGGTGTTTAATACAGAACATTCAAGTGAAATTGGTAGTAGAAGCATATAGCTCATTGCCAATAAGCTGGTGTACCTGCAATGGGTCTTCAATAAAGAAAAACAACAGTGCAAATCGGCAGTAGAATCATGTAGCTCATTACTAATGGTGCACCTGCTATGTCAATAAAGAAAAAAAGAAAAATCGGCAGTAGAATCACGTAGCTCATTACTAATGGTGCACCTGCTATGTCAATAAAGATAAAATGAAAATCAGAAGTTATAGCACGCAGCTCGTTTCCAATGAGCTGTTGTGCTTGAGATGGGTTTTTAATAAAGAAATATTGGCAGTTAAAGCGTGTAGCGTGTAGTGCGCTATAGATGAGCTGGTGTGCCTGCGATGGGTTTGCAATGAAAAAACACACACATACAAGTGAGAATCTACAGTAAAAGCATGTAGCGCGTTACCAACGAGCTGGTGTGTCTGTGATGAATTTTCAATAAAAACACACACATTGAAATGAAGCTCTGCAGTAAAAGCGTGAAGCTCGTTGCCGATGTGATGGTGAGTTTGTGATGGAATAAAGGCACAGCTCCAGCAGCGGGAACAAAAGCACAATTTTCGACAGTAGGAATAAAGGCAAAGCTCCAGCAGCGGGAAAGAAGGCATAATTTTTGACAGTAGGAACAACGGCACAGCTCCAGCAGCGGGAACAAAGCCACAATTTTCGACAGTAGGAATAAAGGGCTCTTGCAGCGGTAACGAATATACAATTTTCGACAGCAATTTCCTGCGTTACAAATGAAGGAGGGAAAACGTGTTTGACTGCAATAATTCGAAGGCAGGGGGGGACATTTTATAATGTTGGATTCTGCATTAATATATTAGGACAGCGCAGGAAAAAACGCTTGTGACTGCAATTGTAATTGAAGGCAGCGAGAAACGCTCTCTGTGCCGCAACTTCCTTATGCAATTGGAAAAAAAGGTAGGTCCTTGATCTTCCACCAAACAACAAAATAATCTGAATCTTTATTGCAGACAATTGACATGACGTATCCTTGTTTACATAGGAAGGTGGCCTTCAGTGGGAATCCAGGAGTGAGACAAGCGTCAGATGAATCTTGACTTCCGCAAGGCTTCTAACCTCACCTTATACATCATTAAAAATAGGCATTCATCTACTCCTTGCACGGCAACCCCTTGGAAGCTATCGCAACAAACTGCCTGGGTTCACCGACCTCCTTGCACGGCAACTCCTTGACAGTTATTGCAACATACTGCCTGGGTTCACCGACCTCCTTGCACGGCAACTCCTTGGAAGTTATTGCAATTTAATTCCTGGGTTCTCTACCTCCTCACACAGCAACATTTGCTACTTGCCGCCAGCCTGTCTGAAATACGCCCTTATTTTCATCATGCCTGGAGCGCCCTTGTGAAGTTCACAATGTGAACATACACATACGGTAGGCGCACAAAACATAGGTGCATGCAAATGTTGGCATAGGAATCTCAAATCAAACGGTCATATGCGGCGCGGTTACTTGGCTATGGACGGCAAGTCTCTTTGTGTGAGGCCTAAACACGATGAGAAAACACACCAATGCTACGTGACAGCTCTGCTGGGCAGCCATTCCTGCTTCCAAAAACTAGTACTGTGCTTTAAAAGAAAGACGCTTCTGCACACGGAAGAAAGTTTTCCTGAAGCCGTTGGTTTGTGTATGCTTGAGCCGTGTGTGTGTGTGTGTGTGTGTGTGTGTGTGTGTATGTGTGTGTGTGTGTGTGTGTATGTGTGTGTGTGTGTGTGTGTGTGCGCGTGCGTGTGTGCGTGCGTGTGTGTGTGTGTGTGTGAATAAAGACACACGTACCAAGATTCTTATCTTGTTCGCTGCCCTGGCAAGCGTGTCTCCCATTGCCAGCTCCTGCATGTAATATGCAAGCACGGGAAGGGTCGTTTCACCTACACAACGCATACAGGGCCCCCCCGCACATCATGATCAATGCACACACATTTAAAAACTCCTAACTCATCAATGCACACACATTTAAAAGCTCCTGCATGTAACATGCAAGCACAGGAAGAGATGTTTCACGTACACAATGCATACAGGGCCCCCCCGCACATCATGATCAATGCACACACATCGAAAACCTCCTAACTCATCAATGCACACACATTTAAAAGCTCCTGCATGTAACATGCAAGCAAAGGAAGGGTTGTTTCACGTACACAACGCATACAGGGCCCCCCCGCACATCATGATTAATGCACACACATTTAAAAAACTCCTAACTCATCAATGCACACACATTTAAAAGCTCCTGCATGTAACATGCAAGCGCAGGAAGGGTTGTTTCACGTACACAACGCATACAGGGCCCGTACACAACGCATACAGGGCCCGTACACAATGCATACAGGGCCGTCCACAACGCATACGCCTGTACACAACGCATACAGGGCCCCCCCGCACATCATGATCAATGCACACACATTTCAAAACACAGCAGCTAATTTGGCTCAAGACAACAACGTTCAACTCACCGGCAGCTCAAAAAAAACTATCCTAATTCGGCTCTAGACAGCAATGATCGACTCACCGGCAGCTATAAAGAAATCCTAATTCGGCTCTAGACAGCAATGATCGACTCACCGGCAGCTATAAAAAAATCCTAATTCGGCTCAAGACAGCAATGATCGACTCACCGGCAGCTTGTACGGCAGGTCAGCCTCGCTAGCCTTTGTCCTCATGGCCAGTCCCAGCGTGTGGCTGCCCTTGATCACAAGGGAGTTCCATCTGTTGCCCTTTGACTCGCGCGCTTCAGTCACCCTTTTGTCATACGAGATGACTGTGCAGTCCTGCAGCAGCACGTCTTGCACCTGAGGAACGGGAGTGAGATCTGAGATTTGCTCCTGCAGCAATACGTCTTGTACCTGAAGAATGGGAGTGAGATCTGAGCTTTGCGCCTGCAGCAATACGTCTTGCACCTGAGGGAAGGGAGTGAGATCTGAGCTTTGCTCCTGCAGCAATACGTCTTGCACCTGAGGGATGGGAGTGAGATCTGAGCTTTGCTCCTGCTGCAACACGTCTTGCACCTGAGGGATGGGAGTGAGATCTGAGATTTGCTCCTGCAGTAATACGTCTTGCACCTGAGGGATGGGAGTGAGATCTGAGCTTTGCTCCTGCAGCAGCACGTCTTGCACCTGAAGAATGGGAGTGAGATCTGAGCTTTGCTCCTGCAGCAGCACGTCTTGCACCTGAAGAATGGGAGTGAGATCTAAGCTTTGCTCCTGCAGCTACACTTCTGGCACCTGAGGAACGGTGATTCGTACCTTTTAGCGGCCCTTCACATACTTGTGTTTTATGTATAACTGACAAATATGACTCCCTCATGCGAAGGTGTATATTTAGGGTTGGCCAAAACCATAAGAATACTGTATATGACCGCATAGCTGTTTTTCCTACCAAAACTACCGTTTATATATATATATATACATATATATATGGTTCTGGCCAAACCTATGCATATTGCTTGGTGTTGTTAAACTCTGAGTTGCGGAGCTTGCAATCCTGTGGAGCAAGAAAGCAGACAGAGCATGGTTAAAGCACCTTATTTTCCAATCTCCGGCAACAGAAGGCTTCCTGCTTCCTACCGATACGTCAAAGCTGCAATTGCAAGCTGATAGGCGTTTAGCAAAAAGAACAGGACCAGAATATTAGTCCTTGTGTACAGGGTCAGCCGAGACAATACACAAACAGAGCATACTAAAACCTACCAAACACAAACAGAGCATACTGAGACCTTTCTTTAAAAGCAGCAATCTCCATCTGCTCTGGCTATCTATCCGCTTTATACTTCTAGCATGTACAACAACAAACAGTGCACCTCATCCACTTTTTGCGGCAATAGCTGAGCCTCGTTGTGCTCCTTACTTGTACAACAGTGCACCTTACCCATTTTTTGCTGCATTAGCTGAGCCACGTTGTGCTCCTTACATGTACAACAGTGAACCTTACCCATTTTTTGCTGCATTAGCTGAGCCAAGTTGTGCTTCTTGCATGAGCCACAGCGCACCTCATCCACTTTTTGCTGCAATAGCTGAGCCACGTTGTGCTTCTTCCCCAGGCGCGTTTTGGTGGGGATGAGGGAGTCCTTTTGACCCTTAAGCGTCTCGATGACGCCCTTCAAGCGCTTCTCAAGAAGCTCCATCTCTGTAAAGAGTGAAGAAGAGTGGATAAGTAAAAAGCTTGATTCCTGAGGTTTGACACACACACAGACATACACACGCACACACTGCAAACACACACACACACACAGACATAAACACACACACAGCAAAAGGCGATTGAGGTGAGTAAGGCACACAGCTTGGCTTGTTGCACTAAAGTCCTAAAAATCCAGGACACTCCTCATTTTCCCCTGCCAATTTACTGCGTGCAACACTGATCTGAACCACTTCGGCTCATATCGTCTCTCATCTTTTTTTCATGCAAATTTAAGTGCAGTGTGCAGCTCTGGTCGGGTCCATGTCAACCCACACAGTCACTCACCCATTCGAACTCACAAAGTCAATCACAGTGACACTCACACAGTCACACACACACAAACAGTCGCTTACAGTGACACACATTTCAACTCACACAGTCACTCACCCATTTCAACTCTCACAGTCATTTACAGTGACACTCAAACCGTCACTCACCCAATTTTATCTCACACAGTCACTCACCCATTTCAACTCACTAATTTTTCAAGTCACTCATCATTCCTCAGAGCACTATGCACGGCAGTGTAATCCAATTCAGATTACTCAGACCGTCATCACTAGGTTCAAACACACATAGAATCTATGTGTAGGGTTGGCCAGAACCATATATTTGAATTTATTTATATATATACAGATTCTATACAGTATTTTGGCAGGAAAATCCGCAAATATACGGTCATATATGGTGCATATATATATACGGTTTTGGCCACCCCTACAAATATTCTCTTGATGAAGGACCCGTCTATTAAGTTGAGATCTTGTGCCCTCCCCCAACATCATCCTCCAAAAATCCCAACACCTCCTTTTCCGTGTGTATAGGGTTGGCCAGAACCATACATATACGGTGTATAAACGGTACTGGCAGGGATACCACCAAATATACGGTCATATACGGTGCATACATATGCGGTTCTGGCAAACCCTGTTTGCGTACCGAATCCCCACACGTATCCAAATGCAAAAGCACCAACGCCCTGCCATATAACAAATGACGCTGAGCACAGAGTTTCTGCAAAAGAGTGAGAGCACGGTGATGCTCACTCTATAATAAGTTATAAAACAAGGATTGAGCTGCATGACTAAGTCACACCTGCATCTGTTCTAAAGAGCTTCAAGGGAACCTGCAGCACTTAAACATTTCTTCCTCAGAGACAACAAGCTGCTCAAAACAAGACGCCTGCATCAAACACCCACCCAGCCATCTCTTATTGTTCCAATTTCCTCACACTCCATGTCAAGCTTCTTAGCAGATTCGCATGGCAGATTCGCATGGCAGATTCGAATGGCAGATTTGTTGCTATCAAAGGTCATACCTCACCAACTGTGTCGATCTTCTCTGCAAACTTGTTGCTGTCAAAGAGAGTGACCATATGACCTCAAAAGCCTCAAACAGGGGCGGCAAGTCCGGCTCAAATGCTAGCAAAGGTTGAAACTCACCGTCTGCGTCAATCTTCTCTGCAAACTTGTTGCTGTCAAAGAGAGTGACCATGGCTTCAAAAGCCTCAAACAGGGGCGGCAAGTCCGGCTCAATGTCCTTGACCAGTAGCACCAAAGGGTACAGTTTGTTGGCTTCCTGCCAGGCTGGAACTATGTTGCGCTGCCAAAAGTCGTTGAGCAGGTGTCCACGTTCCTGTTGAGTGTGAGGAAGGTGCTTGATGGTTTAGGATTGATGTGTGTGTGTGTGTGTGCACCAGGTGGAGTGTCTATCCTTACTAAAGGCAGCCTCATTCACTTTTGCACACCCTCTTGCCATTTAAAAGGAGACGCCTAGGTTGAGTTGCACAAAAAGCAGGAAAAAGGGATTCGACTTTGCATGCCTGTCCTTGAGTTTATGATTGTTGTATGGCCGTCCTTGAGTTGAGTTAATTGAGTTAATGGCTTTGTATGGCGTTGAGTTGAGTTGAGTTGAGTTGAGTTGAGTTGAGTTGAGTTGAGTTGAGTTGAGTTGAGTTGAGTTGAGTTAATTGAGTTAATGGCTTTGTATGGCGTCGAGTTGAGTTGAATTGAGTTAATTGAGTTAATGGCTTTGTATGGCATTGAGTTGAGTTGAGAGTTGAGTTGAGTTAATTGAGTTAATGGCTTTGTATGGCCGTCCTTGAGTTGAGTGAATTGAGTTAATGGCTTTGTGTGGCGATGAGTTGAGTTGAGTTGAGTTGATTTGAGTTGAGTTGAGTTGAATTAGTGGCTTTGTATGGCGTTGATTTGAGTTGAGTTGAGCTAATGGCTTTGCATGCCTATCCTTGGGTGAACGTTGCTTATTGGCCTGAATCTCAAATGGTCAAACCTTTTGCAGAGCTAAGTACTCCTCAGAAACTGTTGAGTTCAGTGTGTAACACTTGAACTCCAGTTTTCAGAGTGAAGCAAAGTGATATCTCTCATATCACTCTTGCTTTTTATCTGAGTTCCTCTCGAGTTTCTCCGTATTTTTATTTACTTGGTCCTCACAACAGCTACCCCTTCTTAGTTTGAGTTTAAATCATTTTATCTTATTAACTATTTATACACCTTTGAATATTATATGTATATATATAATTTTCCTTTTCTGGGCAGTTGTGAGGACCAGATTCCTTAGCAGTTGTGATCCGGCCTTGTAAATAATCCACCGCCATCTCACGATGCAAACGTAATAGAACTCCTGGTTTGGTGGATGTTGCTCTGTAATTACTCCTCAGAACCTCCTCAGAACCTCCTCACCTTCATCTGTGCCTGGTCCTGGGCGTGGATGGTGCTCTCCAAGTACTCTTCAGAAAGAAAGACGGGCTCCGACTTGGTCCGCTTGAGCATGGCTTCTCTAAGGTGCTCATCCTCTACCGCGCTCACAACCTTGCTCATCAGCTGCCTCATCTCCGTATCTGGTCCATGCTGTACCTTGAAAAAGTACTCCAGCCTATGCCTGCGGCGCATAAACCACAAAGGGCAGCGTATGACAGCTTACTGACGTCGCTCGTGCGTGCGATTGCAGAGCTTGCAGCGCAGGAAGTGGAATGACAGCGCGAGCCTGAGTGGCAACAATTTTGCTCATAACTGCTGCAGCGTAAGAAAAGCACTCCAGCCTGTGCCTGCGCCGGGGTAAGGGCAAAGATGGCCAAGAGCAGATGATGCCGTGGTGACCACATTGGCTATGTTGTTGATGGCCAAGATCAATTGTCGGCCAAGATCAGTTGTTGATGGCCAAAATCAGTTGTTGGCCAAGATCATTTGTTAATGGCCAAGATCAGATGTTGCCGTGGTGACCAAGATCAGATGTTGCCGTGGTGACAACGGACGCGGAAGACTCACCTAGTTTTTTTGGCTCCCTTGACCACATTGGCCAGCAAACACACACACGCGCACACACACACCCACCCACCTTTCCCCCCTCCCCTCTCACCTAGTTTTTTGGCTCCCTTGACCACGTTGGCCAGGACACACACACACACACACACACACACACACACACACACACACCCACACACACACACACACCCCCCCCCCCCCCCCCCCCCCCCCCGGCCC
>Ga0307974_1002426_pt1 | contig 13218 bp, 10 predicted proteins | sample OrgLakmetagen784_FD_201812 | JGI IMG/M metagenome (GOLD analysis project Ga0307974, IMG submission 201812) | Saline water microbial communities from Organic Lake, Antarctica - #784 | ecosystem: Environmental > Aquatic > Non-marine Saline and Alkaline > Saline | place: Antarctica: Organic Lake... | reverse complement strand
CTTCCTCACACTCCCTCCACCTCCTCCTCCTCATCCTCCTCTTCATCACCAATCAAATCCATGACAGAGAGCCTAATCTCTTCATCTGTCTCCTTAACCCCCTTCAAGGTGTTGCTGTTGCTGCGGACATACTCCCCGCCCTCCCCCTCCTTTTCGCATCCTGCATCATCTCCACTTTCTGGTTTCACCCACTTTCCTCCCTTCGTTGACGGGTTGGCTTGCCAGCCTGCAGGGCACCCCTGATCCTCAGTTGCAAGCACTAGTGCTTCTGCTGCTGCTGCTGCTCCACCTGCTGAACTTGTTGTTGCTGCTGAACCACTTGCAGCCCCCCCTGAGACAGCCCCATTAGCACTCCCTCCCATGCCTGCTGCATCCCTACCATCTTCCATGCTTTGAAAATAATGAATTAAAAGTACTAACGAGCCCTGAAAAAATTGGGCAATTTGAGGTTACGGAAGGCCACTCGAAGGCACCTCGAAGGCCCGTCGAAGGCGCTTTTTGACCACAGCTTCAAACCATACTTATACGATATATATACGGTTTATACGCCGTATACATACGGCCCTGTGTAAACCCATTTATACGAATACGGATACGAATACGGATACGGAGGCTTCAACAAATATACGGCCATATATATACGGCGTATATATCCGTATACGGTTCTGGCCAACCCTAGAAATGGGTCTTAACCTCTTCAGCGAGTCAGCGCACTCTGTCAACCACATCTACTGAACTTGTCCAAACCAGAAATTACTTGCAGATACTTTCCACTTATGCAGGCTAGCGTACTCCTAATTTGTTAATACCCAAGCGCCCCCCTTTCCTGACATGGACATGGTTTCACTGTTTGGCTGGCATTAGGAGTTTGGGATCCACACTTGGTCGCAAAGAACATGGCACTGAAAGTGGAACTGGAAGACTTACACGTCCCGCCTATCTACGTACGCTGCTCCGTGAAATTGGATTCCCATGATTATTAATAAGGAGGAGGCCAACAAAGCAATGCGCACCTCGCTCTCTGTTAATTGCATAGCTGTCCTCAATACCGTGCTCCGCAGTCCCAAAAGGGTCTTGTTGGCAGGGACGCTGACGCTACCTGCCATACAGTGTAGAAAATGCATAGCTTTGAGGTTTTGAGGTTCAGCGTATTTTGGCTTTTAAATTCTTCTTCAGCCTTGACAGCTGTAAACAAGGTCTTATGCAAAAATGTGTAAGGGAGAACCAGCAATGAAACTTGCGCTATCTGGGTACAGCTGCCTTGCGTTCAAGTGCAATACCCCACGAAACACATGATTTCTTCCTTGTTTGGGCTGCTACCTGCCTCCCATGAACGCAACCCCATCTATTACAACCTGGCCACTGCAAACTCCATTGGTGAGGAGGAAAAGAGAGAGGAGGAGGCTTAGTGCACGAGCAAGCTGCCCCCCATTTCTGGCAGTGGGGTAGCCAGCAAATAGTTACATGATTTTTTTATCAAGAGGCTTGAAAGGAGAGGTTGCTTTCGCTTACTCGTAGCAAAGGAAGGGATTCCTTTCTTTCTAATTGAACTAATTAAACCACTTTCTTTTTCACAGATTTGGAGTTTCCACGTTCCTCAACATAGAGTTTTCTGTGTGCACTGCTACACCAAGCAGCATCAAGAGTCTTCATGCTCGTAAAACAACGACATGCTGCTCAACCCTGGCTTTTGAACACTAGCAGCTGCATTACTTTTTAAATGTGAGCCCTTGTCTTACCTGGTACGTCCTCCTGCCTCTTCCTTTTGCGGGTGTCACCCTCCACCTGAACAAAGGAAGCAGTTTGCGTCAGAACAAGGCTACATGCTGCAGCAGCAGGCAATTGAGGCAACACACACAAAAACACACACATGCACACACACACACACAGACACACACAGACATACACACACAGACACACACGCACACACTCAGACACACGCGCACACACACACACACACACACACGCGCACACACACACACACACACACGCACGGACATACATGAACGCACACGCACACGCACACGCAAAAACACACACGCACACATATACACACATGCACCCGCACACACGCACACGCACACGCACACGCACACGCACACGCACATGCACACGCATACATACACACACAGACACAGACACACACGTACACACACGCGCACCTTCTCCATTGGGTCATCATCCTTCCCTGCGAGCAGTAGAAATAAAATTTTAATCTCTTGAGCGTGCATAGTGCCCATACAAGGGATCTCACTGCCCCACACACGAGCGCACCTTCAGGCACAAACAGAACTGCCGTATCGTAAGAATAGGGAAGTTCCTCTTCCTCTCTATCAGACATGGTGATACTCGAGATAATTAGATTTAAAAACGAATAACAACATTTTGGAATGATCGAGGAGATCTAGGGTTTATTACTTTCTTCCTGCCTAAACTTTGTAGATAAATCCAGTTTTCACATATAAATTAATGAATCGTGGGTTGTCATTTGGAGGTCCTCCATTTTGATTTGGAATCCTCAGCTAAAGCCCAGTTGATTGGCACCCTTTTGGAGTGATTTGATGAAAGGGGGGGGCTGTCAGAGAATTGCATGGAATGCCCCCAGAGTAGGCCTCGGGGGTGTGTTCAGGCAAATTACCAGCAACTTGTAATTCACGTTCTGCATTAAACATAAGTTGCATTAATGTAAAAAAATGCTTTGGCAAGGGTTTTGGCTGGGTTTGTGCACAAAACCGGTGGTCAGTGCAAGAGCGTGCGCATATCAGTTTTTGCCCTATAACTCTTCAGGTATTAAACTATTGGCAAAAGAACTGTGCAGGCAGATGGTTGCTTACCTTCTGAGCAGATTGACACCCTTTTTATTAGTGTGGGGGTCAGTTTGCGGGGGGAAGTCATTTTGAGCCGGAGGCCCAAAATTTCCACATGACTGTCAGAAATATATAACAGGCTCCTGAGTTCTGTATGGTAAATTTGCTTGCATCTGCAGTCAAAATCAATTATAATTTTTTTGCGCAGAGCATCTAGGAGGTATGAAGATGCATCCTAGGCTTTTACCTTTAGGAGATAAGCCCACATAAACATGTATTGTCCAAATGGTAAAGTCGCCGATACAAAAGTCAAAGATCATATCAAAACAGTCTTAATCAAGCGGAAGCAAAAGCATAAAACCACGCTTGCCCCAAGACTCAAATTTGATGTACGATTATTTACGACATCACACAGATTGATGATCGATGCATTCTTCCAAAACCACGGGGGAAAATGTTGTCCTGGGATGTGCACCGTCCAATTAAGACGCAATGACACACGCAGGAGCAAACATTTTTATAAAAATGGGGCTCCCTGTCGGGGCATATTTATAGGGTTGGCCAGAACCATATATATACGGTGTATATACGGTATTTTTGGCAGGGAAATCATCAAATATACGGTGTATAGATACGGGTTCTGGCCAACCCTACATATATAGCTGGAAGTATGACTTGCAGCTTGCAGCTAATAGAATGCACTGCTGGCCCAGAAAGAAAACCATCAAAAAAACTCTGTGAAAATTGCCAGAGGTGGTCAACAGAGCAAAAGTCCTGGAAATGTTCCTTTTTCGATGCAAATCGTTAATAACATAACTAGATGTTTCATGAAGTTTGAGGCCAAATGGACTACCCCAGTGGTCTGGGCAGAAATCCAGTTCAAATTTTGGCACTGAATGTTTACGTATTGAGCCACCACACACTACCCAGGGCCTCTTTTCACTTCAAAACACCACAGGAGTACTTCTTATGATGAGAAATCGTTTGGCATGCTGAAAAGCGGATTTGGTGGAACTTGGTTATCCACTCTTTTTGGCACCCCTTTTGCTGTTTTTCTAAGGGAAATGGGCCAAAATGGGGTACCTGACCAGCTACTGCTACGTTTTGCCCCATTTTTGTTGCAGTGTCATATAAAAATGACAAAAATCGGGTCAGTTAGTGGTGAAATATGACAGATTGGTGGTGAAAAGTGGGGTGCACGCCGCGGGCAATTAGGCATGTGTGCCCCTACTGGCACCTTTCAAGCTCTGGTGTTATCAGCAGCTACATCTGGGTGCTAAGCTTAGAAAGTGCCAGCTGCACCCATACTTTGGGAACATTTTAAAAGTACCCCTTGATCAGGCCTTCGTCGACCACCTCTGGAAAATTGCTCCCTACATGAATGAAGGAAAAGCTATGTTGATACCGAGTTCTGTAACTCCACCACAGAATAGAAGAAAATTGTCAATGAGGATCAGGAGGGTTGCAGGCCTGACCTGTAACCGGCTCTTGCTTGATGAGAGTTGGTAATGGGCGGGATTAGGATGGCACGTCTGGTATGGACAAGTTTAGCAGCGTAATTGACAGAATGCATATGGAGCTTGGAGGCATCAGGTTTGTCAAACCTTTGAGATTCAAGACTTTAAAGAAATCCTTGCGAGGTTCTATCGTGTGAGTGATGTAGATGGTGCCGCCCACGCCCAAAAGGATCGTGTGGAGAGTAGTGGAAGCTTGTAACATGCATAAGTAAAGTAGTTACTTATCGCTCATTCATCCGGTTAACCATTTTGGCCACTACGTTACATTTGGTATCAAAGTCGAGATTCTCGGTTCGAGTCCTCCGGCCCGCAAAAACAGTTTTTTTTGCGCACGCTTTACACTTTGCCGCATAACCTCCGGGTGGACTCCGTCTAATATCGAATGCCTCTATCATGTAAAAACCGTACAGGTTTCGGTGGTTGTGATATGCTTACGAGGACGCAAGCACTTGAGGGTGGGGCGAATGTAACATGCATAAGTAAAGTAAGATTTACTTATCGCTCATTCATCCGGTTAACCATTTTGGCCACTATGCTACAAAGCTCCTTGAAGGATGTTGCAGAGATATTTGTGCTGTTCCTGCACGGCGTTCAGCTGGTTCCTTCGTTTAGTGTCCACACAATATTTGACCTCAATGATGCAAATTCATTGTGTTGATATCTAGCGAGATCTTTAGATCGGTGCTGTCTTGCGACTATTGTTCTGCTGGTGGCTGGTGGTGTTGCTGGAGTGCTCCTGGTCTCCCTCAGTTTCCCCCCTGCTACTCCGAAGACACCCCCCCTCTGCATTCATCGCTCGCTGTTTTCTAACTTTTGTGGAAAGGATGGAAGCAACCAGTCCAGCATCTGGACGGCTGGAATTACACCTATTTTTGTTTAAAGAGCAGGGTGGAAAGAGCCACTTGGGTACAAACCCAGTTTCAGCTTTTGGGGACCCTGGCGATTTTGCACAGCCAGCCATTTACTGCTGCCTATATCTATGGAGACAAAGCAGGATTCTAGGCAACCTTTATTGCCTATGGCTTTAACAGTCATGCATGCTAATTTATGCTTTGTAATTATTTTATTTCATATTTGCGTGTGTTGGCACCCAGAAAGAATATGCAGGGCAATGTCTAGTTGAGGGCAGATGAGGCACAAGTTAGGCTAAATGCTATTGCGCTTGATCCATAAGTACGCTTGAACCATTGGTACTGTGTTTTTAGTTCTAAGCAGTTCTTGTTCTGTTTTTCAGTGATGCTCATACGTCATACGCGAAATTGCATGCTTCTAGAGGAAAAGGCTCAGAGCCTAGCTAGAGTTTTTCAAACAACATTTAAGTCAAGACGATCATACCTCTCAATTTATATAACCGATTTTGTCGGGTCTAATCACTGTCAAATTAAAAGACCCAGTATATGGCCAGCTGAGGTGGTAGAATGCTTTGACAACTGGCAATTCTTTCCCTTCTTAGCTTCTTTTCCACTAGCTTGCCAAAGAGATCCCGGAGGCAAAGTGGGAAACTAAAAACATACATAACCATCCCTACCAAACAGCCTTAGGTTCCGGACAGCACTCAGGACTCAACAAAATAAATAAGCTTCCCAATGACCACCCTCAAGCCTCAGAGGGCCCAGATAAAACAAGTGCCCTGATTAGCACTGACCAACCTCATAATTAAAATATCGACGAAGCACCCCAAAACAGCTCCAGCCAAAACCTAACCCGTAAGGTAAAAGATTGGCGGGATTGGACTATACACTGATGGCAGCCTCCAAAAGAATGGAGTAGGGCAAGACACCGGATCAGGCGTATACAACCCTCATTTAAATGTTTCCCACTATGTAAACCCAAAAGGCATGGGTATAACCGGCACCATCTCACGTGCAGAGCTAGCAGCTATAGCAGCTGCAGTCATACACGGCTACTCACATATAGCCACAGACAGTCTTACATCCCTGTACCAAATCAAAAAGCAGCTGTCACACCCAAATTTCCATCACAACCAAATCCAAGGAGATGTCCTTCAATCCATTGCTAAAGCAATCCGCCAATCACCATCGCCCATCTACTTCTTTAAAGTAAAGTCCCATGCCGGTATTATCGGTAATGAACATGTCGACGCCCTTGCTAAAAAGTCAGCCACCACCTACTCCGACATTGCAGACACCTCCATCAGAACAGCAGGCTTTGAGGGAAATCCCTTCTACAACATCCACTGGCTTGCAAAGAAGACATAGAAAACCAAACACAAACCCATAATCATACCCATACAACAAACATGGCCCATTCTCCTCCCCCAAAGCTTTAGTACCTACCAAACCACCGTGATGCCCTTCAAGCACACATGCATTTTCTCCATAAACTGGGAAATGCCAAAACTGAATCGAAGTACCGTGAGCACTACCAGACCCTCAAAAAAGACGGCAGCCACTGCCAATGGAGCCACTAGCAATGCTTACCTAGCATCATCCTATGTCCCCTTTAAGACCAAATGTTTCATTATGAAATAGAGAACAGGCACCCTATATAATCAAAAACATGCGGTATTGTTCAAACTCTCAACAAGTTAAACTTGCCCCCTCTGCCCACAAGTAGACAGTGCCCTGCACATTCTTTCTGGGTGCCAAAACACGCAAATAAGGAACATGATCACCGAAAGACAAAACTTAGCCTGCCGTATGATCTTGAAGGCTATCAGAAAACAGGTTCCTTAGGATCATGCGTTGCCTCCATAGACATAGGCAGCAAAGAACGGATGATTATGCAAAATTTCCAGATTTCTGAAACAGCTGAAAGTAGAATTGTTCCCAACTGGCTCTTCCCACCCCGCTTCTCAGATAAAGACAGATTTACCTCCAGCCGCCCAGATTTTGTGCTGGTTACTCCCATCGCTGCAAAAACACAAAAAACAACAAATTAATGTAGGGGGGTGGGTTCTTCGAAGTGGCAGGGGGCAATTGAGGGAGACTGGGAGCATCCCAGCAGCACCGCCAGCCACCAATAGAGTCACCAACCCCAGACAGCACCGACCTAAAGACCTCAGCAAACCTCGGCGTGAGATCCACCTTGTTGAGATCAAGTACTGTAAGGACACCAGACCTCAGAACCAGCTGAACGCCGCAAAGGAACATCACAAAGACCTTTGCAACATTCTCCAAGGAGCCTCCGTTACTCTCCACATCATCCTTTTGGGTGTGGGCAGCACCATCTACAACACTCACACTCTGAAGCCTTTCAAAGAACTGGGTCTCGATTCTCAAAGAGTTAAGAAGCTTGCCTCCAAGCTCCATGTGCACTCTGTGAACTTTGCCGCTAAACTTGTCCATACCAGACGTGCCATTTCCAGTACTGTTATCAACTCTCATCAGGAACCGGTTTCAGGCCAAACCTGCAACCCTCCTGATCCCCATTGATATTACCTTTCCTTTTCGCGGTGGAGGAGCTTTACGGTAGTTGATACCAAAAAGTAGCTACTTTTCCTTAATTTATGTGGGGAGTGGCTTTCACTGCCTGCGTAGTTTTTTCTTTTTCTGTTCTATAGATAACTGCCTTCTGGAGTCGAGCCAGCTTCAACGGTCACCATTGCACTAGTCTCCAATTAGCTATACACCTTTTCACAAGGGACGTGTACACACGTAACAGGCTACTCCCCTGACCGGGGCTTTGCCAAAAAAAGAAAAGAACCATGCAATGGAAAACACTACCCACATTAATTAAGAAAAAGGAGCCAGTTGATAGCGAGTACTGTAAAACTCCTCCACCAATGCATTCAATAAGATTTTGATGGGGCATGTTGGGGCATAGGTCAAGGGGGGGTGGCATACTCCCTGCTGTCGCCGATTGTTACGAAATAGGTACAGCTTGAGAAGAAAGGGAGCAAGAGAGGCAGGCTGGAAGGAATAAAAAAAGCAAGGGGGGGCAACTAGGTTGATGACGACTATAAGGAAAAAGCGTAAACATGAAGGACGAGCATGGGAAAGAAAGAAAAAGGGAAAACTTGTGCAAAAAGGTGCCTGGTTTTATGAAGAAGGGAAGCTCAGTGATAGCCAGGATAAAATTAACTAAGCCACTGCAATGAATGGTGCGTCAAAACTAACTCTAACACAATCCAAGAGAATAAAGAGTCCCCTGACAACAAACGCTGCTGCGCTAGAAAGGCACTCCACACTCCACACTACGAGCTCATAACACTACGAGCTCATAACACTCCACACTACGAGCTCATAACAGTGAATTAAAGGGCTAGATCTCAAGACACGGGCTCCTCTATTAAGAGCCGAGAGCAGGGGGAAGCAGGCCAAAACTATTTGACCTATTGCTTAGCAACCACGCTAGGACAATAAAAAAACCAATGGGGATCAGGAGGGCAGCATGCTTGATTTGGAATCGGCTTCTGATGAAAGTGGAATATAGTTCTGGAAAGGGAACGTCTGGCATGGACAACATTCTGAAATTGGAAGAGATTCTTCATTTGTCAGAGTCAGGTCATCAGCATAGAGCATGTGAGTGACCTTCAAACCCTCAGTGCATATAACGGCACCCACAAAGCCGCTCCCCAATTCATCTTTGCTTGCTGTAGATGAGTCCAACAATGCCGTCAGCTAAACTCTCTCTCACTACTGCTGCAAGCTGTGCTGCTGCTGGCGCCTAGCTCTGTTTGTCTCCCTCTGTTGCGTTCGCCGTTTTTGGTTTCGCTTCTTCCTTTTCAGCTGCAAAGAAAAGGAATCCCCACCGGGTTATGTTTGGTCTTATTTTAGTTATCATCTTGAAATCACGCTAACGGCCTTGTGCTGACAGCAAATTTTTTATCACACTCTGCCAATGCTTAGCAAACTCTATTCATGCATTTTGGCGTCTACATTTAGGTACCTGGAAAGAAATGTGCTTGATGGTTTGTCTCTGGATTTGAATACCCACAAAAAGGGGCAGTTCCTGCACACGATCTCATACCCTGAGTTACACATTCCATTCACTTACCTAGAAGGTACTGCTGCCTCTTCTTCAGCTCCAGAGGGCTTAGTAAATTTCTGAGGAGTACCAACAGACGTTTGTTGTAACTGCCTGACAATCATTGATGGCAGATGCCTTACGCATACGCATATGTTCACGCTCCGTTCATCCGATCCTCTAATCAGCTCTGCAATCCTAAGGACAAATATGCATGGGTCCTACGTCACACTCTAAAGAAATCACGGGATGATGAACAAGGCGCAGCTCGCGTGCAATTAACAAGCTTGCTGGTAAAGCTTTGAGCACGCTCCAGTCATTGCATTTTCTTATGGCTGCATTCTCAGGTGACATTGACATGCAAGAGAGTTGCTATCGTGGTAGGTCCTACTCCTGCCGCGGCTGCTTGCTGTATAACAGCATTCAGTTGCGGCATAATAATGCATTATGTTGACTGGCCTGTGTATGCAGGCAAGGAGAACAAGAGGAGATGCAGGTCAGGTGAAAACACAAGCAGTATTTGCAAGGTGGTGTGCCTTTTACCCCTTACACGGATGTGGCCAACACTGTGCATGCCACGGCCTAGTTGCCTGCTGCTAGGCCTGTGTGCATTTACTCTCTCACTCTGTGTGTCTATGAGTCTTAGCCGCTCCCGAGTATTTCCGGGCGTGTGCGCGGAGGCACCCGAAGGCGTTACCCAGGGGGCACCACGCGCTCATACATGGCCCCCCAACCCTGGACATCATAAGGCTGTGTTATATTTACCTAGTGCTCACAGCTGGAGCCCCAACAAAAATGAGAAAAACAAAAGATTAAGGAAAATGTGGCTTTGTCAAAGTTACAGAGCTAACAAATAAAGCCATCAGTCAAACGTGCTAGGCTGCGTATGTAAAACGTTTAAAACTGTGATCATTGTTGTTGTAGCACCAAACTTGTACCACCCACTAAAAAATTCTTGGAAAGGGAAAAAAGAAGGCACAACGCTGTTTGTGACATTGCAGCCACTGTTGCAGCACTGAATAAAACAATCAAGCAACTGCCAGGACTAGCCGGCCAGCAGAAAATCAAAGAAGGGGACTCCTTTGTGTGTTTTGGGCTCAAACACATGGCCTGTCACACCGAGGATACAAAGAATGAGGAAGGCAGATATGATTACCTATACCTAACTTATGATATGTGAGGAGCAGCACTAGAGTGTCTGTAGTAATGATAATCAATATGAACAGGCTAGCAGTCATACTTATTGAATGAAGGCCTTTTTCTTGTAAGCCTTGTAAACTTACCTAATACATTAGATTTGTATTTTTGGGGGCAGACAGGCTACTATTCTATGCATTCTATTTCACGAAACTCGGCAACTGGGTTTTTGCGTGTTGGCCAAACAAAATTACTGTCCGAAAAAGGTTGTTTGACATTGCTGTGTTCTCTGTAGGTGGTTCCCATTACTCAATTCAATATTACTTCCAAGCCGGGCCACCGGGATTATTTTGTGAAGGAACTATGGAGAGGAAGCTGGACTGGATGTCATTGAATCTCACAATCCCTACCGATTTTTCTTTCTTGAATGGTTGAGACCAGCGAAAGCTGACATGTATGTTTTATTATCTTTTGTGAACCTTTTCTTGTCAATGGCTTGTTACGAGCAGCCAAGTAAATTTTCAGAAATTACGCAAAATGGAAATTGTTCCTGATAGAAGCTTAATTCATAAAATTTGGAGCCAGCAGATGAAGTAACAATTCTAGAAATGACGCTACCAACTAGAACGTGTGCCTTCTTTGCAAGAAAATGAAAGAAATAGATGTATGCCGAACAACAACGTTGGTTGCACCAGTAAGAGACAACGGAGAGTTTCTACCAATATGTATCTAAAAAGGTAAGGACGGAAATATGTACAATGCATAGTCAGTGAAGCTCACGCAGATCCTGAGATGCGACCGATCAGGTTCTCTGACCCTGGGTGAGATAGGTGATCCTGTGTGAAAAACAGGAGCAAGTGCAAAACTCTTAGTGGCATGAAACATTGTCTTTTGTGCCTCCTGCACAGATTCACACAGCAGCAATCATGCAAAAAAACAAGCATTGTCAGTGAAGCCATGCAAATTCGATACTCTTTATCCTGCACACGCACATAATCAACGATCCAAATGCTCTGTATTCCCTCAGTTGCTCTTAGGGGAATCGTAACAGATGACTTACCAAGAGGTTTGCAAAAGGCCCGACATGTGTCGTCTCTGCTTGAAGGAAGAATCCGAGGCATGCAAGCATAGCAAGGCGTCCATTCCTCAACTCTTTGGTCTTCAGCTCAAACATCTCCTTGTCGTCCTTCTTGCCAAATCCTGTATTAGTTTATACGTTTATACGATGCAAGGTATAATTTGCAATAGCCAGCTTGAGTTAAGATCACATTTAACTTGGTCCCTCCTTACTTTGTATCACAGGAGCTGCAGCTGTGTGAGCACAGAAAAATCAGCACAGTACAGCTCCAGTGAAGGCAGCCCTCTTTCTCATGTGCCATATTATTGATCAAACACGCACCTGCAAAGTTAAATAAATTTCCTCCGGGATAGGCGGGTTGTGACGAGGTGGTCCCTGCGTGTGAAGCAGATCGATGGTCAGGTTCTAGAAAGCTAAGACCTTTTACCCAACTTGGAGCAGATCTTCCTTTGACAAATAAAATCACTGCTCACTAAGATCACTGCGGTCGTGAATTTCTTAAAAAACTGGATCTCTATGAAAACTGTAATACCTGTAAGCTTTTCAAGGCCCAAGAAGTACTGCTTCTGCACTGAGCCTGGCTGCTTGAACTCCTGCAGCGATGGACGGCAGGGTGGCAACATCAATACTCGTGCTTACAAAGGTTGGAGGTGTAAATATTCACAATTCTGCAGGTGCTATCCGCTGCCTGCATGCTGTCACCTCTCATCATCAACTGGCACTGACCTGCCACCTCCTGGTCTCCGCAAATCCCATAGCCACAAGCATTGTCCAGAGCAGGGTGTACTGGTCAGTCCAGTACTCAAAAGGGATGGATCCAGTAAAAGGGATGGCAACTAAGCGGGATGTGCTGTCAAGGCCACCAGCTTGGAACCAAGGCAGTGCAGTTTTCTCGGGTATAACCCCAGCCTTCCCAAGAAGCTGCAAGGGTTCCACAAGATAGGTTTTCTATGAAAGGAAGCAAAAGCAGATTAAGAAGCCCGAATATTCCGGCATCCACTTCCATCATTCCACAACAGCATCAGGCTTACAAACAAAAAGCATGTAACCATCTGACTGCTGTACACACCTCTGGTGCCAAACAACCTGCCGCACCCAGCATCGCCCAACGTGCGTGAATGACCTCTGCAGTTGCATGTGTTAGAAAAAAGCGTCAGTGCTGCTTTTTAAATTTGCACTTTGTTGTGTACTATAGACGGGAATGCAGTAGATCATCGTGTGGAGGCCATCAAGAAGAGGCAAGTGATTCATAATACTGACAAGCAAGGATGTGTACATACCTGCATAGGACAGCCATGTCATGCTCATGGTGTTGTTAAGAGGGTCCTGGTCGTCTGTATCCGCAACTGCAGGGGTCAGAAAGATTTTAGGTGGTTGCCACAAAATGTTATTGTTCCTGCCTTGCTCAGTGTGGCGGGCACAATTAAAGCATGTACTTACGGTGTAAAGGATCGAAGCCAAAATCAGCAGGTAGGCTGCAAAAAAGAAGAAGAGAACGCCGTATAGAAGTTAGAAGTTAGAGAGGTGGGAGTTTAAGAGTTACGGGGTTGATCCTGATCATTGCCTGCTGCATTATGCAAGTTCCTAATACTTAAGCTCCACATAAGAGAATGAGCGTGATATTTTGGATTCAGTACAAAGGTTTGTGTGTTTGTGTGCGCGTGTGTCCCTACATTTATTACCTTCCAGTTAGGTAGGTTAGGCTTCGCTCGTTTGCACCAGGATAGATGAGGCGTCCAGCCTGAATTCA
>Ga0307974_1002424_pt1 | contig 13223 bp, 12 predicted proteins | sample OrgLakmetagen784_FD_201812 | JGI IMG/M metagenome (GOLD analysis project Ga0307974, IMG submission 201812) | Saline water microbial communities from Organic Lake, Antarctica - #784 | ecosystem: Environmental > Aquatic > Non-marine Saline and Alkaline > Saline | place: Antarctica: Organic Lake... | reverse complement strand
CCTCTTCTTGCTCCTCCTCCTCCTCTCCCATCGCGCCACCCCTGCCACGTTGCTGGGGGGCACTCCATTCTATCTTGGCACTTCCGCGGCCACTGCTCTCCCGCTGCTGCTGCTGCTGCTCTTGCTGCTGCCGCAATTGAGACTCCTGGTGTGTGTGTGTGTGTGTGTGTGTGTGTGTGCGCGTGTGTGTGTGCGCGCGCACGCGTGTTCGTGCGTTTGTACATGTTTGTGTTAGTGTGTGTTTGCATGTGTGTGTGTGCACGCGCATATTTGCATTTGCGTATGCGTGTGTGCATATGTGCGTACGTGTACATGTATGTGTGTGAGAGCGATGCCTGCATGCGTGTTTACATTTTTGTACGGGCATACGTGTGTGTATGTGTGTGTGTGTGCTTGTGTGTAAATGTGCAACAACGTGCGTGAGTGCGTGCGTGCGTCAACAGCCAGCAACACGCTGGCTAGCTGTGTGTGTGTGTGTGTGTGTACGTGTGTGCTTGTGCGTAAATGTGCAGCAACGTGCATGAGTGCGTGCGTCACCAGCCAGCAACACGCTCGTCCCCCCCCTTATATCAAGCCTAGACTGCCTTCACCCTTCTAGTTGCCAAGCCTATCCTCATTAATAAGATAATGTGTTTACTATTTCAAAAAGAGTAACAAACGTATAGGCATCTACGAATGGAGCGAGTAGCAGGGACAAAGATGCTTCTCTCCAACATTAATAAGGTTCAGGCAAAATTGAATCAGACTTGCTAAAGAACAAACCATTCTTTTGGTGATCAAACTCCATAGAGGTCGTTTTGTGCTAGGCAAAAACCCTTAGAAAGGGAAAAAAGGCACAACGTTGTTTGTGATATTGCAGATGGTAGACGGTGGCTATATCTGAAAAACTCCACTCATCCCTCACACCAGAACCTACCAATAAATGACCTGAGCTCAGTTATATAATTTTTTACGCACACACGCACGCACGCACACACACACACCAAAGAAATACGCTCCTATGTTGGCATGCGCTGAAACTCAAGCACAGGGTGCCAAAGGCTTAGCAAAACCATGCCAAAAACACCTTGACACACATAAATGCAATACGTATCACCTCATTTTATTGTCTGTGAATCATAATATTTTAAACTTAAACAGTTGCAATATGAAGGCACGCCAGACCTGCCTGCTATGCGACCAACCAGGGCCATATAGTGTGTGGTGCCGTAGTGGTTATGTGGAGCAATGTTGTTGGTCCTGTCGGCGTTGATAGGACAAACAACATCGCAGCACACAACCACTACGACACCGAGCTCAAGGTGAGAGTGCGTGCAGGGGCCCTTGACGCTTCTGTTTTGCTTATCAGCAACAAGCAGGTCGGCAGCCGTGCATTCAATTTCTCGCAGCAGCAGCCAGTAAAACGGTGAATTACGTACCATTCAATTTCTCGCAGCAACAGCCAGCAAAACGGTGAATTACGTACCATTCAATTTCTCGCAGCAACAACCAGCAAAACAATGAATTGCGTACCATTCAATTTCTCGCAGCAACAGCCAGCAAAACGGTGAATTACGTACCATTCATATTCTCGCAGCAACAGCCAGCAAAACGGTGAATTACGTACCATTTAATTTTTTGCAGCAACAGCCAGCAAAACGGTGAATTGCGTATACCATTGTCGCTCACAGTGCCAGTCAAAAGTCACACACGAAATCCAAACATCCTTACTCCCCACTGCTTTATTCTGTAGGACGAGCGGGGCGTGGTGGTGGGCTTCAACAACTTTTGCTCGGATAAGGTCTGCAACTTATAAGGGCCACGCAAAGCAGGACCCATGGACGGTAGTTATTTTTTCATCCGTGGGGAGGGAGGACAGAAAGGAGGAATAGGAAAATGGGAAGGCAGCAAAAGCTCTGCAATTTTTCGTGTGGAGATGTTGCGACCATGCTCTATGTTTAATCCCCCGTGAAGACTCCTCCGATGCAACATTTCATCTTACCAATTTCCTCTCAGTGTCAATCTGTGCACACTTGACACACATCCAGCTTTTAACTTCACCATGCCCAAGAAAAACATCTGTGAAGCAGCATTGGATGAGGAGGGCAAGCAGGACCAGCTGGCGCGCCTGTCGAGCAGCAACCCTGCCCCCTCTTGCAAACCCACCTACAACATGAGTACGCTTAGGCAACAACATCACGACTTCCTTGCAACAACTTGCATGTTTTTAATGATCACGCAACGCCTGGCACCATGCGATGACACACATAAAATGCACACGTATACACATACTGTCACATTTGACACCAAGTATACGAATCGCGCTCTCATTGTCCGACCTGCTCACACAGTCCAAGACGTCTGCAAAGCATAAGCTTGAATCGCTGCGTTGCTGCTGACTGGTTGTTGGTGACACAGCGCTGCGTCGCAACACCACAAACAACCTGTCAGCAGCACGGTACAACGAACTGATCTACCACCGCTGCATCTTTACGGGATCCAGCCTGCAAACGGCCTTGGCAGCTGAACACAACTAGGAAATCAATCACGCATCTGCCAGGACCAACCGACCGCATCAAACCGACATGTTTGCTACTCATACAAACACCTGTTTGGTGCACACATGATCCGATGGGGTATCTCTACACAAAAATCAAATCGGCATATGTTTCCATCAAATGGGGCAGCTACTTTGTACACGCATAATTAAACGGGGCATCTGTACTGCGTGTACAAAACAGCTGCCCCCATTGGATTATGCATGTACAAAACAGCTGCCCCGTTTGATGGAAACATATGCCAATTCGATTCTTGTGAAGCAGTACGGTCAAACGTATCGACTTTAATTACAACGAATACATTTGAATTGGGATGGCTGCCTTGTTGATTATTAGTGCTCCCAATAACGCCAAGCCCCTTTCATCCTCTCAGCTGTCCATACTCCCTGAGAGGCATCTCCCTCACCTGTGCGAGACGCAGCTCCTTCCGCTGCCTAATTTCTTGGACCTGCTGCTCAGACATGCGCGCCTGCTGCTGTTGGACTTCTGCTGGTTCCTGCTGCTGCTGCTGCTGGAAGGCTGCCTCATCCTCTTCTGCCTGTGCGTGGCCTTCTTGCAGAAGGGCCTCCACATCATCTGCTGGGGGAGCCTGTTGTAAAATGTGTATGTGTGTGATGTGCATAATATACTTGCATGGGTAAGTGTGTGAGCGAGCGTATGCAAGTGTGTGTGCGTGTATGAGTGTTGTGTGCATGTTTGTGTGTACGCATGCATGTGTGTATGTGTGTGTATGTGTGTGTTGCACATGCACACACTTGCATGTGTAAGTGTGAGCGAGCGTATGCAAAGATGTGTATATGCGCGTGTGCGTGCGTGTATGTGTATGTGTTTGTGTGTGTATGTGTGTATGCATGCATGTCCGTGTCTGCGTGCGTGAGTATGTGCCTATGTCTCTGTCTTTGCGTGCGTGTATGTGTGTATGTGCACGTGTGCGTGCGTGTGTGCGCGTGTGTATGTGTGTACACATGCGCATGCGCATGCGTGTGCGTGTGTATGTGTGCATGATAATCCTTCTTGCACATGCATGAGCGAGTGTTGCGGCGCTCTCCATCGCCAAACGGTACGTACAGAGCAAGTGTGCGCGGTAGCGTGTACATGAACAGCATGCATGCACAAGCAAGACTGAGCTACGCTATACCTGTTGCAGTGCTACAGCTGCTGCTGCTGCTGCTGCTGGTTCCTCTGCTGCTGCCGTGATTCTGCAAGTGGTATGGGCAGAAGTGCATTCATTTCCAAGAGGATTTTGGGGGGAAAGAGGGAGCGCAGGCACATTTATCTTTGCACTCACGTGGTCGCTGGCTTAGGAGCGGGGACGCTGCTTGTCAGCTCCTTCTTGTGTAGCTTGATGTGCTTGAGCAACCTGCGTGTCGGAAGGTGTGGACGGTTTTGGGAACATGGCGGATGGTTTTGGGAACAAGGCGGGTAAGGGCGTGCCCTGTTCTGTTCTAGTGCCTCCCCCCACCCCCTCCTAAAAGCTGCAGTTGTTGCAGCAGCGGCAGCAAGGAAAGAACACAACCAGATGGCCTGCAGCTAGTTTCCTCACCAGTCCAGCAGCAAGTTTTTGGGATCATCAGGCAGCACCCCGTTCAGGTTGTTTGCTATCTTTTTGCGGTCTTGACCACGAGCCACCAGGCCCACGGCGTACTGGGCCACAGCATAATCCTCGAGCTCACTCTCCCAGAATTCCTTGAGCTTTTCATGGACCAGTACAACCAGGTTCTCCGCAGCCTCGCTGTTGATGTTGAACTTAATGCTACTTGAGGACATAATGGTGCTGGACACGCACACACGAAGAACAAATCGTCGTCTGTGCTAGTGGGCCATTTGTCAATAGCATAAATTACACAAATAAAAAATGCTTCTCAAGCAGGTTGGCAGACCAAGGGCTCTTTTTTGAATCACTTTTTTAATATTTTATTTGTAAAGAATGTCACTCATCACACATCATGCAATGATCACTGCACGCTCGTCTGTGGGTTCTATCAGAAGCTGGCATGCCTCCTTGTGCTGCTGAGCATCTCCGCTGTAAGCTCTGAGTCAAATAACTGGAATGGCTGCAAGTCCTGGAGTCCAGAAGCCCCGCGTCTGGAGCACGCCTGACTTTTTGGGTCCGAGCTGGGCCAATGTGGACAAGCCGCATGTGCGTGAGCGTGTGTGTTTGTGCGTTGTGCGTGTTAATGTGCAAGAAAGTGTGTATTTGTGTGCATGTGCGTGTAGTGTGCGTATGCTTGTGCGTGTGCGTGTGCGTGTGCGTGTGCGTGTGCGTGTGCGTGTACGTGTGTGTGTGTGTGTGTGTGTGTGTTTGTGTGTTTGTGTGTGTATGTGTGTGTGTGTGTGTGTGTGTGCTGTGCATGTGTGTGTATGTGTGTGTGCGTGTGTGTGTGTGTGCTTATGCATGTGTGTGTGTGTGAGTGTGTGTGCATGTGCGTGTGCGTGTATGTGTGTGTGTGTGCGTGCGTGTGTGTGTGTTTGTGTGTGTGTGCGCGCATGTGCGTGCGTGTGCGCGTGCGTGTGCGTACGCATCCGTTTATGTGTATGTGTGTGTTTGTGCGTCTTCGTTGGAGTGTGTGTGTGTCTTTATGCACCCTGTGCATGTTTGCAATCACAATCGCAATTGCGGAAACTTTACTGACTGCACGCAGTTCCATGTGGCGCCAGAGTCAGGCTGGCTGAACGACCCCAATGTGAGTCCTCAGCTGTGCTTGTCCGCCCTGCCTTTTGTTCTTCTTTTGCTAGGGGGGTGAGAGGAATTAATCCCCCGGCTTGCCACAGCTAAGCGATGTCTTGACTGTACCATGCACCACAAAGTGCGCACATGTCATTGCAGGGAGGGTCAGAAAGGGCAATTGAATTTGGGGTCTTAAGCTTGATTATAAGCAAGTGGCAGACGCAGATCTAATTAACGTCCTTGGTTGTGCCAGCATGCACGTGCAATGGCAGTGAGCATACTTTGCAAGTTTTTGGTTGTGGCATGCCTGGCTTGAATCGATTTAACTTACCTATCTACATTTTGAGTCTTAGCTGCGTATTTGATCTCGCAAGCACTACACCGTCGCAGTTTGTTCTTAAAGAGTCAGAGGCTTTTACCTGGTTTTTAAGCTAAAAGGCAATTCATGCCCGTAACAGATCATTTCTGGTAGCAATGCTTTGGAAAATTGACTGGTGCTGATGTGTTGTTGCCGTCAGCACAACAAGTACAGTGGAGCATGTGTGCTACTACGCTGTTTGGATTGCATTTGTAAGCACAGACCCATGCGTGAACAATTTGCTCCACTGTGTCATTTCTGCGCTGCCGGTTGGCTGCCTGAGAAGAAATACAAATGAAAACTTACGTGGTAGGTTAAAACAGCTTTTACATAAATTATGTGAAAAAACCATGCTATACCAACTGTGCAATTGTTGTGCAGGGCCCCTTGTATTTCAATGGCACCTACCACATCTTCTACCAACACCTTCCTGGATCTAGCGCCTGGGGCTTCAACCTTGTATGGGGGTACGTGTTGTGATGACATGCACGTTCCTAGGGTTGGCCAGTTCCGTATAAATACATGCCGCACATGATCGTGCAGTTATGAAGGAATGCCTGCCCAAAATATCGTACATGCAGCATATTCATATTTATCTGGCCTTCCCTACATATTGTGTCGAAGAACAAAATGACTTGTTGGATTAATTTCTTTATATCTAGGTCACAGAGAGGACCTTTGATTACTTTCTTTATATCTAGGTTACAGTGAAGACCGGTTGAGAAGGAGTTCAATGACATTATAGGCATCATTGTGTCAAGACAGCGCAACTCTGTATTGGTCTAACTCAAGAGGTGACTAGCTAGCCGTGTCTGCACAATGTGAAAGTGTGTTTTGTGCTTGCACGTACAAACTCTTCCTAAGGTCCTCAAGGGGTGAAATTTGTACTTGCATGTATAAACTCTTCCTAAGGTCCTCAAGGGGTGACTTGGCTAGCTTTGTTTGCGCAATGAGTGTTTTGTGCTTTGTGCTAATGCGTAGTTACACAACTGCACCCTGGAAAATTTTGCAACCGCCCTCAGGCATGCTATTAGCAAGGACCTCATCCATTGGCAGCTCATGGACCACGCAATTGAGCCCACAAGGTAATGTGTAAGGCTGGCCAGACCCGTATGTATACGCCGTATATGACCGTATTCAGTGACTTCCCTGCCTACAACACCGTATATGCACTGTATTTATATGGTTTTGGCCAGCGCTAATCAAACTATGATCCCAGTTCAATGCAGGGTGTTGGACATCTAGTTTTCAAGTCACTAGTCCTTAGAGTGGCATGACAGAACGCCACTTTTCCAATTCTATACACAACTCGTGCTCGGCAAAAATACTGCATGGAGCAGTTGTGAATGTTCTTACTGCATAGCAGATCGTAGTGCCATGCCGACTTTCTCAGTATGGCACTGAAAGGCTGCAATGAGAGCATACGGAAGCTCTCACATAGGTATGCAAAAAAGGACACTGCACACATGCATCAAAAACACACACACACACACACACACACACAATGGCGTGACCTGTTCAAGCTATCAAGGCATTGAGCCTGGCCAAATTGCTGGTCTTTTTTGTATGATCTTTAAACTGACGCATTGTTTTCTTCAGCTTTTGCCTCGAAGGAAATATATTTGGAGACATACCCTGTTTGTCGTAACTTTCATGTGTGCAAATTTACGTCTGCTCACGCATTCTCATTTACTCCGTCTGTAGTGGAAGTGTGGACAACGACGGCTGCTTCTCTGGCTGTGCTGCAATCGACACGGACAGCACTCCATGCCTGCTGTATAGTGCGGTGCGTATGTGTTTGCAATTGTGCGTACGTGTGTGCCTACGTGCGTGCATGCGTGCATGCTTGTGTACAGGCACTCCATGCCTGCTGTATAGTGCGGTGCGTATGTGTTTGCAATTGTGTGTATGCGTGTGTGTGCCTGCGTGCGTGCATGCGTGCATGCTTGTGTACAGGCACTCTATGCCTGCTGTATAGTGCGGTGCGTATGTGTTTGCAATTGTGTGTACGTGTGTGTGCCTGCGTGCGTGCGTGCGTGCATGCGTGTGTACATGTGAAAGCGTGAGTTTGTTTGTACAATGCTCTGTGCTGCCTTGACATTTCTTGTATGTGACAGCTACACGTGTGGGTGCATGCAAAGTTGAATTCCCTGCCTTTATGCTGTTATGACTGCTTGGAGCTCCTATGCAACAGGTTAAGCACATACAGCCATGCTCTTAAAAAGACACCGGCAGCCTTGGTAGTCAATGTGGAAGACAATGTGTGATGGATTTGGTGGATGCATTTTCCTTTACTTTGGCAGAGAACACTCTTCTTTAGTTTAAACCCTGATCCCGTTAAAGCCTTTGCGCAATGATTCCTCTGAGCTTCCTTATCATATTAAGGAATATTTTATACTGTACCTTCGTGGACTCATCCCGCACCCCCCAAAAATAAATAATTTATTGGATTTCCCGCACCCCAAGAATAACTATTTTGTCCCCTCCCCGCAGGGTTTGTGACCCAGTTAAGCTTACCAGACAGTTTAAATGCCACAAAAGGTCAAAAACAAAATCACCAGTCAGTGCGTTAGCATGTCAATTTACTATCTCCAATCAATCCTCTCTGTTCTACTACCCCTTTGCTGCCCCCCCCCTCTTTTCTGCTCCCTTTTCCTCTGCTGCTCTCTTATCCTCTAGTCGCTATCGCTGTTGCAGTTGCTGTCCTCATTGCACTCGCTCTCCTCGTTGCACTCGCTCTCCTCGCTGCTGCTGTTACGTGCTGTGCTTGTGCTTGCACCAGCTTATGGGTACGAGCAGCCTTGGTGCGTGACCTTGTTTTGCGCACCAGCTGCCCCAGCTGCTCATATGTTAGCTGCTGGGATGCTCTGACCTGCTCGGCTGCCTCAAGCACTGCAGCTTCCTCCTCCTCGTTCCCTACGTATTCTTCCCACACTCCCAGGGGGGGGCCCGGGGAGAGGGGGAAGGGCGGGGGGAGGCCCGGTGGGCCTCTCGCTCACCACTTGCAGCGACCAAAAACGTTATTTAAACCTATCCCGCGTCAACCCCGCAGGATTAAAAAAATATATATATATATATATATATATATATTAAACGTTACCGCACTCACCCCGCAGGGCAAAAAACAATATTTATGCGGGGTGATATCGAAAAGGTACGGTATCCTAATATTATAGGATATTATTAGGATCCTATTTTATTTTCTGCGTGCAGATCCGCTTGCGTGGCAGTGACGCTGCTGGGCCTCTACCACCCCCGGAGTGTGACCTCTCTCTGCCGTTCATTGAGGTGTGTGTGTGTGTGTGCGTGTGTGCCAGTGTGTGTACTTGCATGCAGCTTGAAATTCCTGTTCATAGGCTGTGCCTGGTACTCAAGCACTTATTCCTTTTCCTGATTGGGAGCGTACTTCTCCGTAAACAACCAAGTACATACATTGCCTGCATCGGTGACAATGTTCTGCTTCAAAAACAAATGCCCAGCGACAGCTAACATTTGCGTCACCCGTGTGTCGCGTCACCCGTAAAATTTATTCAAGCTAGCTGAAGGGCTGTGCCTTGGTGCATAGAAGAGCAGTAGCATATTAATGCGTTGTCTTTTTTTGTGCAAGTATTTGTGACCTCAACCTCGTGAGTCTTAGACATTGTCGCTAATCAAATCCGGGTTTTTGTTCCATCCTTAAACTCTATAGAGGAAATGAAAAAAGGCAGATAGTGTGAACCCTATCGGTATGGATTAGGAATTAGGAAGATGCTGTCTTTTGTCCTACATTGCCCAATAAATGCAGAGCCACTCAGCATCTTGGATGGAGAAAATAAGTAGAAAAGTCAAGCAAAACTTCCAGATGATCCTTTGTAGTTTTTTCTTTCGTTTTTGTTACGTTTACTTTGATTGCATCCTGTTTAGTAATTTTAAACTACTGGTGCTAAATCTTTAGTTTTTGAGCACCGCTGAAATTTGTCCAAAGCGCTATACATTGCGTACTCTCCAATCTTCCCTGTTATCAATCTGTATTTGCAGACGCAATGCATCGTGTATGCTGAAGACCCGCACAGAGATCTGCGCCTACCTAATTGGCGCAAGTCAAATGTACCCCTGCTCTCTCTGCCGCCAGCCGGCCTTAAATTAGCAGGCTGGCGTGATCCATACGTTGTAGGTGGGTTATCCCAACATGCCTGTGTCTGTTTGGAGTAGCAGGCTGGCGTGATCTATACGTTGTAGGTGGGTTATCCCAACATGCCTGTGTCTGTTTGAAGTAGCAGGCTGCCGTGATCCATACGTTGTAGGTAGATTATCCCAAAATGCCTGTGTCTGTTTGAAGTAGCAGGCTGGCGTGATCCATACGTTGTAGGTGGGCTATCCCAACATGCCTGTGTCTGTTTGGAGTAGCAAACCCTGTGTGAATGAAGCATTGTATTGGCGTTTATGCAATGTCTAAGCCCCGACGTAGCAGATTTTCACTTATTTGCCTGCTTTTGGTTTGCACTTGAGGAGCTTATAGCCTACAAACTGAAGACTGCGCTGTGACACAGTATTTGCCTTAATCTCACCCTTTTGGTTTGCACCTGAGAAGCTTATAGCCTACTCATAAACATATCTACGTTTTGTCACAGTAGTTGCAATGTCCAGCATGTTTTGCTCCTGTCGCTTTCATGCACTTTTGCTGACGCCTCAGCCTGATTAGCTCATGTACATGGAGCAAGAAGGTTGATGTCATGGAGGCAGAGGATTCGTACCAAAAAGATGAAGAAAAAACCAAGTCCTCCCTTTCTGTTCTCATCACCCCCTGTCCATCACCCAAATTACTCATCACTTACCATCAACGAAACTTCCCTATGCGCACTATCAGGCCCCCCTGTTTGCCATCCTGAGCACGGGTGGACGATGCTCATTGGTTCTGGCATTAAGGAGCAGGGTGGAACCATCCTGGTGTACCGTTCAAATGAGCTTTCAAAAGGTGAGTGTGGTGCCTTGTCTGCACGCTCATTGGTTCTGCATGCTTGTTGGTTCTGGCATTAAGGAGCAGGGTGGCACCATCCTGGTGTACCGTCCGAACGAGCTCTCAAAAGGTGAGTGTGGTGCCTGGTCTGCACGCTGTAAAGAGTGGGTGGACAGTGCTCATTTATTTTGGCATTATGTTGGCACCACCTTGACGTATAGTTTGAACAAGCTCTTCAAAGGTGAGTTTGGCGCCTGGTATGCTCAAAACAAAGAGTCTGGTTGGATCCTTTTAACATTTGGCTGATTAAAACGTAGAGCAAATTTCCAACCAGCTTTCGTTTCAGTATTTACGTTGACTGCCTATTATCCATTGCACATTCTATCGCAAAGCGGTGTGCGGCGGCCAACATGAACATTCCGTCCAGCATTTCACGCGCGGCCCTATAGCTGGGTCTTTGAGGGTAGCTGCCCTGAAAGCCCAGCTGGCTCTTCAGAAATGAATAAACGCCCGGAGTAAAGGCACCACGCTGCTCAGCAGCAACGCTCCCTTTTTCCTTTGTTAGTGCTTGAAACAGGTTATTCCATGTAATGACGTGTGTGACGTGTGTGACCTGTAATCCGTGTAATGACGTGTGTAACCTGTTCTGAGCTGGGGGTTTGTCTGTGAAGGCCCACCTTATACACTTGACAGTTTCTCATTTCATGTCAATGTGTTCTTCCCCTTGGATCAGCTGTTTGAAGCTGAAAACTCAGTACAAGAGGTTGCCTGTTTGGTACTTTCAGACTGAGCAAGCTTAAGCCTGTTGTGTTCCTTTTACAGATAGACTCAAAGCCTGATTCGTGCTGTGTCAACCAGCTTAATTCTGTAGTTTTTTTCTTCATCTCAGGTTGGAAGCTGGCAGGGGAGCTCTGCAGCGGCAAAAAGGAAGACGGCACAGGCATTGTGTGGGTAAGTGAAGCACAGCAGCATTTTGCATTACGTGATCTGTTGATTGAATGAGATCTGGTCGTCAAGCGATTTTTTGTGAGCTTGTAAGGTGCGGCAAATTTAGTACTGAGATTCTGTTGTCTGTTAACTGTATAGGCTGTGATGTATTAAGTCTTGTATGTATCAAAGCTAGAGAATCATTGAGTGCTGACACGTGATCTGATGATAATGAATTTGCCAAGAACGACGGATGCACAGTTTTCATACTTGGAACAAACCTTTTTTGCTCGCAATTGACTTTGCGTGGATACCTGACCATGGAACATGCAGCTAGTTGAGCCTCTTTACTGCATCTGCACGCATGCCATTCGATGTCTTAGAGTTGCAGGCATTTGTGCACATCAAGTGCTTCCTTACTTGATTACACATTTTGTTGTGACAGGCCGCTGGCTCTTCCGTTGCTCTTGCAGGACATGCCACTGAGTAACTATATGCATGCATGTACAAAACCTGTCCTTGGTATCTGCAACCGTTTTGGATTCGATATTTCCGTGGCTTGTCTTGTCCCCTTAGGCACTGCACATATGTACGTGCACACTTGTGCAGAAGATCCGTCATAGACGCAAGAAGACGCTTCAAATCATTTGCAGGAATGCCTACCCATTTGGACCTCTCTAGACACTGTACACATGCACGTGCAGAAGCATGCACTTACACGCGTGCTTGTTTTTCAATTTTTTTGCGGCAACGCCCACCCACCTACACTCGCTCTTGTGCCTATGCAGAAGTAACCACAAATGTGTGAGCTCGCTTACAATATTGTTTGCAGAAGTGCCCCCTTGGGGCTCGTCTGGATCCTTTAGACAGCCGCAGGTGCCTGTGCAGGAGCAACGCAAACACATTAACTTGCTTGCAAATGTTTTAGCAGGAGTGCCCCCTTGGGGCTTGTCTGGACCCTTTAGACAGCCGCAGGTGCCTGTGCAGAAGCAACGCATATGCGTGAACTTGCAAATGTTTTTGCAGGAGTGCCCCCTCATGGCTTGTCTGGACCCTTTAGACAGCCACAGGTGCCTGTGCAGAAGCAACCTCAAAGGCGTGAACTTGCTTGCAAATGTTTTAGCAGGAGTGCCCCTTTGTAGCTCGTCTGGATCCTATAGACAGCCGCAGGTGCCTGTGCAGAGGCATCCACGAACGCATGTGCTTGCTTGCAACATTGTTTGCAGGAGTGCCCCCTTATGGCTCGCCTGGACCCTTTGGACAGTCACAGGTGCCCTTCAGGGTACTCACAGCAGCAGCAGCAGCAGCAGCAGCAGCACAATGGGAAGAAGGAAAGCAGAGCATGCAACTCGGTGCAGCAGCATGAACAACTGGCGCAGCATGACCAGGAGCAGGAGCAGCAGCAGCAGCAGCAGAAGCACCACCACCATCAGGGGCAGCAGGGGCAGGGCGTCAAACACCAATGTGATGGAGGTGCCCAGAATGGCAGCTCGGCCCCTCATACCCATGACCCACAACCAAAATCGAATCTGCCCTACCGCCACTTCTTTTGCATCTCCCCAGACGCCTGTACCAACCCGACTCTGTTTTACCTGGGGGACTATTTGGAGGCGGGTCAGGTGAGGATGATGTGGGCTGACATGATGGGGAATATGAATGAGTGAGCACGCTGTGTGCGCTGCATACTTCAATGCTGGGTAGGGACGTATACAGAGAGATGTCGTGATATGTATATATTAGGGCTGTAGGGGGGCCTAACCCTAAACCCTAAACCTGTGCATACATATATCTATATAT
>Ga0307974_1002422_pt1 | contig 13227 bp, 10 predicted proteins | sample OrgLakmetagen784_FD_201812 | JGI IMG/M metagenome (GOLD analysis project Ga0307974, IMG submission 201812) | Saline water microbial communities from Organic Lake, Antarctica - #784 | ecosystem: Environmental > Aquatic > Non-marine Saline and Alkaline > Saline | place: Antarctica: Organic Lake... | reverse complement strand
ACCGCCCATTGGGCGGTTAGTTGCTGGGCAACCTTTGATTTCAGACTAAATTTCTTCAAAAGAAGGAACCACGTCGACAGTAGCGGAATCTCGCAAGAAGGTACCGCACTGTAGCACCCCTACGCTTCGGTTTGTTAGGTCTCGGGTTGGTACAGAACCCTCACCGTTAGCTACTGCAGCGTCAAATATGTATGGGGCACTTGGTATCGCACCATTGATCTGACAGGTATAACTGTATGGATTTGTATTGCCAGTTGCGGTAAGCGGGTCAGAAAGCTGTATACGCCATTGCATCAAAGCAGACTCACCAGTTCTAACTACAGAAGGACTGATATCGAAGGTGTCGACCATAAGTTCAGGAACACGAGCGGTTATACTATCAGATCTAAACCCAATACTATTTGTGCATGTGACCTGAAACACTCTACTTCCACCGGGATTCAGGGATGGTGTGAAATTGAAAGTATGTGAATCTGAGGTAGCGTTTCCGCCGCCAAAGTTATTTGAACAGTTAGTAGCGTTGGGGCTATCCCAGGTTAGTTCCAGAGTATCACTTGGGGAGATAAAAATTTGAGGACTGGTGTAGGAGGTCGAACCTGGAAGAATTCGGGCGCTAATAGTGACCTCCGGATAGTCTGGAAGTGGTCCTGGTGACGGTGATGGTGATGGTGACGGTGACGGTGACGGTGATCCAGCAGGACAAGCAAGATTCATACAGCCTCGTGAGAAAAATGGCGGCATGCCAGTACAGCCAGTTGAACTGCTACAAAAGACCGTACGGTATTGAAGCCCGTTAGTGCCGCATGATCCAGTACAACTACCCCAATTACCAATTGACCAGTTCCCTACAGGTGGTGGGTACGTACACGAACCATCATCAAAGTCCACTGACGGATTATAGTTGTTAGCAATTGGGTCACTACAACCAAGGATTAAGGGAGGTGGGGGTGGGGGGCTACTATGGCAGTGCTTAATAGTATTATTATTAGCTTCCCCGCCGTAACCTGAACATCCGGATGCTGGAACGAGCATTCCTCCAGCCGGCCCGTTCGGAGAAAACGTTGCTATCCCTAATTCGCTCGAAATAAAAGCTTGATCTTGAGAGCTGGCGGACATGGTAAAAAAAATAGCTAACGCAGAAAATGCGATAGCTATTCCATACGCTATAACTGATTCTATGCCTAAGCTGGTATTTTTCTTTAGTGTATTACCCATATATGTAAGTATAGTCTATTTATACTGCAGTTTATTCGGCCATGTTGATAAGACTGCGGTTCGCTTCCACAACGGAAAGGAATTCGGTTAACCCCATACTTGCTATGGCAGGATCGTTTCCTGGGTAGGTGGTACTCCAATCTGATTGAGAGAGCTGCACTGCCTGCTCGTACGATTGATTTATAAAGGTTTTTGCTTGCTCAACTTTACCCAAATTGTATAAAGCGAGGCTACGATTCATCAGTAACCACGGATTATTCGGGTGTAACTCTAAGCCAACTGCACTAATAGTATTCATATCATCAAATTGCCCAAGTTGGAAGTACGTCCAGGCTAAATTATTGTATATATACCAGCTGGCATTATCGTACTCATAATACGTAAGTAGCGTTTCCAGTGCAGCTTCTGGTTGACCGGCAAACCCTTGTACAACTCCGCGTAAGTACAAACCCTGCGGCCAGACTTCGGTTGACGCTGCCTGATATATTGTCAAATACTCTAGTGATTGTTCGTAGTCACCACGCAAAAATGCCATCCGACCCTTTTGGTACCATACCCAGGCAATTGTAGGATCAAGCGAGTGGATACGATCGTATAGCCTTTCAGCTCGGTTAATATCATACGCTTCTTGCATCCAACCAACATCAAAGTAATAAGCAGCCATTTCAAGCCCTAAACTAGTGTCTTGACTAACAAAAAGTACCACCTCTGGCAATGTGTGTGTAGTATTCCACCACCAGGTTGAGACAGCTACGCGATTTTGTACAAAAAACAGCGCTAGTAAAGCTAGCAGTATACAAATACCAACAAAGGTGCGAACTGAGAATTGACTGGTGACTGGGTTTACGTACATCGTAGTGCTATCAGAGCTGCTAGATACACCGCAGCGGTACTAACTAATAAAACGACAAAGCTGGTATAGCTAACGAGCAACAGTGAGGCTGGCACCGCTGCCGCCAAGGCGACACCATTTATACCAAATAAAATTGGCGTGTAATGGCGCGAGCGCTGCTCCGCTCGCTGCATGACTGATGGAAAGAATGGCGCTAGCAATACACCCACCCCAGCAACAATTACTACGCTCAGCAGCACATTTAATTCAAAACTCGCAACGGACCACGGAAAATAGATCGCTCCTGCTAGCACTGTCATTAACAAAATACTTCTCAGTACCAGATTCCGTATGGTGAAAAAAGTGTTTTGGTAGTATAAACTTGCCAACGCCGAAGAAATAAACAGTCCACCGATAACGACCACCATCGTAATAAAAATCGACCCTAAATACAATTGCAGCCACAGTAGTAAAAACATCTCGACAGCCATATATCCGACACCAATCAAAAAGAAGTACCACAGCCAGCCTGCTCCGTAATTGATTGCATAGCGTCGATACCAAACAATAAACAGCACACCCAACACACCACTGATGACTAAGAATACCGATACCATTTTCCTGTCGACCGAGCTTAATTCGGCAACGAACGGTGCGGTATCAGTCAGAATTTTTATTTGCGCGGAGTCGTTAATGAATGGCTCGGTTAATACTGACGAGGTGGCGACTTGCAGGTTCAGACCTTCGTCGGGTGACCATAATGTATGGTAGAACGTCATATTGTCTGTCTTCAAAAAATCTTGGGTTTGCTGCGATCTAGATGCCCAATTACGGAATGCTACTAAATCCTGTGTCGACCATGGTTCTTTTTTTACCACGATTTGTGAGTAAAGTTGGTTAGATGTATGAGGGACAGGTCTATCTTTTGTGGCGCCACTCCATTGGTACATAAGCACATGTGTACGCGGGTCAGACACCCCCTGCTCTTGCAGCATTGCAAGTACCGTCGCTACCGCCTGTGCAATCGCTTCGTCGGCGGTGTGGTTAATACTGACTTCTTCGATAGTAAGAAATCCGTCTGGAGTCAATGCGTTGTAATAAGCAGCGTACGCTTCCCTGGTGTGTAAAAACTTCGGAAAACCAAACTGCGCGACATGCAACGAACGATGCGTATTCATCATCGTGATGATGTCGTACTTAGTATCTGTGTTGCTCACAAACGATCTCCCGTCTTGCAGCACAACCTTTGTATCCGCAAACGGATAATACGCTAGTTCGGCGTACGGGAGATTTTCGTTCATGACGTTGAGTACCGCTGGATTATTCTCGACAATGGTTATATCGGTAGCTCCGTTCGCTTTTGCTACCTTTGCTACTCCTTCAGCTCCAGCACCGATTATCAGTGTCTTGGGATCTTCGAATAGACCACCGATTATTCGGGCGTCTTGCTTATAGTGATCTGCTGAAAAAGGTTGGATCAGATCATTTCGAATGCCTGAGTATGAGGTAAAGTAAAAACCATCGGTATATAAACGATATATGTCGATGCGATTTTGTAGACTGCCCAAGGACAGCTCTAATTCGTAAGGTGTACCCCTATCATCAGTGCAAAAGACTTTGTTCGCAGTATACTCTCGACTGACTTGATCAGCTGGACATAAAGTATGAATCAGAAAATTGACGTGGTGATTGTAGACATTCGAAACTAGACCAGCCCCACTCGCCAGCACCACTGCAGCTAGTACTAAGCTAGCTGGTACAGAAGTATGTTTGCGCAGGATCAACAAAACAATCAAAGCTGTCACAATAGTTAATGCGATTAACGCATTTTCACTGCGTAAATACGGAATGGCGATTATAAAATACCCAAGGCCCAAGACTGCACCAAACAATTCACTCGCATACAGTAACCAGGGTGACGCAAACCGATATAGTGCACTCACAATAAAACCCAGTGGAGCAAACACCAACATCAAACCAATGGTCGCGATGATTGGATACGCAAAACTTATCAATACTAACCCAAGACTGAGCAGCGGTAATACCCATATCATGTACAAACAATACCGTGTGTACGCAATACAATTCGCTTGCGAAAATCGAGCAGCTGGTATGGTTCCAAGCAACAATCCCAGCAAACTGGTTGCAATAATCAGCTGCGCTTGAAAGTAGGAGGTCGTCACATCAAGAGCAAGTAGCAAGATAGATTCAAGAGCAAAAAACTGAAATGTTGCAAGACCTGCAATAACATACATTACTGGACGCTCTAAAAAGCTATACATGATGCTTATTCTAACACTTACCCAACTATACAGCTACGGGTTACCAATCGTTGCAATTATCTTTGTGAAGCTAAAAGCAAATTACTGTCAATAATGTCGCCAAACAGTTCAAAATTTCGATTCCATGACTGTGGGTCATTTTCTTGATATGCTTGCTGCCAATCGTCAACTGTTAACTTTTTGTAGGCCCGCTGTGCTCGCAAGAGAGTTTGACGGGCAGCCTCCCTGTCACCAGTATTTAAAAGTGCCAGTCCATAGGTATTTAGCAACCATGCTTGGTCAGGATTATATTCCAAACCGGTTTCTAATACTGGCAACATTGCTTCATACTTCCCTTGCGAAAAATATACCCAGGCCAGATCTACCCGCGGCCACGCTGATTCTGGTGCGTACTCCATATAGCGAATGAAATTTTCTTCAGCTAGCTGCCAGTGCTGCTGTGACTCTGTTTCTAAGGCTAGATAGCCGTATGTCAAACCCAGCATGTAATAAACATTGGGAAGATTATCTCCAAAGTATTCTTGCTGTTTTTCAAGGTTAAATATCGCTGAACTAAGCCTACCTTCAACAAAGTCAATCCGGGCGACCTGGTACCACGCTGAAGGATGTTCAACCGGGTTTTTTCTGATTGCTGCCAGATAATGATACTTTGCTTTGTCTAGATCATATCGATCAGCAGAATCAGCGTCTTGCACAAAATAGTACTCTCCTAGTGCGAAATTATCGTTTTGTATATGAGCTGGCAATTCATCATTTGTAGCACTAATGGTGGTGTTGCGGTCGTCTTCAGTGATAATAGACGATTCTGCCAGCGTTCCACTATATAAAACCAAGCTAGCAATAAAGGAAGATACTGCTGCTACCAATAGAGACGTTTGTAGTAAGTAATGCTTCATTGAAAACTAATAGTAATATATCGCAGTTGCAGGTTGCTCAATATTCCCTGAATGGGCCATACTATATCAACTACTCAGACTGGGCTGGAACATTTCTCACTCCAGTTACCAAAAGATAGCGACGGAATTCATCGGACAACCCGATTATCTGCCTTAGTGTTTCGGGATGGCCAATCATATTAAGTGGTCGGCTATCAGGAACGGTGTTGTTTAACTTACCATCAACAAAAGTCGTAAAATTGCTACGGCTGATCAGGCCACCTATTGGTGACAGCACGGTGCGGATATTATTTGCTTCGGCTTCAGCATCGAGTCGGAACAAAAAATCTGCATAGTTGTACCGGATAAAAGAACCGGTTCCATCAGAAATTTCAATTGGATTATCAATCAAATACGATATCGCTTCTCGATACGAATCTTTTACCTCGTCTGCATCGTCAATGTAGCCAGAAAAGTAAAGAATATCTAATGCGAGCCCACGCCGATTCATAGCTAAAGCAATTTCGTCGGGCGGTGTGCCACCATAGACAACCCCACCATCTTGAATCAGTTCGGTTATTAGTTGATTACCGAACCTTAAGTAATCTTGTGCCGCTGCTGCGTTTCGATCTCGTTCGTTTAACGTAAGATTGGTGAAGGCAATCTGTGCCGCCAAGTCGGAAGCAATTCGCATGTTTGCCTCGGGTGTCGGACTTAAGTCAGCTGAATAGAAAAACCCGGTTAAAGTAGACTCCTGCAAGTCATCGCCTAAGAAATTTTCCCATACTGGTCCGGTAAAAATGTGTTCTCTTGCGAATGCTTCGTCGTTGCTGGCTGTATATTCATTGAGCACAAAATTAGTTGCTTTGGCTCGAGTGAAGTCAAAGTATGATTCGTTAATGGCCACTGCTTTCAATAGAGCAACTGCTTCTACACGATTGGATTGCAAACGGGCGTTTCCGAGATTCAATTCGATTCGACCTCTTTCTTGAGGGTTCGATGCAGACTCAAGCATACGATTAAAATAGATCGCCGCCTCAGCAGCTCCCATTTGACGCAAAATGTTCCCCCCTTCAGCAATTCTGGCGTTAAAGTTGTCTGCACGTGCGGACTCGCGGTTAGTAAGATCACCATCCGTTGTATTTGATTGCTCTGATGATCCATCAGCTGGAAACTGCGTCATAGGTGAATTAATATTACTGGACATATACAAGAATGCTACTCCAATGCAGACGAGGGCAAAGACTATAAACAAGAGTATCAACGTAATGTTTACAGGTGATTTTTCTGTTATTTGCACCGCTTGGTTGTCTCCGTTGTATCCACTACTCTGGTTGTCTTCGTTGTATTTATTTTCCATATGGTTGATATACATTTTTGAATATCAGCGTATTAGTAACAGTCACTTCCATCGCCTTTGTTATGCACCACAATACCGTCTGCGATGTAGGTATGAGGACCAGCAGTTAATGTGAGGTTATAGACAATTTTGTCAGCTTCTAGGTGCTCTGCTTCTTCAAGCTCTGTGACACCGGTAATAGATACTGGCTGAGTCTGGGTTAATAGGGTATTCCCTACCTCAAAGTCCCCAGCTGGTTTAAAGGTTGCAGTGACAGTATCATAAATTGGGTGGTTAGCAGTGACGATTAGCTTACCCTGCTCATGTTGTAATTCTAATAGTGGAGCAGCATTGAAATCGTGCTGATCAACACCAGCTTCACCGTGCCGTAGCACCTGTGCAACGGTCGCGGTAGTGTACTCTTGTGTCACTTCATCATACGCTGTCACAATTTGATCGACTGTAAGTTGTGATATCGCTACAGGACCATCGGGAGTCTGTACTTGCGTAGTAGGTAGAAAACAGCAGCCGCAACCGCCGCAACCGCCGCCGCCGCCGCAACCGTCACCTACACCTCCACCTCCACCTCCACATCCATCTCCACCTCCACCTCCAGCTTCACCTCCACATCCACCTTGACTTACGCCTGCTGCATGTGCGTTAGGCACCATCACGTTCGGAATTATGCCGTACTTTTTGCTATTTGTATCGTCGTCATTTTTGGTTGCAGTGTACTTAGTGTCACTGGCTTGGTTGATGCCAATTAAAGCTAAGGCTGTGGTCACACTAAAAGCCAACAAAAAGCTGATCGCTTTTTTACCTTTGATTGCTGTTGCTTCTATTTGGTTGATCATTGTGTTTTATGTGTGTGAAACTTTTAGTTTATTTATTTAACAATACATTCATTCCTCCCTTTTGCATAATTAGATTATCCCCAGTCGACTTAGTTACTCGGCTAGTTTTGAGAAACAATATGGACATAGTACAATTGCCACATGATTGACGCGTATAGTCGTGTGTATCGAGTGCTTGTAATACTGTTATGATATGAAAGGACCCCTTATCTTCTTCGGCAGTGGTGGGTATTCTCTGACTGTTTTAAAGGTGCTCCAAGCCCGTAATACTACTCCCACCGCTGTCGTTACGTATCCAGGTTCACCTGTATACAAATGGGCGACAGAAAGACAGTTGCAAACGCTTACTCCAGCTACATTAATTGAACCAAATTTTATTGACGCCATACGCACGTATAACGCCGATCTATTTGTGGTCGCTGGCTTTAGCAAGCTACCGCAGGAGCTTTTTGAGTTACCACATCAAGCAACGGTAAACATTCATCCATCTTTACTGCCCGCATTTCGGGGTAGTGAACCAGAAATAGCGCAGATTTATACTGATGCCCACCATACTGGTGTGACTATCCACATCATTGACAACACGATAGACCACGGACCAATTATAGCGCAAGCAGTGTACAACCCGCCTATCTGGCCTATGTCGGCAGCGCGACTTAGCTTTGAGCTGGGTCATCTCGGAGCAAACCTACTCGTGGACAAAATCCAGACTGACCTTCCTCTGACTTCTGGACATGCTCAAAATGAATCAGGTGCTTCGTATACCAAACAGATACTGCGAGAACAGACAGGTGTCCTCAATCACGAACAAGACCACACTGTATTGTGGCGCACATTTTGTGCGTTTGGATGGAATGGTAACGCCTACCTGCAATTAACTAACACCGACACAAACCAGGAAGTAACTGTGACATCAGCTTATATGAGAAACGGTTTTTTTGTTATCCGCACGGTGTCGATCGATGGTGTATCTTGTACCTATGATGAGTTTCTCTCTCACTACCAATTACTCATGCAAAAAAAATGGACCCAGTTTTCGACCTCCCATAATGTAAAAATCACTACAAGTCAAAAAGACAGCCAGTCTAGCAATCCCGTTATTAGATTACGAGAGATGATTCAGCAACGGGTAGTGGTTTTTGGCGATACGCACACAATCGTTGAATCAGGGGTTTCACGTCCGCACAGTTGGTTGCTTGACTTCAGGAACATATTTCTCGATAGTACTGCATTAGAAACTATTGCCGATATATTTTGGTCTAAATATAAAGACCAATACCCATTTCAAGTGGGTGGCCAAGAAACAGCTGCCATCCCACTCATTGCAGCCATCGTGATTCAAGGAGGTCGTAGAGGTACGCCTGTTAATGGCTTTTACCTGCGCAAAGAACGCAAAAAAAATGGCTTGCAAAAAAACGTTGAGGGTGAAGTTACTGACCACCCAATCATACTCGTTGACGACTTGATTAATTCCGGAAAAACACAAGAGCAGCAACTTTCTATATTACACAACCTGGGTAAAACAGTAACCGGTATTTTTACCATAGTGCGATTCCGAGAAAATCGTCATTATCGTTTTGCTTCGGAAAACAATATTAATATTCATTCTTTATTTACACCGACCGACTTTGGTCTTGCTGCTCATTCATCGAAGTCTGATAAACCACCACAAGTATCAAACTTTAAAATGGTATGGAAATTCAATTCCGACAACCCAAACCTCTTTTACGTAGTCCCAAAATCAAGACCAGTTCTAGATCATGACAACCTATACTTTGGTGCTGACAACGGTACCTTCTGGGCGCTTGACCAAGCTACCGGGGCGGTTGTTTGGAAACACCATATATGGCGCACAGCAGCTGGCAAAGCCATCTTTTCATCTCCCATCTTACACAAAGGAATGGTTATCTATGGGGCATACGATGGTAACGTGTACGCGCGACACGCAAAAGACGGCACAAAAAAATGGACATTTAATGAAGCTGACTGGGTTGGCAGCTCACCGTGTGTTGCTGCGCGCTTGGGACTGGTATTTATTGGCTTGGAGTTTGGCCTTTTCAAACATCGTGGAGGTATAGCAGCTTTAGATAGCGAAACCGGTAGAAAAAAGTGGGAGTTTGCCATGGACGGATTAACGCACGCATCACCAGCCTACGAATCAAAATACAACGCGGTAGGAATTGGTTGTAATAACCATATGTTTTACCTCCTCGACGCTAAGTCAGGTACACTTCGTTGGCAGTTCGAGACCAAAGGAGATATCAAATACACCCCGGCATTTGATACCAAGTATAATCGGATTTTATTCGGATCATTCGACGGACGCCTGTACGCCTGTGCGGTTGATTCTGGTGAAGTAGCGGCTTCCTTTGCTACTGCCGGTGAGATTTACTCCACTCCAAAAGTCTACCAAGACAGTGTTTTTGTAACCTCTATGGATAAGTGTATTTATTGCTTGGATAGGCGTACTCTTGAGAAGATTTGGCATTTTGAAACCTACGGTAAAATACTCAGCTCGCCGGAGATAATTAACGACCGAGTATACGTTGGATCAAATGATGGTTTTTTGTACGAGTTGGGGTTGGATGGCAAACCGACCGGTTTTTTCCACACCGGAGAAAGAATGGTCAACAATGTGGTATATAATAAAAGAAATGATTCTTTTTACGCACCTACGTTTGCCAACGAAATATACAAACTAAAGCGTCTACAATAAATAATATGTCTATACAATTAAAACACATTCTTAACGGCGTACTACTGTTTATTATAGCTAGCGTGTTGACTGCAGCAGCTATATACTTAACACCACTCAAGCACATAGCTGTTATCGAACCTACCGTTGAAGATATCAGCCCTGAAGCGTTTTATGAACTCTACAGTGAAGATCCTGACAAATATATATTTCTCGATGTGCGGAACGGATCTGCGTACCAACGATTGCACGCTGAAGGGTCAGAACTACAACAACTCCATACTTTTTATATAGAGCGAGCATTTTTACCAAAAAATACTGATCAAGAAATCATATTAATTTGTAGTGGTGGTGCAGCTTCGGGTGTTGCTTATAGTTATTTACAGCATTATGGATTCTTTAACATCAAACGGGTTGAAGGTGGGATAGAAGCCTGGGCTGCAGCAGGTCTACCAGTTGTCACCAACAGTATTTAATGTAGTACTCGCTACACTTAGTCATTAACACACCCGTCATGTCATTCTCCTCAATCAACAAAACAACTTTACTACTTACAGGTGTGTTGCTTATATTGATCGGGTTGATCACAGTGTTATACCTGAACTTAAACCATCAGGCGACCACAACAGACGGTAATCAGGTATCCAGCGAGCAAGCCCGTCAAGAACTACTGGCACTCAGAGAGTCGGATCATGTATACGGTGACCGTGATGCGGATACTATGGTTGTCATATATTCCGATGCCACGTGCAATTATTGCCGGTGGCAGTTTATGGAGCTACTTAACCTCGTTGACGCGACTCCTGCCGGTGAGGTAGCTTTTGTGTACCGATATCTCCCCATCTGGAACACGCGATCAGAAGTAAGTACTAGTGAGGTGTACGCTGAGTGTGTTGCAGAACAGATCGGTGATGATGGCTTTTTCATGTACCACGAAACTTTATTTTCTTCCTTACCTCCACGTGAACGACTGGATACCATAGATGAATCATTTATGAAGTACGCAGCAGAAAATGCTGGGAGTGATCTCGATGAGTTGCGTCTATGTGTCGCAAACTTTAATAACCAAGATCGCATTCTATCTGACCATCGATCTGGCGGGGCTCTCAATATAGTGTCAGTACCACAAACGTTTGTGGTATCTGATACCGAGATTGTTGACTTCCGTCGTTCTTATTCAGAAGCTGTGTTCCGATCTGCAATAGACGAATTAAAGCAGTAATTCTAGAGTACTAGTATGCAATATATAGCTCGGCTCGCCACGACGGCTTTACTTCCATTTAAAGATTTCGGGTGGGTATTGTTTGCACTCTACTCTTTAGTTATTTTTATATGTTTGTTTATCATATCCCACACATCGTTGATATATACACTTATAAGCAGCACGTTGCCGCTCGCTTTGCTTATCGATGCATTTGTATCGTTTATTAAAGGAGATTCAATACACTCATTGTTCCAGTACATACTGATTGCAACGCTTGGTGGTATATATATCAATACAATACGCTACGTTTTTTTTTACAAAAACTATTTTTCAAAGGGCAGTTTCGTAACTAGTCTTTTTAGCACTGTCGGAATAGCCATTGGAATAAGCTGCATTTCGTGTGGTTTCGCGGCACTGATACTAGTTTTTTCTTTCTTTGGAATTTCGAGTTCGTTTGTATTACTTAGCATTGCTCAACCATATATGCTCCCGGCCGGGATAGCCATTCTCATTGCGAGTATAGTGCTTAGTCTCATTAGTTTAGATCGTCTCAATTCGTAAACAGAACATTTCTCACTTCAAAAAAGTAATCGCGTAAATTACAAAAAAGGACTCGGTATTGGGCAATAACCACTATCAGGACCGTAATGTGGTGTGTATCCCAGACTAAGTGGGATTTCTTGCAACCTGCTTCCACCGGTTGCTTTAAACGCCTCGTCTATTTGTAGCGGCTGCAAATTAGGTACGCGAACCATGACTACGGAAATACCTTCGGCACACGCCTTAAGTTCTGGGGATATCACCTCACGGTAATACACTGGATATTTTTTTTGCTTACACCACTCATATAGGTGACTTAATTTGTTTTCAGTGGATACAATTGACTCAAAGACAGGGAGCTCCGAGATAGAACACAGTGGTCCAGATATAAATGGTTCTATCTCAACTAATCGATCTGGTTTGTTCCAATGTTTAGACCGAGCAGCTTGGTCAAACTGATTGATTGGTACAGTATGGGTTTTGTTTGTAGACCCTGCTTTCTTGTCACGCCTTGCACCGCGTTGTGCCAGTTGATCTTGCAGTAAGTCAACCACCATTGCTGGCACATTGAACCCAGTCTTTGCGTCTATCATGACAGCTGGTCCAGCTTGCGTCCGATCTATCATGACAAGACAGACTGTGTGTACGGGCGCATCAGTTTGTAAATACAGTAAATGTAGCTCAATGTGATAATCCTTTGCGAGTTTATACAACGCCTGAACTTCTTCATCATCAATCGAACTAAAATCAATCCGTCGAGCTGGTAGCTGTTGTAACCAGTAGATTATAAACGCGTCACGCTCAATCACTTCTAACAAGCCCACCAACACTGCCTCCGATACCGTTTGACCAGCGGCAGCACCAGTAGTAATGGGTGGGCATAACAATGCCTCTTGCTTTTCAGTATGCCGGTGCGACCCTATTACCTTGCGTACCTGGGCAAAAGAAAACCATTGCCACGGTGCGTATACAGTTTTATCGGTTAATGCATCTATAACCGGTGCCCAACAAAAATTGGTGTCTTTATCGTACGTAAGTCGAACCAAAGCATTACCAGACTTACGCTCGGCAGCGGTGAAACTACTAATTGAAAAAATATCAGCTTTGGGCTTTGTTAAGTTAGCATAACTCGAATGCACTAATTCATTTGATCTGTAATGCGGATGGAGTAAACTATATCGTTCAACCGCTTCACCCAGTGCAGGCCACTGTATATAGGCTAAACTGCTGGTATGAGCCGCTTTACCCGACCAACCGTTTCCTTGCTCGCCTGGGAGCGTGTGAAACACGAGATACGCCGGTGGTTCATCTGGATAACCAAACACCTGGTAGCCCGACTCAGCTATATAGCCAGCTTGTTGCAGACGCTTCACTATCCGTAGAGCCTGTAA
>Ga0307974_1002421_pt1 | contig 13233 bp, 21 predicted proteins | sample OrgLakmetagen784_FD_201812 | JGI IMG/M metagenome (GOLD analysis project Ga0307974, IMG submission 201812) | Saline water microbial communities from Organic Lake, Antarctica - #784 | ecosystem: Environmental > Aquatic > Non-marine Saline and Alkaline > Saline | place: Antarctica: Organic Lake... | reverse complement strand
TGTGTTTGTGTGTGTGTGTGTGTGTGTTTGTGTGTGCTTGTGTGTGTGTGTGTGTGTGTGTGTGTGTGTGTGTGTGAAGGAAGCTCCGCCTTCTCTTGTTGCACTTGTTTACCGAGCGTTTAAGTTAGTATGCAGGGTTGACCAGAACCGTACGTATATGCCGTATATACACCGTATGTTTGTTTAAATCCCTGCCAAGAATATTGCGTATACACTGTATATATTTATGGTTCTGGCCGACTCTAAACTAGGTTATGATTGAATACCTGCCAAACTCCTGCATGCCTATATGTGATAATGGTTTTGGTCAAGCACAGGTGCTGGAAGTGTTGCGTGCGTCATGGTGCACTGAAAGTTATCAATTACGAGTTCTGCTGGTGTTTAAAAGTTGTGGGTTGCGTGGTTGCCTTGTTTTGCGTTAAACACAACCCTGGCACTTTTGGTATCCCACCTCCCAATTTCCTTGTTGAAGCAACATTAATGGTAGGTTGGTAGGTTTGGCCAGAACCATGTATTTACGGTGTATATGCGGTATTTTTGGCAGGGATTATAACAAACATATGGTCATATACATATTCATAAGACATATGTGATTATGGTGTATATATTAAGTATTATTACTATAGGTACTAAGTAAGTATATAATAGTCGCATATAATAGTCGAAGTATTAACACATAATAGTCGAAGTAAGTATATAATAGTGACATATAGTAGTATATACATTGACAGTACTATATATGATATATCATGATTATCGTATACATATTCATATAATGTATATACGGTATTTTTGGCAGGGATTATATCAAACATATGGTCATATACAGCGTGTATATACGGCTCTGGTCAATCACGTAGGGTTGGCCAAAACCGTGTATACACACCATATATGCCCGTATGCACGGTCATATCCTTGCTAAGAACACCATATGTACACCTTTATATGCGTAAACATGTATGGCTTTGGCCAACCTTATTATTATTATTATTATTATTATTATTATTATTATTATTTTTTTTTTAATTATTTTTATTATTATTATTACTATTATTATTATTACAAATACGCACCCCAGACGTGATCTAGGAGTAACATGTGTAGTGTGTGTGTGCGTGCGTGTGTGCGTGCGTGCGTGTGTGCGTGCATGCGCGCGTGTGTGTGTGTGTGCATGTGTGTGTGTGCGTGCGTGTGTGTGTTACTAGTTGTGCATTTTACATGATCCCTTGCCTTCATTTTTCCTACTGCCATTCCTACAGGCATCCAAACAAATAGGCACTCCAGCCCACCAGTGGCCAGCGCTATAGGCAAACGATGACATTTGCACTATATCGTTAACAGTAACCCCTTTATTAATCATTTTTCTTACTGCCGTTCTTACAGGCGTCCAAACAAATAGGCACCCCAGCCCACCAGTGGCCAGCGCTATAGGCAAACGATGACATTTGCACTATAACGTTAACAGTAACCCCTTTATTAATCATTTTTCTTACTGCCGTTCCTACAGGCGTCCAAACAAATAGGCACACCAGCCCACCAGTGGCCAGCGCTATAGGCAAACGATGACATTTGCACTCTAACATTAACAGTAACCCCTTTATTAATCCTTATTCTTACTGCCGTTCCTACAGGCGTCCAAACAAATAGGCACACCAGCCCACCAGTGGCCAGCACTTCGGTAAAACGATGACATTTGCACTCTAACCTTAACAGTAACCCCTTATTTGATCCTTTTTCTTACTGCCGTTCCTACAGGCGTCCAAACAAATAGGCACCCCAGCCCACCAGTGGCCAGCACCCGTCATTCCGCGCGGTGATCTACAGACCACGTTCGTTTTCAAAGGCTTTGACGAGGCACGCAGGTGCGGTTTAATGAGTTAAAATTGTGGTGTGGTTTTGAGGCATCCGCTTGATGAATGCTATAAAGTGCGGTGCTCTACAGACTAGGTTTGTGTTCAAGGGCTTTGACGAGGCACGCAGGTGCGGTTTTGAGGGCATCCGCTTGATGAATGCTATTAAGTGCGGTGCTCTACAGACGAGGTTTGTGTTTAACGGCTTTGACGAGGCAAGCAGGTGCGGTGTTGAGGGCATCCGCTTGATGAACTATTAAAGTGCGGTGCTCTACAGACTAGGTTTGTGTCTAAGGGCTTTGACAAGGCAAGCAGGTGCGGTTTAATTAGTTGAAATTGTGGTGTGGTTTTGAGGCATCCGCTTGATGAACTATTAAAGTGCGGTGCTCTACAGACTAGGTTCGTGTCTAAGGGCTTTGACGAGGCAAGCAGGTGCGGTTTAATTAGGTAAACTTGTGGTGTGGTTTTGAGGCATCCGCTTGATGAACTATTAAAGTGCGGTGCTCTACAGACTAGGTTTGTGTCTAAGGGCTTTGACGAGGCATGCAGGTGCGGTTACATTCGTTAAACTTGTAGTGTGGTACATGCAAACCATGTTTGTGTTCTAGGGCTCTGACACGGCGCGCAGGTGTGGTATTTAAAATATGTATAGTGCGATACAAGCAGACCGTCCTTGTGTTCAAGGGCTTTGATGGGGCATGCGGTGTGGGTTTGAGACACCCACTTGGTGAATAAATTAGAGTGTGTTACATGCAGGCCACTATAGTGCAATACAAGCAGACCGTCCTTGTGTTCAAGGGCTTTGATGAGGCACGTGGTGTCGGTTTGAGACACCCACTTGGTGAATAGTGTAGAATGTGTTACATGCAGACCGATATTTATAGTTTGTGTTCCAGGGCTTCGACAGAGAGCACACAGGTGTGATTAAAAACATTTTTTGTTCATGGTGCAATATGAATAATTATGACAATACATGCAAACCATGTCTTACGCCCTACTATTAGGCTGGGGCTGACAAGGAGACATGCACGTGTGCATGCACGCATAACACATACACGCACAAGCACACACACAAACACACCACCACGCACACTCATACATACACACATACACACATTTGTACGCACCTACACTCCCACAGCTACATCCACATCCTTGCTTGTAAACTGGGGCTGACAATGACACACACACACGCACACACACACACGCACACACGCACACACGCAGGCACACGCACACACACACACGCACACACATGCACACAATTGAAATGTGTTTAGGCTGGGGCTGGCAAAGGGCACCGAGGCGGCTGTAAGGGCAGCTCCAACACAAACACACGCACACGCACACACACATGCACACAATTGCAATGTCTTTAGGCTGGGGCTGGCAAAGGGCACTGAGGCGGCTGTTAGGGCAGCTCCGACACGAACACACGGCTCAGCAGGTGAGTCTCAAATGTTAAAATGTAAATGTGCACGTGTGTTGTCGTTATAAGTGCAGCAGCCTTCCTTTACAACCTGGCTTGAGGCTAGGTAGGCTCTGCATGTGTGTGTTTGAATTTTAAGTTTGTGTTCACGCGTTGTGTCGTTAGAAGTGCAGCAGCCTTTCTTTACAACCTGGCTTGAGGCAAGGTAGGCTCTGCATGTGTTTACACGTGTGCTGTCGGTAAAAGTGCAGCAGCCCTTCTTTACAACAGAGCTGAAGGTGAACTAGGCTCTGCATATGTATGTTTGAGTTTAAAGTTTGTGTATGTTCACGTGTTTTGTCGTTAAAAGTGCAGCTGCCCTTCTTTACGACCTGGCTTGAGGCAAGGTAGGCTCTGCATGTGTGTGTTTGAGTTTAAAGTTTGTGTATGTTCACGTGTTGTGTCGTTAGAAGTGCAGCAGCCCTTCTTTACAACCTGGCTTGAGGCAAGGTAGGCTCTGCATGTGTGTGTTTGAGTTTAAAGTTTGTGTATGTTCACGTGTTGTGTCGTTAAAAGTGCAGCAGCCCTTCTTTACAACCTAGCTGAAGGTGAACTAGGCTCTGCACGTGTGTGTTTGTTCTCGTTTTCACCTCGAATTTTTTGACTTGCAGCAGCCTACCTCACGTGTATAGTATAGATTCAATCTTTCTGCAGCCAAGGTTCAGATTCGAACTGCATCACACGTTTGTTTGAGCTGCGGGAGTTCAAAACTACTAGCATGCTGATCGTTAATGCACGTGTGTCACAAAGGTGTCACACTTATAGGGTTGGCCAAAACCGTATATATATATACACCGTATATGACCGTATATATGGTGATTTCCTTGCCAAAAATACCGTATATACACCGTATATATATGGTTCTGGCAAACCCTACACACTTGTGCATCCAAGGTTCAGATTCAGACTGCATCACCTGTCCACACACACACACATACACACTCACACACACACTCACACACACACACACACACACACGCGCACACACACACACACACACACACGCACATGCACACACACACTCACACACACACACACGCGCACACACACACACACACATGCACACACACACACACACGCACACACACACACGCACACATACACACACACACACACGCACACAGACACACACACACACACGCACACACACTCGCACGCACACACATAATTTGTTCACACGCTGCAGCTGCAGGAGGCTTTGAGCTCACCACCACTGGCATGCTGGTCATTGACATATGTGCATATGTGGATCACGCTTGTGCACCCGAGGTCCAGAATCAGTCTGCAATTCTGCATCAGTTCAAAACGCATGCACACACGCACGCACACACACACACTCACACACACGTACACACACACATAATTTGTTCACACGCTGCAGCTGCAGGTGACTTGGAGCTCACCACCACTGGCATGCTGGTCGTTGACATATGTGGATCACGCTTGTGCAGCCAGAATCAGTCTGCAATTCTACATCAGTTCAAAACGCGTGCACACAGACACATACACACACACGTGCACACAAACACACGCACGCGCGCACACATACACGTTCTGCTGCAGCTGCGGGAGACTTGGAGCTCACCACTACTGGCATGCTGGTCGTTGACATATGCGGATCACGCTTGTGCAGCCGAGGTCCAGAATCAGTCTGCAATTCTGCATCAGTTCAGCACGCGTGCACACACACACATACACACACACGTGCACACAAACACACACGCGCGCACACATACACGTTATGCTGCAGCTGCGGGAGACTTGGAGCTCACCACCACTGGCATGCTGGTCGTGGATACGGTGGTGCCAGGCAGCAAGACGGATGGCAAGCTCGAGTCGGGGGACATTTTGGTCAAAGTGCAGGGGCAGGTGAGTGAGGTCATTGGTATTTTTTCCTGGTCCATTCCTGCTCCATTCCTGGTCCATTCCTGGTCCATCCTGGTCCATCCTGGTCAAAGTGCAGGGGCAGGTGAGGTCAATTGGTATTGTTTCCACTGATGCCCTTTGTGAATAGGAATTCCATTTCCAGGTGGATTCCGTGGTAGGAATGGCCGTGATGGGATGGCCGAGATTGGAATGACAGTGGTAGGAATGGCCGTGACAGGAATAGCAATTGTAGGAATGGCCGAGATTCGATTGACGGTGGTAGGAATGGTCGAGATTGGAATGGCCGTAATAGGAATGGCCGAGATTGGAATGAAGGTGGTAGGAATGGCCGAGATTGGAATGAAGGTGGTAGGAATGGCCGTGATAGGAATGGCCGTGGTAGGACTGGCCAAGATTGGAATGAAGGTGGTAGGAATGGCCGTGATAGGAATGGCCGTGATGGTAAAAATGGCAGTGGTGAAAATGGCCGTGGTAAGAATGGCTGTGGTAGGAATGGAAGTGCCGTGGCCGGTGAGGTCACTGGTGGCGAACTACAAGTGTGGCAAAATACATGGCAAAATATACATGGCAAAATACTTACATGGCAAAATACATAGCAAAATGCATGGCAAAATATATTGCGAAATACGTGGCAAAATACATGGCAAAATGCATGGCAAAATACATGGCATAATACATGGCAAAATACAAGTGAGGTCGCTGGTGGCGAAATACAAGGGTGGGGGCAGGTGAGGTCGCTACGCTTGTGCTAGAACATGAGTGCAGGGTCAGATGAGTTTGTTGGTGGCGAAGTACAAATTGAGAAAAAGTGACTTGGGGTCGCCGTTGCTAAAAGTGACGTCAGTGTGGTTGCACGAGTGCTGTAGGTTGCGTAGGTAGTGTGTCGAATGAAGTCAGCTGTCAGTGTGGTGGCATGAGTGCTGTAGGTTGCTGGTGTGTCGAGTAAAGTGAGCTGTCAGTGTGGTGGCATGAGTGCTGTAGGTTGCGTAGGTTGTGTGTCGAATGAAGTGAGCTGTCAGTGTGGTGGCATGAGTGCTGTAGGTTGCGTAGGTAGTGTGTCGAATGAAGTGAGCTGTCAGTGTGGTGGCATGAGTGCTGTAGGTTGCGTCGTAGGTAGTGTGTCAAATGAAGTGAGCTGTCAGTGTGGTGGCATGAGTGCTGTAGGTTGCGTAGGTAGTGTGTCGAATGAAGTGAGCTGTCAGTGTGGTGGCATGAGTGCTGTAGGTTGCTGGTGTGTCGAGTAAAGTGAGCTGTCAGTGTGGTGGCATGAGTGCTGTAGGTTGCATAGGTAGTGTGTCGAATGAAGTCAGCTGTCAGTGTGGTGGCATGAGTGCTGTAGGTTGCGTAGGTAGTGTGTCAAATGAAGTGAGCTGTCAGTGTGGTGGCATGAGTGCTGTAGGTTGCGTAGGTAGTGTGTCGAGTAAAGTGAGCTGTCAGTGTGGTGGCATGAGTGCTGTAGGTTGCGTAGTTTGTGTGTCAAATGAAGTGAGCTGAAGGTAGTGCTACGTAAATCTTTCATACAATTACCTTCTGAGGTTGCTAATGTGTCGAATGTAGTGAGCTGAAGGTAATATCTTTGACGTAATTGCCAGGAATCATGCGTTTAGATGTGCCTGAGCTTGCTGTCGATCGCATGGCTACGTAAGTGTCATTTATGCAATTACTTTCTGAGGTTGCTAGTGTGTCGAATGAGGTGAGCTGAAGGTAATTTCTTTGACATGATTGCCAGGAATCATGCGTTTAGGTGTGCCTGGGCTTGCTGTCAATCGCATGGCTATTTTAATATCATTCATACAATTACCTTCTAAGGCAAACGTTAAAAGCTGTGATTGGTAAAGTGCAAGCTGCCTTCAGATGAACCTCACATTTGATCAACACTTGTTCAAGCAAAATCTAAATTGTCTGCCAAAAAGACTCTTAGCGCAAACGCACGAGAGTAGCAGTCAAAGATTCGAACCTGACCCTGATTTGCCAGTGTGTGTGTCTCCCGATTCGGGTAATAGCACGGTTAATTTGAAAAGCAGCGGCAAATGGTAGCAAATTCAGCTTAAGCACTTCATCACATTGACCTTCTGCCATCGCTCATGCACAGGGTTCAGAACCGTATAGAACTTTATTTTCGCCAACTTCGGGTAACCCCGGATCCTATGAATAAATATATATTTTACGATGCCGGCATCAATCCGGAGGGCAAAAAATGATATTTACCCGGGGTGATTTAAGAAAGGTACAGTATACACACCGTATATGACCGTATATTTGGTGATTTTCCTGCCAAAATACCGTATATATGATTCTGGCCAACCCTACTCATGCACATCCTCCCCAGATTGTCACCCACTTCCTGCCGCTGGAAGAAACCCTGGATGATGCCGTGGGCCAGGAGGTGGAGCTGCACCTTGAGCGTGGTGGTCAGGCGGTGGGTGTTTTGTTTTCATTGTCGGTGCCCTTGTATGTGTGTGTGTGTGTGCTGTCATAGCGTGGGAGCCAGGCAGTGAGTGTTAATTTGTCCGTGTCCTTGTGTGTGTGTGTGCTTTCATTTTTAGAGTTGGCCAGGGTGTTTTTTTCCTTTGTCGGTGTCCTTGTATGTGTGTGTGTGTTTGTGTGTGTGTATGTGTGTAAGTGTGTGTGTGTGTCCTTGTGTGTGTGTGCTGTCATAGCGTGGGAGCCAGGCGGTGGGTGTAGTTTTGGTTTTTGTCTGTGTCCTTGTGTGTGTGTGTGTGTGTGTGTGTGCTGTCATAGCGTGGGAGCCAGGCGGTGAGTGTTGTTTTGTTTTGTCTGTGTCCTTGTGTGTGTATGTGTGTGTGTGCTGTCATACCGTGGGAGCCAGTCAGTGAGTAGTAATGTGGTCTTTGTCCTTGTCCTTGTGTGTGTGTGTGTGCTTTCATTTTTAGAGTCGACCAAACCCATGTATGTAGGGTGTATGTACGGCAATTTTAGCATGGAGATTATCAAGTAGGTACAAGGTATGATTCGGTGTAAATACATGGCTGGGGCCAACCCTTAAAAAAAGTCATGCTCTGTACCAGGCATGTGAATGGTTGTGGAGCAGGTCAAGCTGTGGTGGTCAGGCAAAAGTCTTTGAGAATGTATCAAAATATGACAAATTTTATATGAAGCATTGGGATTGGGGCATTTTAAGTTAATAGCCTCCTAACAACAAGTACAAATCAGAAAAGTATTGACACAAAAATGAATCACAGTGAGTAGGTCAAGAGTTTCTCAACTACGATATGCTGCTTCCTTTTCAAACAGGCATGTATATGTTTGTGGGGCAGGTAAAGCTGTGGTGGTCAGACAGACAGTGCGTAGGTCCAGCCAGGGATTTCAACTACGATACGCTGCTTCCTTTTCAAACAGGCAGCCATTGGGTGGTGCATAACGAAAACGACGGCCTTTCCAGTGCCGTAAACATTCGCACGCATAGTGTTTGAAGTTGGGCCTTTCTTACACAGACAGTCAAAACACTGTGTGCATGCTGCCCTTTGGTGGCTTGCATTCAGGCAATCTTGCCCGCATCTTGATTTCTGTCACACACACACACACACACACACACTCACACACACACACACATACACACACACACTCACACACTCACACCCAAACACACTCACACATTCACACCCAACACACACACACAAAACAAAGTTCAAGGTGACCTTTCTTAATACCTGTTATGTGTACTTATGTGTCCAAAAAGGTCACTCAAGGTCCTTACTACATACCAAGGTCCTTACTACAAACCTCCACTACGCCACGCCCCATTTTCCTTCCACACATCCCCATACAATCTCCTGCATGACATGTAGCTGTACAATCTCCCACATGCAGAGCAAGGCCGAGGTACTTCACGTTTCCCTGCCAAACCTTTTACTCCAAAAGCATTACATTGCAAAGCATTGCATTTGCAAAACACGGCAACATCCCTGCCATTCACCTACACTCTTCTACGTCCTCCTCTGTACCCTTTTCTACACTTGCAACACACGGCAACATCCCCCGTTTCGCACTATTCGCGAGTACAATATTTGTAGTGCACTTAAATAACACATCAAAAAACGGTAGAATGTGAAGTAAGAAGTAACCCAATACTACTAAGATGCCGCCATTGACCTATGCTCCTCTATGCCCTCTGCACCCCTGCCTTCACCTGCCACCCAGGCCTCATTGCAACATCATCATGTTTAAATGATGCGCGGATTGTGGTCTAAGTGGCATCCATTTTGTATCATGCGCAGATCTTGGTCGGAGTGCCATTTACTTTGTATGATGCGCAAATGTGCAAATTGTGGTCAAAAAGGCATCCGCATTGTATGATGCGCAGATCCTGGTCAAGGTCCCATCCATTTTGCCTGCTGCCCATGCCTCATTGCACCGTCATCCATTTGTACGATGCGCAGATCCTGGTCAAGGTCCCATCCATATTGCCTGCTGCCCATGCCTCATTGCAACGTCATCCATTTGTAGGATGCGCGGATCCTGGTCAAGGTCCCATCCATTTTGCCTGCTGCCCATGCATGCCTCATTGCAACGTCATCCATTTGTACGATGCGCAGATTCTGGTCGAGGTCCCATCCATTTTGCCTGCTGCCCATGCCTCATTGCAACGTCATCCATTTGTATGACGCGCAGATCGTGGTCAAAGTTCCAGTCACAGACCTGCACTCCGTCACACCCTCATCGTTTTTGGAAGTGTCTGGAGGCACCGTGCACGCCCTCAGCTACCAACAAGTAAGCAACATAATATATTACAGGGTCAGGAGGAAGTTTGGAGGCACGGTGCAAGTCCTCAGCTTCCAGCATTAAAAAAAATGGTACGTAAGGTCTAGCGGGCTTCGTCTTCTGTCGTCTTTTAGAACAGAAAAAACTTTGAGGATGTCTGGAGGCACGCTGCATGCCCTCAGCTACCAACAAGTAAGCAACATAATTCATTACAGGGTCAGGAGGAAGTTTGGAGGTACGGTGCATGTCCTTAGCTACTAGCATTCAAAAAATTAGTACGTACGGTCTAGCAGGCTTCGTCTTCTGTCGTCTTTTCAACAGAAATTAAATTGAGGATGTTTGGAGGCACGGTGCATGTCCTTAGCTACTAGCAATCAAGAAAATGGTACGTACGGTCTAGCAAGCTTAGGCTTTGAGACTGAAAAAATATTATAGGATGTCTGGAGGCACAATGTGTGTAGGGTTGGCCAGAACCGTATATATACACCGTATATGACCGTATATTTGGTGATCTCCCTGCCAAAAAATACTCAAATAAATAAATAAATAAAGATAATATATATATATATGGCAACCCTATATATATGGTTGGTCAACCCTTGATGCACACACACACCGTATATGTATATATATGGTTCTGGCCAACCTTAGATGCATGCCCTTAGGTACCAACAAGTCAGTGTATAGCAACGCTCACGGATGACACTCTTTTTTCTATAGTATTACAATATTCTATATTATATATTAAAGGATGTTAGGAGGCACCACGCACGCCCTCAGGTACTAACAAGTGAGTGTAATTCAACGCTCACCGATGACACTCTTTTTTCTATAGTATTACAATATTCTATATTCTATATTAAAGGATGTTAGGAGGCACAACGCACGCCCTCAGGTACCAACAAGTGAGTAAACTAATGCTCACGGACGACACTTTAAAATTTTGTTTACGACGTACGTGCCTGTGATTTACCTTTGTGTACTTGATAACACTTTGATTAAACTTTAGTTAAACTTGAACTTCTGTGTACTTGATAACATTGAGATTAAACTTAAGTTAAATTCGACTGAATTTTTGTGTACGATGTACGTACCTGTGATTAATGGATGTGTGAAGCCACCACTTCGATTGCCAATGACCCTGAAACAGAATTGATGAGGTGATATATCTTTCTTCTCCTGCTTCCTACAATTGAAATTAAGTGCCCTTGTGGTGTTTGCTGCCTTACTACTTACCCAGCATGCGTGTCAGCTTTGTGCTGCACACGCACACACACACACACAATTATGATATGCTTGCCTCCTGCAGGCACCACACACACACACACACACACACGCACACACACACACACACGCACACACACACACACTTTTGATATGCTTGCCTCCTGCAGGCACCACACACGCACACACACACACACACACGAACATGTTTGGTACGTTTGCCTCCTGCAGGCACCACACACACACACACACTCACACACACACACACATTTGATATGCTTGCCTCCTGCAGGCAACACACACACACATGTTTGATACGCTTGCCTCTTGCAGGCACGCAACAACCGGGCAGTCGTGGGGAGCTGCTACGTTGCCGAGCCTGGCTACATGCTGGTAAGGGCAAGCTTGTTGCCCTGGTTGTGTGTGCGTGTCTGTTGTGCTTGTGTGCGTGTGCGTTTTTGTGGGTGTCCGTTGTGTGTGTGCGTGTGTGCGTGTTTGCGACAACCAGCTAGCTTTAAAATCCAACTACGCTGCAACGACCGGGCAGTCGTGGGAAGCTGCTACGTTGCCGAGCCTGGCTACATGCTGGTAAGGGCAAGCCTGTTGCCCTGATTGTGTGTGCGTGTCTGGTGTGTGTGTGTGCGTGCCTGGTGTGTGTGTGTGTGTGTGTGTGTGCGCGTGCGCGTGTCTACGACAACCAGCTAGCTTTAAACTTCAACTGTGTTGTAGTGACCGGGCAGTCTTGGAGGGCTTACTGAGCCATGCTGCAGTAAGGGATAAAATTTAAGTCACTACAACGCAGTTGAGACTAGACCAGTGGAGACGACTACAGTCAGACTACAGTCTGTCGTGGAGGGCTCACTGAGCCTGGCTGCATGCTATAGTAAGGGAGAACATCAAAGCTATAGTAAGGGAGACATCAAAGTGTGTATAGGAATTAAGCAACCCTCGCTTCCAAAGTCAGAAGAAGGCCTGCATGCTGCAGTAAGGGAGAACATCAAAGCTATAGTAGGGGAGAACATCAAAGCTATAGTAAGGGAGAACAACAAAGTGTGTATAGGAATTAAGCAACCTCGTTTCCAAAGTCAGAAGAAGGCCTGCATGCTGCAGCAAGGGAGAACATCAAAGCTACAGTAAGGGATAACATCAAAGTGCGTAGAAATTAAGCAACCCCCACTTCTAAGTCACAAGCCCATCCTTCAGGCAGCAACTGCTGCACTCACAACTTCACACACTGCAGCACTCACAACTGCTGCAAAACTTCACACACTGCAGCACTCACAACTGCTGCACTCACAACTTCACACACTGCTGCACACTGCTGCACAACTTCACACACTGCAGCGCTCACAACTTCACACACTGCCGCACTCACAACTTCACACACTGCTGCACACTGCTGCAAAACTTCACACACTGCAGCACTCACAACTGCAAAACTTGACACACTGCTGCACTCACAACTTCACACACTGCAGCACTCACAACTTCACACACTGCTGCACTCACAACTTCACACACTGCTGCACTCACAACTTCACACACTGCAGCACTCACAACTTCACACACTGCTGCACTCACAACTCCACACACTGCTGCACTCACAACTTCACACACTGCAGCACTCACAACTTCACACACTGCAGCCCGGTCGTGTGATCCCCCCATGGCACACACACATGCTCATACACACATACAATCTCTCCATGGCACACACGCACATATATACATACAATCCCCCCATGGCACACACACGTAGACAAACACACAATCCCCCCACGGCACACACACGTACTCATACACACATACAATCCCCCCAGAACACACACACATCTACACACACAGACACACACTCACTCACACTCACTCGCACTCACACACATACTCAAACAAGCACACACTCGGAAGCATTCACACTCACACTCAACTAAAAACACACATACACACACTCACACACACATACAAACACACGCACACCCATACAAACACACGCATTCACACTGCATCCACAGGGCTGTGCTGGCCTTCCACGCTACGCCATCATCACCGCCCTAGGGGGCAAGCCCACCCCCGACTTAGCAC
>Ga0307974_1002415_pt1:2500-13248 | contig 13248 bp, 9 predicted proteins | sample OrgLakmetagen784_FD_201812 | JGI IMG/M metagenome (GOLD analysis project Ga0307974, IMG submission 201812) | Saline water microbial communities from Organic Lake, Antarctica - #784 | ecosystem: Environmental > Aquatic > Non-marine Saline and Alkaline > Saline | place: Antarctica... | reverse complement strand
TGGACTACCCTCCGCAAAGTGTCACTATTGGTATTAAGCATACTATTGAAAAGCTTGACAGCTGACCGAAACCAGTAGAATTGCAACGGTTCATGTCCACATTCTCGGAGTACAGCCCAATTAGTGGAAGACTGCTTCACACCTGCTAACGTGCCCTTCAAAAAATGCAAATGAAGCGTAGACAGCGGGCTAGAGAACTCCCTGCCTGCCTGCAAGAATTCAGTACCCCATACTTGACTACCATACATGCCAGCAGGAATAACTGTGATATACAACAAGAAACTCAGGAGGACCTCCACCAGAGAGAGAATTAATTATGTGGGGACAGGGAAGGCTGACACAGCTAAGTGGATAACAGGGGAAGAAATTTGATGATTAAAGTACAAGTAGGTATTTGCTGCAGCTTCAATGAAGGCGGCACCTTGCAAATAGTGGTCCATGTCATGCTAACTATATACAATGGCATGGACGAAGCGTGTGGTTTTCCTTGGGATTTATAATGTGAGCAACGGTTATATGGTTCTTTGGTTGTTTGGCCAGTTTACAGTTTACAAATAAGCCATCAGTCAAAACGTGCGATGGCAAGTTTAAATGGTCCTCTTGTAACAGAGTTACAGATAAAGCCATCAGTCAAAATGTGTGACTGCTAGGCTGCGTATGTAAAAATTGTGATAATTTTTGTTATAGCACCAGACTTGTAGCACCTACAAAAAAAACTTGGAAAGGGAAAAAAGGCACAACGCTGTTTGTGACATTGCAGCACTGATAAAACTGATCTGTGTGTCGGGCACATAGGGACGACCAGTGGCGTCCTGCAAGCATGACACTGTTCAAGTGAAAGAGTGGCAAATATGCAAGAATAATATCATAAACAAGTCCTCAAGAGCATGGCAATGTACTACACACCTAATATTAACTGCCAGTTCAGTGAGCAGCATTTTTTATAATAGTCAGAAAACTTTTGATGCCAAGAATTTGATAGCGATTTCAACAAAACAACTTAGCATATGCTTGTGACATTGTGCCATACAGTTTAAGCAGAACATACCATGTCATTGTGCCATTGTGCCATACTGTCTAAGCAGAGCTTAACATTCCTTTGAACTTGTACCTGCTTCAATTCTGAACCAGAGGTTTGTTGCAACCATGCTTGCACTTTTTCTGGGCCAAGCGCCGCCTGGCAACAACCTCTCAAACTGAATCTGAGCCTCTTACAACTACAACAATGGTCTTAAAAGAAAAATTGCATCTACTCTGGACTTTGATCCTGGGAACTCCTCATATTGGAGCGAACATCACCGTGACATTGTCTATGGTGCCAATTACAATGCATTTGCCACCAAGTTTACAGGTTTCTCAATCTGCCACCCAGTGTATGATGACACAAAAATGCTCCTGTGCGTGCAACACTCCCTACGACCTGCAATGTGTAGCGAGCTACCAACCGCCACCTTCTTATTTCTACCCATCTGGGAAAACAAAAGCATCAATGCCTACAGAGCATTGGTGCGAGATAACCCAGACTACTGCACCACGCTTAGCTTCATCCCCAAGACAAAACTCACACATGCAAAGCCAACCTCGTGGAAGGGTGTACAACGTAATTTTTCCAACCACACCTGGAGCATGGATATTATTGCTGTCTGGAACAAAGAAGCAAAACAGTGTTTAACTGATGCCTCACCGAATTGGCTGCAAACACTGCAAAGGAGTATCCCAGAAGCAGTTTGGGAAAAATCAGTACCTCGCAAGAGAGGACACTGACCACATCACCAACCATGTTTGCCCCCAGCACTTCAAATTAAAAAGAGAGGACGTCACTGGCCAGGAAACAGGCCAAAACGCTAATGTCCACCTCCAACCATGGGACGATAAGCAGTTTGAATTGAAGTGCCCCGATTGGAAATTATGGGCATACACGGACGGAAGCTGCATAGGCAAGGCCAAAAACTTTGCAGGGCGGGAGTATACTGCTCTCAAACTAAAGCTGAATGTCATGTGGACTCAGGAGGCGTGGGAATGGAAAACACCATCAATGGAGCTGAGCTCACAGGGATTGCAGCAGCGCTTACCACTAAGTAATACCAAAATTGCAACGGACAGTGCATGTTCCCCAAGCCAAATTAGAATACAGGTACTCTGCCCTGAAATGCAACGAGTCCATATACACTCAAATTTGCTAGAACAAATTGTCTCTATGATTATGTCTTCACCAAAACCTATCTGCTTCTATAAAGTGAAAGCCCATAGTTGCATTGCCGGAAATGAATGTGCAGATGCATTTGCCAAACACTCTGCCTCACATGACGGAGGTCATGACATGCACTTACAGCCTCCAGCTCCAGACAATAATGCATACACACACCTTTACTGGCTTGCGGCTAAAGACACCGATGAGAATCCCAGCGGAAGAGGGACAACTACACCTAGGCTTCGTGCACTCTCTGATATAAAGGCCAAGCTGAAAACAGAAATGTGCAAATCGCATAGACTGGGGAGTGCCAAAACAAACACAGGTTATTACAGCTACTGGAAGGACCTTAGACCCAATAAACAAGCCACAAATGCTTTCTGGAACACTAGTAATCTCAAATTCTACAAAAAGCGTAATGTTATGAGGTACCGCACTGGTGCAATCTTTAATAAAAAACACGCCTACCGGTACAGCTTCTCTCCCAATGCAAACTGCCCCATCTGTCCTTGCACTGATAGTGCGCTTCACATACTCTCAGGCTGCCAACACACTAAAACGAGGAACATGAATTTAAAACGCCATAATACGGCAAGCGTGCTGATTGCCCAAGCCCTACAAAAGGGACCATGCGGTGCCAACCAAATTGCCTACACTGACGTAGGCAGCGCAGATAAACTATCAGAGCAAGGCCTAGATCTGAGAAACCCTGCCAACAAGACACTGCCCTCTTGGTTGCTTCCAAAACCAACAGCACATGCTTTAAAAGCCTCTTCTCGTCCTAACGCCATCCTATTTCTACCTAGCACTGTGTGCTCCTCTCGCTTAATAACCCGCAACCCAAACTTTCAACAGCTTGCTATTTTATAAAGACAAGAAATTGAATCCAAACCAGTGGGAGGTTCACCTGATTGAGTTTAAATTCTGTGAAGACACTAGGCCTGATCCCCAACTCAAGAAAGCAAAAGCACAGCACAGCATGCTTATGGCCAACCTTAAAAGACGAGGATATAAAGAAATCAAGCTTCACGTGATCCTCGTTGGAGCTATAAGGACTACCTACAAAGACTATACAGACCTAAATCTGGCAGACCTTAATCTGGATTACCATAAGACAAAAAGAATTGACACACAAACTGAATGAACACTCCATCAGACTTGCATCTGCACTCATAAAAACAAAGTATGCACTGCAATATAACACAAGCAACAACAGTCAAGGATTGGGTCCGGGTGCTATGGCACACAACCCCCCTGACCCACGTTCATTTCTTTTTAATTGTTTGCGGGGTTGTCTGGTGCGGGCACCTAAGTAACCCCCTCCCTTAATCATGCTGGCTGTGTCATCACTACCAGCGGAGTCTTTTCTTTTTCTTACTGTCATGGATACCAAGAATGAGGGATGCGAATATTATATTTTATAAACTCATGTTAGGAGCAGTACATGCACAACGAGAGGGTCTGGAACATCAAACATGGTCAGGTTCATCACTCTTTTGATGCGGGCCCTGCTGCTAGATTAACTTTGAACCAGCATTTGCCTGGCTAAGACTATAAACATGTATAAAGATCGAAATGAAATCAGATGTAAAAGCAGATTAGCAGGTACTACCCGTTGTTTGAAAACAGCAAAGCACAATCAGAACCAAACCTCTTGTAACAAACTCGCTCTGTCTCAGACATCCATCTACTCGGTGTGTTGCTTGACCAAGAGCAGTATATCACACACTGTGAGCCCTTGATAATTGAAATCCGGGCTCTTTGTCTACTTAAAATCGACAGAACCATCACCATTACAAGCACAAATCCTAACGCCCTCATAGGTGTAGAAGATACTAGCTGCAAGATCTGCTGTGACACATGAAGAACACAGAACAAGGAGACTCACCTACCACTGAATACAAAACCAGCATAGATAGATGCACAAAATGACTGCAGCTGTCCTGCCCTGACCTCTCCCCGCACAAAGTAGAGGCCAGGACACATGCATCACAACACAAACTGCTTGAGGTAACCTGGAGCCCCATCTGGGAGATAGTTAAAGCACTCGTGGACAAGCGCCATGTGCCTGTTGAAAAGTGGTGTTCTACGTGAGCGTGAAGCAACGGATACGGCCACAATGGCCGATCAGCCAAACAACCTGCCTGTGAATGTCTGTTCCTCCTGTAACCACTAATAATGTAACTGCCGCAATTTGCTATACTAACAACAATGCTTTCTTGTAAAGAATGTTAAACAACATCTTACATTATGGGATACGGCGACATATAAGAGCAATTATATGAATCACATAAAAACAGCATTTTGAATTTTGGGATATCGTGACGAATCGTTACATCTTGGCTGCAAGGTGCGTTGGATCCAAGGCAGACAAAAAGTCAAAATACGTTTTTCAATTGCACAAGTCCTTAGTTATGTTTATGCTTTGCTGTGTGAGGTGTTGAACAACGGAAATGTCTGCCTTATATCTGATATCAATCTTGCTCTTTATACATGATTTACAGTCTTGGCCAGGCAAGAGCTATCTAGAAAACAACAGGGCCCGCAGCTAGGGAGTGATGAAGCAAACCATGTTTGATGTTCCAGACCCTCCCGTTGAGCATGTGCCACTCACCACACATGAGTTTTAAATATGATGATGTTTGCCTCCTCGTACTTGATTCTCAGTGTAACAGCTCATATGCCTTTTCCCTTCAAAGAAAATGAAAAAAGTTCCCTTATTTATGTGCCCAAATACACAGGATGATTTCCCCTTTTAAATTAATGTGGTCGATTGGTCCTAGCAGATGCTTGATTGATTTTACTGGTTTATTCAGTGTTGCAATGTTGTGTTTTTTTCTCTTTCCAATGATTTTTTTTGTAGGTGCTACAAGTCTGTGGTGCTACAACAAATACTCTCACATTTCAACATTGACCACATACGCAGCCTCTTACATACGTCCAAGAAAACACAACAGCAAGCGCTCCACTTATCACCAATGGTGTGCTCTTCCTACAAATAGGACTCTGGTTGCCTTACATCCTTCCCAATATATGTTTCTCAACCCTCCTCGTGATGTCATTCGCAGTACAGCTTGCTTCAGACTTTGTGTTCATACCCTAGGTTTTGAGACAGTGACATACCAGGTATAACCAAAGTAACTCCCCCACCTGCGACATGTGGGATGCCGATGATATCCAAGATGACCAGCATAATAATTTTCACTGCGTCAATCCATTTCTCTCCGCAGAAAATGCACATCTGTTTCCCCAAACAGGAGCTCATGAAGTGTCTACATTTTTAAGCCAGAACAATGATAACAAGCTTTGTTTTATCCTCCATGAACTAATTGCTTTTTATGAGCAGACTAGCAGTTGCACTTCTGACTGAAGGCCTTCAAAGTTTGTAGACCTTTGTAAACCTTTGTAAGAAGTATTGGGATGTCGACTGTGTGCAATTTGATGGGGAATCTAAAACTTCAGCCTGAGTTGTTAGAGCCGTTCATTTTGATGCCAGTAAGGAGCCATGGCCATTAGGCAAGAAAGATTGCCACCACTTATACATTATAAGGAGGTCGTTCATCCAGTCCCGGTTACTCATGTTGCTGAGCTTTGTATCTGTGAGCACTAGGATATCTGAATTGTGTAGGCGGATAATAATTTGTACGTCGTGCAGGCATCCTGTAAAATTTTCCAGGAAAGGAATAAAGGTATATATATATATATATAATCTGGCGATTCACTCCCCACATGAATAGGTAGTACAATTAATAATAGTCAATTTTGTTTAAGAGACGGGTTCAGGTCAAACTTGCAAGCCCATTGATCTTCATGGACCTCTTCTTTTGTAAGGTAGAGGAGTTTTTTACATTACTCAGTAACAAACATGTAGCTCCTTTCCCTTCCCTTAATAAATGTGTTTTTTTTACTGCCCGTTCTTCTCTCTTCATGAAAATATATATTTCTGATATACCTTGTTCTAAAAGCAAATAAGGCTTTCTGGAATGGCCTGAACGTGCACAATGCAAGCGGGCAGCAGCTGCACTTGTTGCTTAACTCATCAGTGCTTGAAAATGCCTACGCGAGGTCCTTTAAATTGTTTTGCTTACATCTTACTAGATAGTTGGCTAGCTACTAAGGCATGTACCTGGACGTATGCAAAGCAGCAATGCCGAAAATCATAGCAGTCAACGCAAGACAATGTATGGGCCAAAATCTTGACACGCACTACCATTGCTTGAACAGATTTGCACCAGACTATGCACGATCATGAATTATTTACTTGCCATTCAGCACTTGCCATTCAGCACTTGCCACCATCGGGCAGGCGCGCCTTCTTGCAGTTGGTTTGCTTCACAGAAATTACTTGCAGCGATTGATGTAGAGACGCAGCGTATGTGTGCGATGAGTACAGCATCTCAGCACAAGGAAAAAAGGTCACGAGGATTATGGGGAGGCTTGCACACACGACAATGCTTGCAAGTGCAAACATGCAAACATTCAGCTTCATTAGAGCCTGAAACAAATAGGCCTAAGCCTGTCACAACACATGCCATTATGACACGAATGGCAATGTTCTGAACATGCAAGGATGGCAGCCTCACAAGAACAGAGCGCCGCAATCCCTTTGTCAGAAGTAGCCCTGAGCATTTTCTGAGAGCCAGTAGAGCCAAAGAAGAAAGAAGAAGTCGCTCGTGCCTTTGACCATTGCCTTGCGTCATTGGAGTTTACCTGCCCTGAGCATAAGCAACTCCCTTCTCCATTTGTATTATAATGTGTGCTTGGAGAAGGTGTTTGGAGAACAGTAAGGAATATACGAAAGTGCTAAGGTATAATTATATATAATTTTTGACTAGGGAGTTGTGCGTGCTACGATCATACCACACAGAGTAGACCGCCTCTCATCAAATCTGCGAAGTCAATCTGTGTTGGGCTCCATCAGCACTGGGTTGAGGGATCATTTGGGAACACGGAGTTTATAGTGCCTTTTACTCCTTTACAATCCTTCCCTTTTTCTTTTTTCCTTCTAATGTTGGTTTGACACTGAGGCGTCACTGAAGAAACACGGAGTGTCATAGTGCCTTCTTCTTCTTTACATGTCTCCCCAACCTGGCCTAAGGTTTTTGCTCTCCGTCCGTTCGCTGCTTTACGTGTGCGTGCTGTTGCCTCCTGTTGCACGCACGCCGTCCCTACTTTCTGCAAGGCAGTACTTCTACAAAACTTGCACGCACGTGCCTAATAGATACAAGCCCATATACATTCAAATCTGCCAGAACAAATTTCATCCATGATTCATGCTTCACTAGAACCTACCTATCTGCTTCTATAAAGTGGAAGCCCATATTAGCGGCATTGCTGGAAATGAATGTGCAGACGCAATTGCCAAACACTCTGCCTTACACGACTTTGGTCATGACGTGCACTTTCAGCCTTCATATTCAGACTGTAAAAAAGTACAGCACGGCATGCTTATCTCCAACCTATAAAGGCAGGGATATAGTGGAGTTCAACTCCACGTGATCCTCGTTGAAGTAATGGGGACTATTTACAAAGACCATACAGGCAAACGTCTGGCAGACCTCCATCTGGTTGCCATAAGAATAAAAAGCTGGCACATAAACTGAATGAACGCTCCATCAGACATGCATCTACCCTCTTAAAAACACGATGTGCACTGCAATACAACTTAAGTAACAACAATCATGGTGTGGGTTTGGGTGCCACGGCACACAGCCCCTTGACTCACACTTATTCTTTAATTTGTGTGTTTGCGCGGTGGAGTGTTGCCTGGTGCGGGCACCTACGTAACCCCTCCCTTAATCATGCTGGCTGCGTCATCACTATCAGCGGAGTCTTTTCTTTTTTCTAGATACGTTTAGTTAACCTACCATCCAGCTCACTTCAATTCTTCACCATCTTGAGCAACAGGCTGGGGATCTGTCGTGCTCACATTGACAATTGCCAACAATGTTATGCACATTTTTTGCTACTAATACTCAACAATTCAGGTAAGTTTAGGCACACACAACCTACCCTGCAATGCTTATCAGGGTATGCTCTCCTTTTTGCAAGCCACAGCAAGTTGCCCCAGACTAACAAGTTTGCTTTTGGGGTAATTTGTTTATTGCAAGCACAGAAAGTGAATAAAAAAAGCACGCGAAAGATCCACAAGTGTAGCGACAGAGAGACACAGCCAGCATGACTAAAGGAAAGACGAGATCTACGCAGATATATTACCGGCATAGAGAAATGTCATCTTGTTATGCACATCAATGAAATGCAGTAAACATGTGTCGCAAAAGAAGGTTACTTTTGAGAGCAAAACGAAATGGATCAGTAAGTGCTTTGAGCACTGTCCGGAGCCCGAATGTCAGAGGCGGAGGAGGGGGGAGGGAAAGCAAATAGTCACTGCCCAAGCAGTCAATTATGCAGGCACGCAATACTCATTTAGCGCATCATTTCGCTTCAAGGTTTCATAAATTTTCTAACTCTCCCGGAACTCTAGAAACTCCAAGTTGATACTTGTAAAGGTCAGACTCTATTCGCTGGTTAAAACTGCAACTTCAGTGAGCCCACAATGTAGGTGTTTTGGAAGAAGCACAGGAGGAGCAGGACTGAAAATCGACGATGGTAAAACAATTACGCGGGTTAATATTGTTATTGATCGCGAATAAGTGTGTGCTCCAATCATACAATGTAGAATAGACGGCCTCCCATCAGAATTGTGAAGTCAATCTACATTGGGCTTCATCAGCACTGGGATGAGGGACCACCTGGGAACACGGAGGCGTCATCTGGTGAAACACGGTGTGTCGTGCCTTATATATTTGCGTGTCTCCTAGGATGCTATTTCTTATTTGCCATAGTGCACCAGCGCTGTCTGTTGCGATATGGGTGTGTTCATTTATAAAAGCAGCAGCAATTCCCACTAGCTCGGCTCTGTTTATGGTTTTATTGATGCTTATCCCTCCAGGAACTACTGTGGTGATTTTGTTAACTTGAGGGTGGTAGACTCCAGCTCCAATAGACTGTGATCCATTTTCTTTGTTTGTAATACAACTCCCATGTGTGAGGGCCCATTCTTTCCATTTAGGGGCCTTGATTTCTAGCAAGCGCTATTGTTGCATATGGTGGGAGGGGACCTGGCTGTGTAATGTATCGCTTATATCGCCAATATTTGCATTGATAACTGTGTTTCTTGAGTCTTTGGGAAGCCTACATATTTTTGCCATTCTTGGCAGTATCCTTTCAGTTGGCGATATGTTCGCTCAAGAGTAATTTATTTCTTAGAGGTAAGAAACTTGCTTCCAATCTCCTTATGCATGCCTCTTTTTTTTCAGTCTTTTACTAAAGAAAAAGGAAAAAAGAAAAACTACGCAGGCAATGGAAAGCCACTCCCCACATTAGTAGGTAGTACTAGAAAGATGAGAAGAAGAAAAATAAAGCAAGTGGCTCCTTCTCCTTAATCAATGTGTGTTAATGTAAAGTTTCCCACTTTGCCTCAGGAATTTCTTTGGCAACTTCTTTTAGCCAATCTTACTGTGGGCACTAAGACAGACCCTGCCTTTGGTGTTCCATATGGCAATGGTTTGCAGTTCATATGAGTGTTTGCTAAGTAATATTTCTATATGTTCCAGATTGGCTCTTTTGCATATGGGACAGTGCCCAGGAGTTTACATATGTGCGGGTATTTGGGATGATGTGAATGTCACGTTGAAGGATACTCAGATCTTTGGGTCAATGCTGTCTGGGGAATGTGGATCTGCTGATGGCTGGCGGTGCTGTCGAGGTGCTCCTGGTCTCCCTCAGTTGCCCCCTGCCACTCTTAAGAACCCATCCCCCTTCATTGCTAGTCTGTTGCTTTTATGTTTTCCCGGGGATGGGAGCAACCAGTACAGCATCCGGATGGCTAGAGGTAAACCTATTTCTTTTGTCTAGATGCAGGGTGGAAAGAGCCATTTTGGTATAATCCTAGTTTTAGCTGTATCATGGATTCTGAGATTTTGCATAGCCAGCCGTTCGCTGCTGCCTACATCCATGCAGACAAGTAAAGCAGGATCCTAGGGAGCCTGTTTTGCTGGCGGCTTTGACGATTGTGTTGCATGCTAAGCTGTGTCTCTCATAGATAACATTTCCTATTTGCGTGTGTTGGCATCCAGAAAGAGTATGCAGGGCACTGCCTAGGTGAGGGCAGAGGGGGCAAGTTAGGCTTATTGAGTGCTTAAACCATATCGCATGCTTTTGGTTGTACAGGGTTTCTGTTCTGTGCTTCATGATGATGCACTTGGTTTAACAGGGACACAGGATTTTGTTAGGTAAACGTTGCTAGCGAATCCATTGGCAGTGCCATTTTCGATAAGGGTTTGGTAGTATTCATGGTAGTTTGCTACGGTATTGGCATTTCCTAGTTTGTGGAGGGGGTGCATGTGTGCTTGCAAGGCGTCATGGTAATTGGATAGGTACCAGAGCCTTGGGGTAGGTGACAGGGCGGTGTTTGAGTGATTTTGTAGGTTCATTTGCTTTACATAAAATTGGATGCAGAGATGCAGCGGTTGCGTACAGCACCTCACACAAGGAA
>Ga0307974_1002411_pt1 | contig 13255 bp, 12 predicted proteins | sample OrgLakmetagen784_FD_201812 | JGI IMG/M metagenome (GOLD analysis project Ga0307974, IMG submission 201812) | Saline water microbial communities from Organic Lake, Antarctica - #784 | ecosystem: Environmental > Aquatic > Non-marine Saline and Alkaline > Saline | place: Antarctica: Organic Lake... | reverse complement strand
CGGTGACGCGCGCGGGGCGGTTGGTGGTCGGGTCGTACGTGACAGGCACTCGCACGGCGATGGTGCGCACGAGGTCGACGTCCTCGCGCCACATCTGCCCCTCTCGGTACGTCCAGCCCTCGTCGCGTCGCAGGAGGTGCGAGTAGAGCGAGGGGTAGCGCGTCGTGGCGAGGCACGCCCAGTGCTCGAGCACTGCCGACTCCTTGTCGGCCACGGTGGTGCCGAGCGACGTCGCGCCGGTCCAATCGGCGTCGCCGTCCTCGAGTTGGTCGACGGTCGCCCACGTCTCCCATGCAGCGGTCGTGATCGTCTCGCTGCCGGGCTGGCCCACGATGCCCTGCGTGAGAGAGCCAGCGTCGGGGATGCGCGTAGGGATCACGTTGAGCAGGATGGTCACCGTGGGGTCGGTGGTGTCGAGCCAGATCGATGCGTCGAAGATGGCGCTGGTGGTGGTCGACTCGTCTGCGTTGTGGATGATGTGGCGCTCGGTGTAGTCCTCGGGCCAGCCCTCGCCGCTGGACTCCGGGTCGTATGGCCTGGTGCCCTGCGGCCCAACCCACAGCGGGCGCGCACGGTAGTGGTGGCGCTGCTCACGCACAAGGTGCCCCACGCACGTCTCGGCATGCACGGGGATACCGGGGCGCATCGACTCGTCTGTGGGGTAGGCCGTGTCCACGAACGTTTGCTGCACCTCCATCGATCGCATCTGGACGTAGGAGAGCCACCGCGTTGTCGCCAGGTTGCCGGTGCCTCGACCGCCGCCCTTGATCGCCATCTTCGTGGCGCTGCGAGACTGGAGATGGTCGTACAGGCTCTTGTCCGTGTCCTCGGTGCACATCAGGTCGAGCGCGTTGGCGTTCGGGCGCGCGCCCGTCGTGTCGGTGTAGATGGTCCCCGAGGTGGTCGAGATCATGGTGTCGCCATACGTGGCGTTGCCGCTCACGGCGTCGTCGCCCACGCTGCCCACGCTCGACTGCACCCACACTCCGAGCTGCTGAATCTGCGAGGCAGGCAGCGGCGTGGCCGAGAAGTCGAGCGCCAGCGTGGCGGGCTGAAACTCTGGCGTGTCGCCATCGGTGGAGTCGAGCGTGGTGTCCACGCCAGCGCCGCCAAGCTCGAGCGAAAGCGTAACGCTGGCGCCGCTCACGTCGACCTCCCCGTCTGACTCCGAGCTCACGCGCTGGATCATGCCCAGCGTGACGGCGCCCAGGCCTGCCTCACAGATCCAGGGCACGTAGAGGAGCGATGTCTGGTCCACCGAGCAATAGGGTCGGTGCCCGGCGCCGGTGGTGTAGTCGCCTGCGCTCGCAGTGAGCGGCGCCCACGTCACCTGATGCCCGCGCGTCATGATCTCGGCCACGTTGTCGCGCAGCGTGTACTCGAGCCACGCGTCAAGCGGCTCGGCAGTCGTCGCGCCAGCCGATGCGATGGCGGCGGCGTCGATGGGCACGAACGTGAGGTCACCCGGCGTGGCGCCCGTGCCCCCGAAGAGCTCGGTGCCGTATATGTCTGGCCCCTCCGTTTCGCCGCTGCCGTCCTCGATGCCGGTGGGTGCATCGGGCGCGAGGTAGACGTAAGGGCGCGCCGTGGCGCTGTAGATGCCGTCGTTGTCGTAGCTGCCCGACTGCACCAGCCGGATCACCTCGCCCACGGACGGCGCGACACCGAAGGCGGTGCCGGTGTTGATTTGGTTGGTGACTACAGCGGTGATGGTCCTCGTGCCCGTGCCTGTGGGCACTCCGTTGGCGTCGCACACGCGCACTTGATCGCCCACGACGAACCCGAGCCCGGCGTTGGCTCCGTACGGGCCATCGCTCGTGAACGTGATGATGGACCCACCGGGGACGATGGACACGACTCCGGCGGGCGCGCGCAGCTTGACTGCCACGCCAGCGCGCCAGTTGATGAGCAGCAGCGCCACCGTGTAGGAGTGATCGCGTGGGTCCCATGCGCGCTCTGTCAGGATGCCCACCCAGCGCGGGGAGGTCGCATCGAGCGCCACGCGCGAGCCATCGGGGAGCACAAGCCACGGATCCACCACGCCGCCGAGGTCGTCGACGCGTACGTATGAGCCGAGGTCGAGGTTGGCCAGCCCTGCTGTCTGCTGGTGGTCTGCCACGCGACCACGCAGCACGGGCGCAGTGTCGAGCCCGAGGCCGAGCAGCCCCACGAACGGCGACACGACCGCATCGATCACACCGTCGGTGGTGATCCTCGACGGGTCGAAGATGCCGAGGTCGAGCGTGTGCACACGCGCATCGAGGAGCTGACCCGCGCGGCCCGAGCGCGCCGGGTCGCGCACGGTGATCGTGGCCCCATCCTCCCACGGCAGCCCGCCCACGACGGCGCGCACCGAGGCTGTGGACATCGACAGCGAGCGGTCGAGCGTGAGCGGGCCATCGGGGTAGAGGCCGATCGTATTGGTCGCTGCGTCCACGTCGCCCTCAGTGACCATGCGCAGGCGCGCCGGGTAGAGCAGGCCATCGTCGGTGATGGCGAGGTAGTAGCCAAATGGCCTGAGCACCTCGCGCACGACCTCGAACGGGCTCACCTCCTCACCGCCCCACCCGAGGATCAGACGATCGATCACGAGGTTGGGGTGGTCGTCGCGTGCCGTCTCCCACGCGCTCCAGTCGAGGTAGTCGACGCCAAGGCTCCAGCCAGGTGCTAGGATGTCATAGTCACCGTTGCCGCCGTGCCCGGTGCTCGTGAGGAGCGTGAGGCATACCGAGATCGGATGGAACGGCAGCAGCGCCGACCCGCTGATCGGAGTGTATCCTTGCGCGCCCGTGCCGGTGCCCGACTGGCGTATCCACCCGAGCACCTCGCGCACCTCCTCCACGGGGGTGGCGTCCTCGGACTCGTCGGGCGCGCTTGAGCCAAGCAGGAGCAGCGTGTCACCCGCGAGGCCAGACGTGTCCTCGGCGGGCCGCCCCTGCCCGCTCACCCCGGTGGAGCCCAGGCGTGACCACGAGATGGGCACGAGCGCCTCGTCCACCTGATAGAGCAGCGTGCGCGAGCTTGCGATGTCGAGCGCGCTGGCGCTGAGCGTGGACGTACTCCGAAATGGGCTCAGCGCCTCCAAGCGGCGACCGCTCCAGCGCGCTTGACCCGGCGCCACCTTGGGCGCGTCGGTGTTGACCGTGGCGGCGGCGAGCGCGCCCAGCAGCTCCTCACACCGCATCTCGATGCGCGCCGCGTCCTGCGCGATGTCAGACACCAGGCCACGCCACCTCGTCGTCACGGTGCCGGAGCGTACGTCGACCTCGAGCAGCTCCACCTTGCGTGAGCGCCAGTAAGGTATGCCTGTGTAGACGCCCACGCCATCAGCGTGCGGCTGCGCCGTCGTGCCCCAAAATCCACGCGTGAGCGACGTAAGCGCGGTGCCCGACGCAGCCCCTACGAGTACGGCCTCATCGCCAAGCCACAGCACGTCACCGGTGCTCACGCCGGAGGTGTCGACATCCATGCTCGTGGCGCTGGCAGTGATGGCGCCGTCGAGGGCGTAGGCCGCATCTCGCCTGTCAGACATCAGCAGCGCGGCCACGCGATCAGACGCCTCAAGGCTGTAGTCCTGCGCGCTCACAGACCAGTCGCCGGTAAACGGGTTGACCGATGCGCTCACGGGCGAGGGCACCTCGGCGAGCGCGGGCCACCACTCGTACCCGCTGGGCAGAGCAGCCTCCTGCGCCGCCGTCAAGTGGCCGTAGTAGAGCGCGAGGCCCGACGCCTTGGACCTGAGAGACCCGACGCCCTCGATGGCAATCGCGATGATGTGGAGCGGTAGGGCCATCAGTAGTCGACCTCAGTGGAGACAATGACGCAGGGGATGGTGACCTCGTATGCCTCGCCAGCCAGGCGCTGGCGCCGGATCATGGAGCGCATGTCAGCGCCAGTCTCGAGGCCGTCGAGTCGCACGGTTTCCAGCTCGGTGAGGTTGGCGGCTGCGTCCAGTGGCTCGCCCGACCCGTGCCAGACCACACGCGCAGACTCGCCCGCGCTCAGGCGCTCCCACAGCCACTCGAACGCGTCGCCCTGGTCACCCTTGCCGATGCCACCAGCGGCGGCGTAGTCGGCGAGCAGTCCACGGCCCCTGAAGACGCGCGAGGCGGGCATCTCCTCATAGGCGTAGGTGCGGCGCTGTCGTGTGCCCCGGTTGACCGCGTAGAAGTCGGCGCGCTCGGGGTAGATGGTCGAGCCGGTGATGATGCGCTCGGGCGCCCTCTCGGCAGATACGCGCGCCTCACGCGGCACCCAGATGCCCACCACGCCGAAAGGTGACACGCAGACGAAGCTGGAGCCCTCGGCCACGCCGTTGACGGTCGTGGTGGTGCCCCACCCCAGCCACTCCTCCGGCTGTGGGCTCGTATCGCTGGCGCCAGACGCCACGGCGATGGAGAGCGAGGAGGAGAGCCCCGAGGCGCTGATGCGCAGCCCCTGCTTGCCTGCCGCCTGCGAGGCCGTGGGCACGTCAAGTGACACAGTGTATGTGCCCGAGAGGTCGCCCGACGCATTGAGCTTGGACTGGAGTTCGGCGCGGAGCTCGTCGGGGTAGTAGTCCCCAGCGTCGAGGTCGACCGCCACCGCTGCGCCGCCGTCCTCAGTGACGACAATGGAGCCGTCGTGCGTGGCGTCGACCGTGACCTTGTACTCCCATGCCTCGTATGGATGTGCGGGTGTGCTCATCTTAGGCGCCTCCAAGGCGTAGGGTTTGCGACGTCTGGCGCAGGCCACGATTGAGCAGGCGCACGGCCTCCTTCTCACTGCTGACCACGCTGTCACGGATGGTGACGTTGTAGACCGTATCGCCAGCGCGCCTCTCCTCAAGGACATCGGCCAGCGCCTCGGCTTGGAGCGTGGCAAAGCGCCCGGCGTCGGCGTTGGCGCTCACGCTTGGCGTGGAGGAGGCGCCAGCGGCACCCGCGCCCGTCGATGCGCTGGATGCAGAGGGCGCGCCCATGCCGCCAGCCACGGCGGCATACAGCCCCGCCGATACGGCGTACTGCGCCGCAGCGACCCCGAACGCAGGGTTGCCGGTCACGTACAGCGAGGCGCCTGCCGACACTGCCGCTGCTGCGTTGAACGCTGCTTGAATGGCTGCCTCGGTCTGCGCGCTGGCGCCAAGCGCCCCGGCGGCGCTGGCCACGGCCTGGCCGGTCGCGGCCACTGCGCTGGCTCGCGCAAGCTCGGCGGCGGTGGATTGCTCCTTTGCTGCCGTAGCCTCCTCGGTGGCGTCGGCGTCCCCAAACGCTGCTGCGGCGGCGGCCACGCCGCGCGCACGCTCGGCCTCCTTGGCCTGCTCGGCTGCATCTGCGAGTCTGGCCATGCTCCCTGCGAGCGCGTCGAGCTCGCCAATGCCTGTGGACATCCCCTGCACGGAGTCGAGCACGTCGCGCATGGAGTACGCGAGCGCCTCCGAGGCTCGAGCCTCATTCTGGCGCGCCATCGCGATGTCGATGGCCATCACCACGCGCCTCTCCTCCGCCTCGGCGATCTCCTTGGTAGCCTTGGCGGTCTTGTCGAGCGCGGCTGTGGAGTCGGCGGTGGTCTGCGCAGGAAGCACCGTCTTGCCCGACCGCTTGATCGTGGTGGAGGTCACCGGCTTGATGTTCTCGCCAGCCTTTTCGATCTCCAGGCGCAGCGCCTTGATGTTGTCGCGCGTGGCCTCGAGCCCACGGCGCGCCAACGCGGCGCGCTCCTCGGTGGAGGTGATGATGTCGCCAAACGCGTCGAACTTTTCGGTAGCCTCAATGGCCTCCTTTTTGATGCCCTCAAGCCCCTTGAGCGCATCGCCTGCGAGGTCATCGGCCATCTCGCGCGCAGCGCCTGCCGCAATGCGAAACTCCTTGGCAAGCCCCGTGTCACCCACGGCCTTGGCCATCGCCTCAGCGCCGTCGAGCACGACGGCGAATCCCTCGGCCACGCCTGCGAGTGAGGCAGAGAGCGCGGTGCGCAGCGTCTGCGCGATCAGAGTGACTGTGTTGACGAGGATGCCCAGCACCTGGCCGAATAGCATCGCCACAGTCGTTACGCCTCCGATGGTGTCGGCGTTGTCGAGGAGCAGTTGGCTGAAGTCTGCGATGGTGTCGAGTGCAGTGAGCACAGCCGACACAATCCACTGCTGGATCTGCTCGCTGTTGTCGTACACAGCCGCTTCGATCATGCGAAACGCGCCGGTGAGCGCGTCCATGATCGGAGCGATGACGCCGCTTGAGGAGATCACGCCGCCCATCGCCTGCTGCGTGTCCCCGAAGCTGTCTGCAAGGTTTTTGACGGCGTTGGCGGTTGGGTCCACCTCCTGCGCCAGCCCGGCATACTGCGCAGCCAGAATCTCGGTGACGAGCGCCGCCTGCTCCTCGGTGCCCACGAGGGCGTTGAGTTCCTTTTCTTGCGTGACCGTCAGGCTCGTCAGGTCCTTGAGCGGGCCGATGTCGCCCTTCATCGCCTTGGCGTATATCTCAGCGGCCTCGGCGGCCTCTTTCTGCGTGCCCGCAGCGATGCCGAGGATGAGGTCGAGCTGCTCAGTCTCGATGCGCGCGTCGCCCGAGAGCTTGGTGTAGGTCCCGACCGCCTTGAAGATGTCCTCGTCGCCAAACATCGTGGCCAGCGACATCTCGCCCGCAAGCTGGTTGATTCGCTCAAGCTCGTTGGAGAGCGCGTCGCCCTCGAGCCCGACGCGCTGGAGCGCGCTGGCAGCACCGCCCACCGCTTGCGTCTGCTCACCCCACGCGTCGAGGAGCTTGTCTGTGACCGCCACGAGCGCAGCGCCAGCGGCGATGGCGGCGGTGAACGCGGCGGCGGCGCCCTTGACGCCAACGGCGAGGCCGGTGACGCCAGCCTGTGCCAGCCCGCCCATGCGCTTGAGTCCGCCCAAGCCCTTGCCGAACACGCTGGTTTTCTTGCCCGCCTTCTCCGCCTCGTCGCCGGTGCGACCGAGCGATTTGCGCACCCTCCCCAGCCCCTGCGTCGCCTCATCGTCGACCTGAATTTTGATGACGACGCTGGCGCCGGTCTCATCCATTGGTTACTCCTCCTCGCTCGAATCAACGCGCGCGGCTTCGGTGATCGCCTGTATCTGCGCGACGACCTCCGGTTGGTCGACGGTCACGCGCAGCCACAGGTAGCGTACGTACATCTGCATCAACGCGCTGGAGCCCATCTCGTCGAGGAAGTCCACGCGCTCGTCCTGTGACATGTCAGCCCACACGCAGCCCTTGACGCCCTCCACCTGCAAGATCACAGCACACAGGTACTCCATCAGCGCTACGATCTCGGCCACGGGGATGGGCGCGTCGATTGAGCCGCCCTCGCCCGCTGCGGCAGCGTCGAGCGCACGGGTGACGGCTTGCTTGATCGTGGGCGCCGCGACCGCGAACCGCTGATCTGCGGTGGCGCGCGAACGCTTGACGATGGCGCGACCCCCGTGAGGGATGTCAATGTGTCCGATCTCTTTCAAGTCAGGCTCCAGGCTAGATTTTGATGCCAAGGCGATCGCGTACGCGGTCGCGGGTGTAGGTCTTGAGTCGCTCTTTTTTGGTGCGCTCCTCGTGGCGCGCGAGGGCGGCGCGCGCCGCGGCGTCCTGCCACTGCTGGTGGAGCTGGTAGGCCCACAGCGGCGTCGAGTAGTCGATGTGCTCACGCAGCGGCCACCAGGACAGCACGAGCGTGCGCGCCGACTGCGGCAGCGCCATGAGCGCGCAACTCCGGCTCGGCTCAGTCTGTCGACCTCGACACGTCGGACACTCACACCCCCCTGCTGCGAGCAGGTCGAGCAGGTCGCGAGCGTGAGCCAGCAGGTCAGAGCCGAGCCCCTCGGCGGTCGTGAGGTGGTGGGCGTAAGCGATGAGCATGGCTGGCGCGATATGCTCATCGAGCGCGTCCACCATGTCCTCAGCCTCGATGCGCTCCCCAGCGACCTCGACAGACAGCGTGTGGCGTGCGCACCAGTCGAGCAGCCTGAGTACGTCGGCGGGGCAAGCCTCGCGACCTGACTCAATGTCGTGCGACATCGAGGCGAGAACATGAGCGGAGCCGCCCATCGCCGCCCCCACGCGCTCAGGCGCATCGTAGGTGAGCAGCACACGAGAGGACGCGCGCCACTCACCCCTCATCAGCTCACCTCGCCATAGACCAGCGAGTAGTCGTCGTCCTGGAACAGGTCAGACCAGTCGCCGTTGAGGTAGAAGGGGATGTCGAATTGCACCACGCCGGAGTTGTCCCCGAAGCCGGGCGCGCCGATCTGCGCCTTGCTCGCGCTGATGGTGATCTGGTCCTCACCGCTCGAGCCGTCGCCCGACGTGAGCGAGACGGTGAACGCGATCTCCTCGGCGCTCTCGTAGAGGTCGATGAAATCATCGATCACCGTCTCGCTGTCGGTGTCAAGGGTGAAGCTGCCGCCCGCGCGCTGCCCGTCGCCACGCGTGAGGATGACCTCCTTGAGACCCGCCGCGCCCGTGGCACAGTTGCGCTCGGTGAGCGTCCAGTTGGTGTTGAAATTCATCGCGCTAACGCACCACGAGTTGCCGTTGACGGTGACCGTGATGGCGCGAACCATGATCGGGTCTTTGGCTGCGTAGTCCTCGGAGCCCGCCGCGCGGGAGGTGACGGCGGTGGAGCCGTCGCCCTCGAGCGCTGCGACGCCGGTGGTCGCGTTGAAAAACTGCTCCGCATCGGAGAGCACGTCGACGTACTGGCCACGCCCACTGAACTCCAGCCGCGCCTCCTGGTCGAGCTCCAGCACGATGTTGGCGTTGCCACGCACGCCGGTGGCGCGCTGGAGGCGCTGCTTACCGTCGTCGAGCTCGTGGTAGAGGTAGACCGTCATCCCCGAGGACTTGGCAGTCTTGGGTGCGTAGGTCGCCGTCGTGTCAGACACCACCGTCTCGGAGTGCCCCGAGGCGAGAAGCGCCGCGCTGTAGTACGGCGCCTCGTTGCCTGCGCCCGTAGCGATGCGGCCCGCGAGGGCGAGCGTCAGCTCCACGTCGCTGGCCCGAGGCAGCGACTTGTGGGGCACGCCCGAGGCGCTGGAGCGCGCGCGGCTGATCTCGACGATCTCGCGCGCTGGCGTGATGGATGGCGTGCCCTGCACGTCCTGGTAGATGAGATCGAGGTCACCATCACCATGGATGATGTTGACCTGATCGACGCCGTAGGTCGCCTCGGCTGCGATGACGACGCGCTTCTGTCCGCTGAGAATATTGGCCACGTGGACCTCCTTATGTGATGTCGCTGGGGAGCGGTTTCTTGCGGGGGGCGAGAGTCTTCTGGGTCACACGGAGGACCGCGCTGGCGGAGCCAAAGAGCGACCCGTCCTGCTCGTTGGTGAGCAAGCGCGCCTCATCGGACACGTAGGCGATGTCATGCACGGTGGAGCCGTCCTGGCTGTACTCGAGCAGCGTGTGGAGCAGCGCGCCGGTGTAGATGTCGGTGAGCAGCGCCATAAGCTCGGCGTGGAGGTCGATGGCCTCGAGCGCGCCGGGGTCCACACCATCGGGGCGCGCCACCTGCGCAGGCATGTCCATGATCGGCTCGCGAAAGATCAGCAGCGCGGTTACGTCCATCGACACCGGCAAGCAGTAGCCGTCGGGGCCAGCGCTGCCACGCGTGCCTGTGGGGCTCGTACCGCTGGAGGGGTAGACGCTCACCCACGCATCTGCGTTGGCGAGGATGGCCTCGGCGTTCGCGGGCGCGATGCGGAACACGTGCTCGGGCTCGGGCGCGGTCAGGTTGGCGATGCCCTGCGCGGCGGCCTCGATGGCCAACCGGTTGGCGTACTCCTCCCGCAGCACCCTCACCATGCGGTCGAGCGCGTATCGCCTCGCTCGTGCGAGGGGGATGCTGGCCATGTCATGTGCTCCAGGCGTTGCCGCGCGAGTCACCGCGCGCCACGTACAGTGTGATCAGTTGGGCGAGGCGCCCGACGCTGCGAGGCCCGAGTCCCACGAGCGGTCGAGCTGGCATGGGCTCGCCAAACATATTCGTGCCGCCTCGGTGCAGCCGCTCGGCGTAGCGCAGCGATGTGCCCATCGCGACTTCATCGGAGCCCGTGCGCCAGACGTGATGAGGCGAGCGCGCGTCCACGAGCGAGGGGTAGAGGCGCTCAGCCTTGCCGCCCTTCCAGCGCAATACAGTGAGGTCACCCAAGACGGCCTGCTTCCAGGCTTTGTACTTGGGCTCAGCGCCGTAGCCCGCCCACGCCTTGCCCTCGGACGCACCGCCGCTGTCGAAGAGCTCACGCTCTCGGATCAAGAGAAAGTCGTGGATGCGAGGCGCCAGCACGGTCCACTTGCGCGTACGCATGGCCATGTCTGCCAAGAGCTTGTCCACGTCCTTGACGCCATCGACTGTGACGACGCTCACCACGGCATGTGCCGCTTTGTGAAGGTGCCGCGCGTGTCGGTGCGCGGGTTGGTGTCGATGGTCGTGCTCACGGCGCTGGGCTGCGCGGCGAGCGTGGAGCCAGACGACTCAAAGCGCGTGAGCGCGTCCTCATAGGCTCGCATGGCGTTGGTGTAGGCTGGCGCGCTGGTACGCCCGAGGCGCGCCAGACACGCTGCCACGACGTAGTGTTCAAGCGCTCTCTTGACCTGCGCCTCGGTGTCGTCGTCGAGGGTGTCGGGGTCGACTCGCACGCGCTTGAGCGCGGCGGTGATGCGCCCAGCGCCGTCCTCGATGTACCCGGTGATGCCGGTCGTCGAGAGGGGCGTGCTGGCGGTGATGCCCTTGGTGTTGACAGGCAGCAGCGCCAGCACGTCGGCCAGCACCACGCCGTAGGTACGCACTGCCATCTACTCCTCCTCGTCGCTCTTGGGGGTGGGCACGAGCGGACCGAGAACCAACACACGACCACGCCGCTGATGCTCGTAGGCAGCGGCGCGAGACAGGATCACCTCCTCGCCAGGATTGCGGTCATTGAGGGCACGCACGCGTGGAGACACGCGGCACACCACCATCTCGTCAGGGTCGCTCACTCCTCCTCCTCGAACGGCTCACGCAGCGCATCCTCGATGCGGGCGCGGAGCTCATCCTTGGTGCCGCCCACGGGCAGCCCCTGCTCGCTGGCGAGGTCGCGCAGTTCGTTGCGGCTGAGCGCGTCGAGGTGGAGCGTCGTGCTCACGAAGCCCTTGGGCTCCTCCTCCACGAAATCAGGCACGGGGGCGATGCCCTCGAGCAGACACGTCAGCGTCTCGCCCTTGGTGTGGCCGCACTCGCCGCAGGAGCGGCGGCGCGCGTGCTCGCGTAGGTCGGAGAGCGACGCCTTGGCGAGCCCGAGCGCGTAGTCCTCGGTGGCCACGAGTCGATGCGTGAGGCCGTGGTGGCCGCGAAGCCAGCGCGGGCTTGCATCGAAGGGCTGGTACGGCTCGCGCACGCCGTCCTCAGTCTTGATGGCGTTCGAGCCCGTGAAGATGAGGCGGTAGCGCTTGCCGTCCGCGAAGGTGTCGAATGTGATGGCCATGTGAGCCTCGTGGGTGAGGGTGAGTGGTGAGAGGCACAGGCGGAATCGAACCGCCAGCGCGCCACGAAGGCGGCGCGCTCCATCCCCGAGCCGGGGTCATGCCTGTGGGTGCGAGTCGGTCAGACTCAGATCACGCCGGTGATGACGGCGCCCTTGTCCTGGTGGACACGCACAACGTCGAGGCGACGCGTGAAGCGAATCGCGTGCGCCTCCTGCGCCTCCTCGCGCCACGTGGCCGAGTCGGGCGAACCCTGCTCACAGACGAGCAGCGCGTCCTCGTGGCCCATCCACGCCAGCCCGTCGAACTGATAGGCGAGCGTCGCCGCCTGCCCCTCGTTGGCGTCGTTGAACATGTTGCTCCCGAGCACGACCTTGCGGAGCGACGGGAACAGGCGGCGGATGATGTCCAGGATCTCGCCCTGCGACGCAGCGCCGCCCGAGTAGTTGCTCAGGCGCGCGGTGAAGTCGGGGTGAAGCTGGAGCGCCTCCACGACGTCGCGACCGAAGAACGCCACGTCGCCGTAGCCGCACTTCGCCATCGCATCCTGCATGTCCTCGATGGGGGTCGAGGACGAGGACGTCCACGCGCTGTTGCCCACAGCCTCCTCGGTGTTGAGCGAGGTGGAGGAGAGCACGGTGTTGAGCATCGCGTTGACGTCAACGGCGACGTAGGCACGCGCCAGCTTGCCGTAGCCCTCGAGCACGCGGAAGCCGTGGCCCTCGAGCGCGATCGCCGTCCCGAACGGGATGTACGAGAGGCCGGGGAACTTCTTGATCGCGTAGTTGGCGTTGCTCAGCCCGAGATCGAACGCCTTGGGCGCGTCGCCCTCGGCGACGCCGTTGGGGTTGACGGAGCGCGCGAGCGTCGAGAGCGATGGCATCGCGGGGATGGTGCCCGAGAGCTCGGTCACCGGGATCTTGGTGCCGATCTGGTCGACGGCGGTGCCGTCCTTACCCTCGAGCCCCATGATCACCCGGTCGAGCACGTCGCCGGGCAGGCTGTTGCTGTTGAAACCCATTGGGGCCTCCTATATGCGAAGAGCCCGCCTCGGCTCATGCCGGGCGGGCTCTTGTGTATGATGTGGTGGCGGCGCCCTTATGGGCAGCCGCCGAGGCTGATCAGTGATCAGGTGGTGGGGTCACCGAAGTCACCCGGCGTAAGGACGGCCCAGAAGACGTCACCATCGACGGCGGCCTCGAGCGCGTAGCCGCAGATGTAGACGCCGGTTGCGGCGGCGTAGGGCGCAACCTCACCGGCGGCGGCAGGCTGAAGCTGCTCACCCTTGTCGATGGTGTCGCTCGCTTTGAGCTTGACCACCCCAAGCGAGGTGATCGAGATGATCTCGCCGGAGTCGGCGGCGTCGGCCTGCGAGGCGCCAAAGACGCGCTCCGTGGCGGCGGTCGTCACGATGACGTTGGCGCCGCTGACCTTGACGAGCTTGTACTGACCGACCGCCGCACCGGTGGTGTGCGTGGTCGCGAATGGGTTGAGAGCCATGCTGGCCTCCTATGTGTGTGCCCTCTCGGGCGTCTGTGTGGTGGATGCTGCCCGGTGCGCTCACTCGAAGAGCGTGGCGCCGGTCAGGTGGGGGTAGCGGCTCTGGAGCACCTTGATGATGCTCGAGCCCTCGGTGGTCCCGATCTCGGTAGAGATGTTGTCCCACGCCTCCGCGAAGTCGACGGGCGCGGCGGGCGCGGTGCCCGGCTTGCCGATCGGCTCTTGCACGGTGTTGGAGGTTGGCTTGGCCTCGGCCTTGTAGGCACGCTCAGCCAGCGAGAGCAGACGCGTGCCACGCTTGG
>Ga0307974_1002409_pt1 | contig 13261 bp, 12 predicted proteins | sample OrgLakmetagen784_FD_201812 | JGI IMG/M metagenome (GOLD analysis project Ga0307974, IMG submission 201812) | Saline water microbial communities from Organic Lake, Antarctica - #784 | ecosystem: Environmental > Aquatic > Non-marine Saline and Alkaline > Saline | place: Antarctica: Organic Lake... | reverse complement strand
TGCTCCAGAATTTAACTTCACGAAATATTAATTAATTTTTGGGTTTCTCAGCTCGAGCTTGTTTGATTGGCGCCTTTGTCGAGTGATTTGATTAAAGGGGGGGTCTGGGTGCCCGGCCACAGAAATGCATGGAATGCCCCCCAAGTAGGCCGTGGGGGTGTGTCCAGACAAATTACCAGCAATCAATTCCAAACTTACAGTTCACGTATTGCATTATGCGCAAGTTGCATGAAGTAAAAAATGCTTTGGCCTAGGTTTTGGCTAGATTTGTGCACTAAACAGGTGGTCAATGCAAGAACGTGCGCATATCAGTTTTTGCCCTATAGCTCGTCAGGTATTACATTATTTGGCATGAGAACTGTGCAGGCAGATAGCTGCTTAAATTTTGAGTAGATTGACACCTTTTCTTATTATTAGTTTGTGGGGTCAGGAAGGGGTTTGGGGGGGGGGTGTCACTTTGGGCCAGAGGCCCAAAATTGACACATGACTGTCATCAATTTTTTTAGCACACGCACAAATACACACCATACCAGGGAACTTCAGGGGGTTTGAAAAACTTCCGGCTTTCCCTCACCCCAAAAAACGTTTTTTGCGGGACGCCGTCAACTGCTTCCTTTTAGAGTAAAGGCTATGTCACACATTCCTTCACAAAATGTACGGTTAAGTAATGGAAAAATGTGCCTGGGCTGCTGGGCTTTGGATCGTTTGAAGCACACAGTATCATTAATTCATGCGCACACACTCACACACACGAGTTTTTGCAGCCGTGGATGCATAGTGCAGACACGCACATTGCATGTACACATAAGCGCAAGTCCATGCTTGCTGCAGAACTTAGATATCAAGCCTACATATGCACGTATATCATCACACACACATTCATATGTGCGGCCGTGCACGCACAGTGCAGATGAGCGCGTTATCGCACATGTTATCGCACACACACTCATCGTACCTTGCAAGCACGTGCACGTAAACATGTGCCATGCACACGCACGCATGCAGTCAGTGGAACTTGAGCACCATCCATGGTATCATGAGCAAGCATGCACATGCTCGTTGAGTGCCCGGTGATTCTATAGTATACAGAAGTCCCACACACGCGCAGATGAGCGCGTGCCAGCCACATATGCCTCTTCAGTGCCCAGCAGTGAGCATCACATAGCAGGGTCCTGCTATTCCTGCTACCTTCGGGCACGAAAGGAGGCCTCTACTGCGTCTCCTCCCCCACCCTGCACCCTGGATTCCCTTGGGCCTCTCTCCATCGATATCACAGTTTTTTCCGGGCAGTCCAGACGTACAATTTAAATATAATGCAGGCTTCCCGCAGTCAAGTTCCGAAGGAACCTGGCTTTTCTCCGGTTAGCCCGGAATCGGCCCTTCAAATTTTGGCTCTGCCCTCCGGACAAATCCAAAATTTGCTGAATAAGTGCGGCGTCCGCACAGGATGATGTTCCCTGACGCATACACACGCGCACACATGCATATGCATGCATGTGTTGCACCGACAGCGCGTTATAGGCTTCGCCGATATTGCAGCGTTGCTAGCGACGCTCCCCTACTGGTCTTGTGCTTTGAACATGCTATACTGCCTTGCAGGTATGGCACCATGTGCAACCAGGGTTGTTCAGATCACCTTGTAACTTCTACAACTTGAATAACCCAAAAGTGCCATAATTTCTATTGGACTTCGAGCCCTCTTTTTAATAAAAACACAAGAATTGACTTTTTGTTACGGCCATGAAAGCCAGCTGGCTTTTCATTCTAAACTGCACACAAATTTCCTTGAACAGTTCAAGAAGTATAGGCTTTCGCAAATGAAGTACATGACCAGTATTGCCGAAAAAACACCCTGAATCACTGTGGTGATTGCAGGAACTGTATGAGGAGTACTTTTCTGCACTGCGACGCCCTGGCACGCCGTTGAAGACGTTCAGGGTCAAGGTGTACGTGTTTCCAGCCCTGCAATTTGAGACCATGTACGCTGCCCCAGAGACGGAGGATGTGGATGCCAGGTAGGTGCCGCAGCTGCCTATTTTAGAGAGGCAAATGCATGTGTGCATGCCTATTTTAGAGAGACAAATGCATGTGTGCATGCTGTTATTTTTCTAGCTAGTGTATGACAGGTTGAATCAACCCAAACCACGAATATAGTGTCAATGACCAGGAAATGGAGATGCTTCTGCTGTTCTTACTGCACACGCATTGTGCATGCTTAGGGTTGGCCAAAACAGTACTTTTGAATATACGACGCGTAAGCGGCACCATACTTGAAAGCTTCAGAATGTGTCCGTATCTGCATAACCTTACTTGGTAGAATGTTTGTGGACCCTATTTACCTGTATTGTACTGATTATGAACTGTACTCAGGTGGTACACCCCAGGTGTGGGTTCAAATCCCGGCAAAAAACGTCTTTTTTGCTCTTTTGGCCTTTTTTCTCCCTCCTTTTGTTACTTAGCACTTCTTCTGCTACTTGTAAAGGCACACATTGAACAGGGTTATTCAGTTTGGGACTCGTGCCGTTCTGATGGTTTGCAAACTTTCACGCATTGGAACAGACCCCATAAATGCCGTTACCAAAATTGTACATTCGTGTCGTCTTTAAACTTAAAGCCATTATTTTTGCCAAAAAGATGGATTTAACAGCCCTGATATCGAGCAGATAGTTATGATATTGGGTATAGTTTGGGTCCTAATCGCACTAGGAAATACCAATCTTTTGACGTCCTTGCTCCCTGACCTTTTATTTTTGGAGCTTCAAAGGATCGGTCATGCGTGCTCAGCCTCTCAAAGCCTTCAAAATAATTCTGAGTGAATCCAAATTTCTCTCTGTATGGTGTGTACACAATTACGGCGTATGTACGGTGCATATACAGTATACAGGGTATGGAATCCTTGTTTACAGGTGGGGCCAACACTACCCGTATGAGTCTCGGCAAACACAACCCTGAAGCATTCGGTACACGGCCTTGATATCATACAGATATCTTGCCACATGATTGCGTCAGCAATAAACCCTCTTTCCCTTTTCCTGCATACAGCAACTTTGGCGACCAGGGTGATGGCGGCGGCATCAACTTTGACAGTTGGTGCAGTGATGATGCGAACAGTTTTGATAGCAGCCAGCGATCCTGTGGGTTTGGAATGGCTGCTGAGCTTCAAGCTTCCGCTGACAACGCTTTCCTGCAGGTGAGCTGACACGAAGGCACCCCTGCGTGTTGCATGCTCAAATGAAGATGCACCCCCTTCTAGCCCTGCCCTTTTTGTTGGTGTGTATGCCCCCCTAATATGCCTATGATTCTGCTCCCTTTAGGCCTCTAACGAGAAAAACAGCAGCACATATGTGACAAATCTACTTCCAACTTCTCTCCCTTGCACCAGATTTTAACATGTCTGAACTGCCTGAGCTGAGTTTCAAGCTGCCAAAGCTCCGCTCTATTGTCCCTTCGTGCCTCTTTATTGCAGGCGCTGCACCAGCAGGCCGGCAACTTAGCCAGCGCACAGCTCGGAGAACCCTCCCTGCATCACCCCCACCACCAGCACTATGCCCAGCTGCGCCCTCCAGGCACAACAATGGTAGCAGGTGGCCAATATCCCACATACCCGCAGCAAGCAGCACCAGCGGTTGCAGGACTGGTGGGGGCACCGCCTTCAATTGACCATCTTCTACAGCAGCAGCACGCCAGTGGACTCATATCTGCACTACCACCAGCAACAGCGGCACAGCAGGCCGGCAAATCTGGGATGGAGGGACTTGGAAGGTTGCCAAACTTGTCAGTAACCCCTCCCACAACCAATGTGCCTCCTGTGCTGGACGTGAGTGTCCTGCTTTGGGGCTGTTTGAGTTTGCTAGTCTAGGGGTTAGAGCATGAAGATGTGCGTTTCATCTGCACCTCTGATCCTGATCCTGATCCTGATCCATTTAAACCCGTGCTTGAATACCTTCCATCACGCCTGTCTTAGTTCGTTGCTCAATTCAAGCTCAGCCTCTGACAAACCCCATTTGCAGCCTACCCAGCTTCCCACGCCTCGTGCTGCTGGGGCGTGGATGCCACGCTTGGAGCATCATGCATTAGGTGAGTGTGCCTTCCCCTGCTGCTGCCGCAAATGCTGAAAAGACCATGGCTTTAGGCAGCAAGAGCGTTACTTGTCATCAATTATTCTCCAGATATCCAGATAACTACATACCAGTCAAACAGTTGGCATCGGTGACCAGCTTGTTTTTTTCTGGTGTTTTGGGGCTCTTGGTTTAAACGTCTATTATAATTATGCTCTCCAACAGAACAAGCGTGTACGCTGCACACTTGCAGATAACATCTCCAAGTCTATGCATTCACGGCACTTCCTGCGCTGCGGGGGTGGGGAGGACACTGGTGAGGATGACAATGATGCGTCGCCGGGCATTGCAGCAGGGGGCATGTGCAGCCCACTTGGAGGGGCCTGGGCAGATTTGAGGGGGGAACCAGCAGAAGCAGCAAACAATGACACTTCACAGCTGCAGGAGCAGCAGCAGCAGCGCCTGCACTCACTGTACGACTTTGCAGGGTATCCGCACAGAGGATTTACAGCAGATGATTTCACGTTAGATGACCCATACCACGAGGACTCGATTTATGTGAGTTTGCGTGCTGTTGCAGGTAATCTCTTACCTCACTCGAGCCAACTTGTCTAGCTTGACGTGCTTATCAGTTGGCTGCTTGCCTTTTCCTCTCAAATTGCTACATTGAGGTTCATAACGAAACAAGCTCGCATGCTGAGCTGGCTTTGAAGAAAAATTTCCACCTTGTGTCTTAACTCTGGTGCACAGGAGTGCCCTGAGCCTCTGCAAGGGGAGCATAACGATGACTGCCAATTGCCGCACCAAAAACAGCGCGAGCAACAGCTTTGGATGGATTTGATGTCTGAGAAAGGTATGCTGGGTGCCTCCGTAGGTGCAGGAAAACTGTATTTTGCTGCCCTGGGAAGGAATGGTCTGCTCTTCCAATGCTCTGCACGGCCTCCATTTAAGCTGAGGCCTTCACTAGTGCGCTTGTATAAACCCCCTAGGACGCAAACCTAGTTTTGACCCATTCCACTGCACAGGCGAGCACGTGAACAGCAAAAACAGACCATTGCCTCAGGCACACAGCTCAACTGCCAACATGGCCCTCCACATACGCCAGCTAGGCGAGGCCAGTTTGCTTGGGGGGGGTGGCAACGGCTCTGGCACTCTTTGTGCAGCAGGTGTGTGTGTCATGTATAACAGAGTTATCGGTGACAGGAGGTCGTCCCCATGCAAACACCCTCCCCTCCCCGGGCAATTTTGGCCAATACCCCTAAATTGGGCTTATCTCCCCAACCACTCCACCGTTTTGGGAGCTGAAAGTTGTGTTGGATAGCTTAATTTCTTCTTAAGTTGCCAGCAACGAAAGCAGGCAGAATGACCCAGTGGGTGGCTCGCAAAACCATTTCACGCTGCAAAAACAGACACCATTGCTCACACACTGCACAAATCCGCGCCCTTTAAATTTTATAGGACTTGATAATTCGGTCCGCAACCCTGGTGTGCAACATTGGAGTTTAAATGGAGCCGGAAAAGCACAGGCGGAAATTGCTGCATGTCACGCTACACAAATTTTCACCAAAATTCAACCAGGTCATCGATTGGCCTCATTTAAAATTTATTGTATTCTTTATTTTGGTCCGCAACTCTGGTAACAAAAACCGGGCTGAAACTCGCAAGCAAGCATGGAGCGACAATTTTTGTCTTTTCCCCTTGTGCCCCTTCTGCGAGTGCCTCCCACTCGCTGACATTTCCAGTACCCCTGTCCCAAATGCGACATTGCAGCATTGTTATATGACATTTATAGGGTTGGCCCAAACCGTATTAGTATATATACTCCGTATATATATGTATATATATATATGTACCGTATATATATGAACCGTATATTTATACGTATGTATAAATAAATTTTCTCCGTACCCGTATTCGTATACACCTTATGTGAATTTTAGCCGGCGTAATATACGCCATATGATACGTGTATATATACGGTCTGAATGAGTGGTCGAAAAGTGACCTTCCAATGGCCTTCGAGACCACAAAAATCCAAAGCATTGTATCCGGGAAATATTTAACAATTGTTTTTGTGGTATTGAACAGCCGTGTCCCTCATGGAAGGGAATCCGTGATGGTCCAACAGCAGCCAGTGGATCGACAGCAAGGGGTTCAGAAGTAGCAGCACCAGGAGCACAAAAGGAATGCATGCAAGCCAACCCCACTGAAGGTTTCCAGGGCGGAGATGACGCAGGATCAGAAACGACACACGCACACTCTTCACGCATATGTGCATGCACCCACCCCCGCATGCGCGCACATCTGCATTCATGCACCCATGCAAGCGCACACATACATGCACGCAAACCTGTGTGCACAGATGCACACACAAAAACACACGTACTTGCGAATAGGTACATGCACGCGCATTTACACATGTACGTGCACGCACACATACACGCATGCATGTACACAACTCAGCACGCACGCAAATGTATACGCACATGCACGCACCCACGCATACATACAACCATAAGCAAGCACACGCATAATCGCGCACACGTAAGCAAGCACACGCACACACACACACCACACACACACACACATGTAAGCATGCACACACACACACACACGCACACGTAAGCATGCGCACGAACACGTGTGCATGCACGCGCGCATGCATACAACCATAAGCAAGTACACGCACAGGCATATTTGTGCACACGTAAGCATGCGCACGCACATGTGTGCATGCACGCGCGTAAATGCACGCACACGCACAAGTACACGCAAGCATGCACGAATCCCAGCAGGCGTGAATACAGACGCACACACAACAACACGCATGCATGCGTGTACCTCTTTACACACACACATACACACACACGTGTGCATACACAAACAGGGTAATTTGATGGGGCGGGGGAAGAAGAGGGGTCTTGTGACAGTGACCGTGTATGCCTGTGTGTTTTGGCCTCTTTGGGCAAACATAGCTTCCCAACCTTTGTTTTTTTGGCACAACTAAATTGGATACGTTTCTACAGCTCTTCAAGAGCTACAAAATGACCCCCCTAAATTAAAATCTGAGAAAGTCGAAACTTCAAATATACAGAATTTATACGGAAAATACGGAAAACTCGTATATACATACGGTTTATACGGCGTATATATACGTAGACAGGAATCCCATTTACGGTTTGGGCCAACCCTAGACATTTATAATGCTTTATCCTGAAGCAGAGGTTGATCGGGGCAACTTCAGAAATGCACCTTTTCCCTGCCAAAGTGGGTGCAAAATACGCACCGGGCCCCACAGAACCCCCTAGAATTTTGAACCTCCAGGAAATGTTAATGATTTAGATATAACAACAAGTATCTTGCATTCAGATGAGGTATGGGGGGCTTTGAATTGGGTGATCAGCTTATTGGCACTGTTTGGGGTGACGTTTGCGTAGGGACGACCAGGAGCAACACGCAGACGTTTGTGTTTGACAAATACAAGTACTGACTGCATGTTTGCAGTGCCCCAGTGGGAATGCAGAGAGCTCAGCTGATGGACACCCTGTAGGTCGCGTATGATGCGTTTAATTTACATGTGTTGCCCCTGCTTCATATGGTGTAGGCGGAAAGCCGGTTGCAGGTGACACCAGCAGAGACCGATGCGCCCCCCCAGGCAGCAACAACAACAGCAAACATAATAAGAGCAATGATAAGATTGAAAATAACTGGAGCAGCAGCAGCCACAAGCACGAGAACGGCGGCAGCAGCCTTGTTCATAACAATGACACCGCCAGCAAGCAGCAAGAGCATGGCCGCAAGTACAACAGCGGCAGTAGGCTAGGAGTAGCTTTGCTGAGGGATGAGACAACTGCCGGCAACGCTCTCAACTCGACCACGACCAGGAACAATGGGAACAGCAGCAGTAACAGCAAAAGGGAGGAAGTATGTGAGAACAAGGGACGCACGCCCGCCGTTCCCCTCACCAACACTTGCAACAAGCCTAGTCAAGAGGGAGGTCTAGCCCGCCTGCCCTCCACCCTTCTCTCCTATGAGGATGGCATAAAGTCGGGAGTGCAGAACAGCACGCTCAGGGGCAACAGCAGCTATATGCAGGGAGGGGCTGGCAGTGTGAAGGTGGGGGGCAAAATGCAGAGTGTGGGGGGCTGGACCATGGGAGGTGGCGGGGGAGGAGGCCTGGACCTGCCAAGCCACATCAGTGCTTTTGGGGAGGGCCTGGAGGAGCAGCAGGTGAGGCCCTGGCAGACAGATGGTTGGAAGGGGCTGCATCTTATGCTGCATCTTTATTCTGTATTGTGTGTTTGTAGGGTTGGCCAGAACCAAATATGTACACGGATTTTTGGCAGGGAAATCATCAAATGCACGTCAAATACGGCGAATATTATATGGCTCTGGCCAACCCTGTGTGTTTGCCAGAGTTGCTTGCCCCCTGCTTTCTGCCTTCTCCTCCAGCAACGCGCTGAAATTCACAGACTCAAGTGAAAGCCTGCACCCATGAATTCCACAGATGGGCGATGTTGAGGAAGCTCGTGAGGCAGAGCGCCAGCGGCTGCAGCTTATGTACGGGGACATCGACATTAGCAGTGCCGAAAGTGAGTGCTTTTTTTCCACTGTAAGGTTCTCTTGTTGTTTGGTATGAGCCTCTGAACTGCAATTGTAATTTGCCTCACTCTAATGTACACACACAGAACACGTGCATGCGCACTTCACAAACAGTATTGTGATAAAATGCATGTCAAGTTCATGGTCAGTCTAACCGTATTTGTGCCGAGTCTTCCTGGAATGGTGCTGAGCGGTACTCAGGTGTGCTTTGCGTTGGGTCATGTCCATGAGCATTTATAACAAACTATTCTCTTAAAAAATTGTTGCATGGAACCTGGGTTGCCTGGGTTTCAGCCTTGTTTCGGGCAATTCACAGCACATTTTTATTTCCTGGCCCGCTTCGCTAGCAGGCCCTCTGCAGCTGGGTAGCAAAGGCATCACACAAGATTCCGGTGAAGAAAATGAGGGCCATTTGGCATCTCTGGAGACACCCAAGGAGCACAAGAAGACGAAGCCCCTGGGAGGGGTTGGAGGAGGTGCGACGCTGCACGTGCCTTCAGAGACTTGTCTAGCTCATTTCTTTCTTTTCTGGATTGGCACTCGCGCACGCAAACACCAGCTGACTTCCTTTCATGTTGCATCCTCAGAGGTTGTGTTCATGGGACTCTGACAAATGTGAAACAAGCTGTTTCGGGCAAATGCCTGCCAAGCAACAGAGCTGCCCTTGTGTTCCTTTCTTACCTCCAGTTAATTTGGGCCACGGCAGCAGTGGTGATGTAGGCATCGCAAGCCCTCTGTTGATGCCTAAAAACCTCTTGATCGGCGTCACGCACGTGCCCCTGGACCAGGTGAGGCGGAGGAGCAAGCGTGAGAGAGTTGGAGGTGTCGGAGAGGGAAACGGTTGTCTATGTTCAATGATCATCAAAACAGACCCTCGACTCTTACTTCATCGATTGTCCAGTTGATCCTTTGTTTGTGCTCACTGTAACACGTTTTCTCTTATTCTTTAGCCTCGTGCCAGCAGACCTGCAAGATGCAATCCTGGCAACACCTGTTGTCAAGCAAGTTCCAAAATCAGCTCAAGCGACGACGAGCATCTTCCCTGTTTACCCTTTTCACCAATTGGTCGTTCTGCTTGTTGCCCTCTTGCTTCTCAGGTGTCAGTCACGTATAAGATAGGAGAAGGCGCGTTTGGGGAGGTGTCTCGTGCTGAAGTGTTTCCTTATGGCACTGTTGCCATCAAGTGGCTCAAGGTATGCAGGCCAGGAATGGTTACCGGGTTTGATGTTGCTACTGATTCTTTTGCCTCTGCAGAGCTAAGGGTGAAAAAGGTCATTACACTTCAAGGAAAAGGGCCATGCCATTGCTCAAGGAAATCGTTTTTGGGCGGAGCCCCACAGGGTGTAGTCCCCCTACCTTTCTTCCACTTGCTGAGTCACCACACTGAAAGAATTGAGCTTTGAGCCTCCCAGGCCCTCCCAGCACACACCGAAAGCACTGTCAGAAAGCTAATTTCCTTCTGATTGCGATGGTGCCCTCATCTCCACTATTGGTGCACTGTGTGATTTACAATTTGATATCAGAGAATGGGCCCCCGTTCCCAACATCTCCAAAGTTCCGTCAAAGAAACGTGTTATATTATGCTATCAATTAAATGTGTATGTGAGGTAGAAAGGGGCGCAATGCACCCAGAGATTTGCAAAACTTGGTCAAAACCTGTAATTAAGAGTATGCCCCCAATGACGCCCCCACAAGTTTTGTCAAGCAACTGTTTTTAATTTTAGTATGTTGCTTCACATTATCATGTTGTCGGTGTTGTGATTGGTGTCCTTGTTTAATCAGACAGGAGGTCTGGCTAGCCAGCAGGGCAAAATGTCAGTATGGAAGCACAGCTGCACATGGTCCAGCAATTTAGCCTTGAATGCGAAAGCAAAGTTTCATTATAGAAGCGTGTCGTATGCCTGGTACCGTTGTCGGCTGTCATTTACTTTGCTTAGGCTCTTGCCTAGCAAGGGGGGTTGTGCTACAACTCTTTGTACAGACCTACCATCGGCTACTTTCAGCATTTTGGCACTTCTATAACCAATGCTTATTCAACTCATTTCGTCAAGTCATCTCGTTTGAATGCGAAAGCAAAGTTTCATTCTGGCAGTCCTGGGCTGGCCACAAGCTAAAGAAGAGGCCACACCCCTTTTTTTCAAGCAACGTGTTGTTAAGCACTGCGCGTTTAATTTCACCAAATTTGGCTTTTGTAAAAAACCTTGTTGTTTTCTCCTCGATGACGGGGATACAAGACCATGCTCAGCTCGATTGAAATACGGAATCAGGAACAATCGTAACCCTTGTGTGTAACAGGAACACCCTCGAGCACAGAGGCATTAACCTGCTTCTCCTCCTCTCCCATGTAATTCGCTTGCCTTATTTCTGAGTTCTGTTCACCTTTATTCCTCAACCCCTTCTTATCCTCTTCCTCTCTTCTTATCCTCTTCCTCTGCCCAGCGCGATCGCTTCACCAAGCATAGCCACAGCTTCATGCGTGAGGCAGAGGTACTGGCCCGCCTGAACCACCCCAACATCATACGGATGTTTGGGCTGGTCACAGAGCCCTCGCCAGCTGCCACCCCGGGGGGGGGCAGCATCATCGCAGGCATCATGATGGAGCACGTGCGCGGGGGCTCCCTGTCTCAGGTGTGTTTGTGTATCAAAGGTACGGTTAGATCCAGGAACTAATTATATGTGTGTATGCCTGCAATTTTTGTGAGTCACCCACCTACGCTTCCTTGCCACCTTGCGCAGCGCCTGCGTTCGCGGGCGCACGCAGGCCAGCCCTTCACACTGCGCGAGCGCTGTCACATTGCACTGCAAGCTGCCCTGGGCATGGCCTATTTGCACGACCAGCACCCTGCCGTCATCCACTTTGACCTCAAGCCAGACAACCTGCTAGTGGAGAGGGAAGGGCAGGAGGTGCTGGTGAAAGTAGCCGACGTGAGTGTCTAGTAGGAGCGTTCCATTATTGCAGAAACGAGCTTTTTATTTCGAGCACATCGCAAGCCTGCTTTACTTTTACTTTGCAGTTCGGGCTTGCTAAGTCAAAGTTTCAAAACTTCGTGACGTGCCATGACCTGCGTGGTACCCTGCCGTACATGGCTCCCGAGCTTGTGGCCAACCCCACACAGGTGAGGACACTGGCTCACGATTGTGCTTCCTAAGAGGTCACAGTTTTTGGTAGGTAGGTAACTGCTTCAAAATAACAGTGAATAGCCGTGCAATCAATGTTATGTGTGGGCTGAACTTTCTAATAGATGCAACGTGCCATGTGTTACAGAAGCCTTGTTAGTAAGGTCAAGTTACATCCACTAGTTTACGCTTCAGGATATTATTTTCTCACTGGCAATGTTTTTCATGCAGGTCTGCGAGAAGTGCGACGTGTGGTCCATGGGCGTAGTAATGTGGGAGATGTGGACACTCAGGGTTCCCTTCTATGACCTCTCTGCTCAACAAATTTTGGTGGGTCCTTGTGGTATGGTTGTACTGTTTGAAACAGAGCTCCGTTGCAACATGATTAATGACTAACAATTCAGGGTGCGACATGTAGGCATTATCTTTATAACCAACAGAGCTGCTTGGTGCCTACTACTATAACGTCATACGAACCTTCAATCTATGTACCTTGCACCCTGCTTATAATGCACTTGAGCGAATTACAGATTACTTGGATGGAAGTAAGTTATAGTCAGCCCAGCCAAGCCCCACCCAAAAAGAGGGAATTAATGCTCCTTACCTGAAATGCACATTTGAGGTCACACAATGGTTTCTTTACATAAATGTAACACTGCATAAAATTTTATGGGTTTGGGGTCAAGGGTGCGAGTGGGGGGCTGGAATTGTGCCATTCTCTGCCAGGAAGGTGGCATGGGTGTAGAAATGCAGGTTTTGGTCCAATTTTCACCAATTCTTTTGTTCCCAGATAGGCTCAGGGTCAAATTATACCCATTAAAGCAAATAAAGGGGGGGTTAAAACTGCCCCTAAAGGACTTGGTGCATTGTCCTGTTTGCTAGGCAAAAATGGTGAATTTCTGGAATCCAGGGATGTGTCATATGGCGTAGTCGTACTATACGCCGTATCATATTTAACGCGTATTTTACCGTATTAAACAAATGGGGCCGTATTATACCAGAGGTGGTCATCTGAGGGTCCAAAAAGGGGTGTTTTTAAAATGTAAATGGAGTATGCGTGCCGGAGTTTGCACTTTTCAAGGTCAGCACCAAATGATAGCCCTCGACATCAGCGTCTGGCTACACCTGAGCGTAAAAAGTGCAAACTCCGGCACGCACGCCTAATTGCCTGGCGTGAACCCCACTTTCCAGTGCCAATCTGCTACATCTCACCACCTACTGCACCAATTCTGAAAGTTTTTGCACCAATGGTGCTCTTTTGATAAATAATTATCATTGCAACAAAAATGGAGTGAAACGGCCCAGTAGTTTGTCAGATACTCCATTTGGGCCCATTTCCCTTAGAGAAAGTCAGTAGAAGGGGTGCCAAAAAGGTGGAAAACCAACCTTCACCAAATCTACTTTTTAAAAGCCAGGCTGATGCATAATGATAAAGGAAGTTCTCCTGTCTTGTTTTGGGATGAAAAGAGGCCCTGGATGGGGCG
>Ga0307974_1002405_pt1:7500-13270 | contig 13270 bp, 16 predicted proteins | sample OrgLakmetagen784_FD_201812 | JGI IMG/M metagenome (GOLD analysis project Ga0307974, IMG submission 201812) | Saline water microbial communities from Organic Lake, Antarctica - #784 | ecosystem: Environmental > Aquatic > Non-marine Saline and Alkaline > Saline | place: Antarctica... | reverse complement strand
CCAAATATTTGAACCTGTCCTTCTCTGGAAGCACCACACCATCGTACGTGAACGGATTCTGCAAAGGAGAGACAGACTTACTATTAAAATGAACCACCTCCGACTTGGCCTGTTCACAGTCAATTCTTTCTTCTCAGCGTACGTACGAAGCTTGTTCAGCATCGTCTGCATTTCACCAGGGTCATTAGTAGAACTGGCTAGCATCGTTCTTTTCATGCATCAGCTGCATAGGGAACCGCTCTGCTCTTCAAAATGATGATTCCTCAATACAAATATATCACTCTGATGCTGGCTAGAATAATAAGAGCAGCAAGATATACTTTCTTACATGCAAACATACAGCCGAAGAATGCTCCAGAGAGCTAGCCACGCTCAAGCTCAGTTTGGGACCTAATGCTGAGCTGGCTATAAACGTAGCAGGTATTTAAAGAGGGATGTGAAATGGTCGAGGCAAGTAAGCAAACGTTGCTGGCATACCTGCTGGCGTGGCTCTACAATTTGTAGTTTGGGGGACCCATGTTGCCAATTGAAAACAACATTCCTTCATTTTGCTACCTTTCCAGCCAATCTTTGGCTGAACTATTTGTCAGTCCCAACTAGTACACGACAGCAATAGGTAAGGTTAACATCGCTATAGATGCCTCTGGGGGGCATATGAGCGGAAGCCACCAGCAATAGAATAAAATAACAGCACCTAGTGGAGCGCTAGCTCAAAATCGAGTATTACTTGGTGCTGTCGTACAGCTGCCTCATTTGCTTATAACCATAGCTTCCGTGGATCTGCTACGAAGACATGTCTGTCTTTGGCCTCAGCAGCAAATAAATGGCGGGGCCAATGGCAGGAAGGACCGACAGGATTGGCAGCAGGGTGTCCCTGAGTATGCAAAGCATGCGTTAAAGTAGTAAGGAGGTTATCATCATTCTCTCTCTCACACACACACACACACACACACACACACACACACACACACACACACACACACAACACACACACATACACACACACACACATCTCTGAGCTGACTCCTTCTGTCCATGACAAAGTGAGGTAAAAAAGCTGCCTTTTGCTGCTGAGTTGCCCCCGCCCATTGAGTAGGCCTCATAAGCTACAACCAACGAAGAGCTTCTTCAAGGGTTTAACGTCAGGCAGCACGCAGCGTCAGGAGTCAAGAATCATGACCAAATTTGAGCAAATGGGACAGGCTGGAGCCATGATCAATGATCTGTATTTGTAAAAAAGCTTGCAAGGGTGTATTGTATCACACCTTTATGCCTGTTGTTCACGTTGCTTGCAGCACTAATTAGCCCAACGGTCATGACAAAACAATTTCTTACTCCCTGCTCCAAAGTAATGTCTCCTTTATCGTTTGAATACGAAGCTTATTGTATACGGCATGCTGTTAAGTTAGTAAGAGTGTGACACTCCTGGCTAGCATGAACAGGTTCTCAGAGCAACTGTGCACAACGGGTTTGAAAAGAGAGAAAGGAAATGCCACGCACTTTTGTTCCCACTTCCGCGCCTCTGCGTCGTTCAGCATCCAGAATGGGGCGAACGCAGTAAGGCACAAAAAGTCCAGTGTCGTCACGTGCACCAGCCTGCTCTCATCTATGAGGTGGCCATACTCAGCCCATGAGGCCTCACCTGTGAGCAAAAATTCGGTGGTGTTACATATAGAAATCGTAGTAGCTTGAGCCAGTATGTTCTCATTGACAAGGTGATTGAGGAATGCACGGATAAAAGGTGATCGCAACTGTCTGGAATGAAAGGCACTGCCTTTTACCAGATTAAAACCATTTGCTTTAAAAGGGCAAGTCCAATAAATCAAACACATACGCTTTCACCCAACCAACCAGGACGGACAGCATGTGAAAGGGTCGATCAGGTCCTCATGTTTGGATATGCAAGGTTGCAAGCTCAGGACCTGAAAATTTGACGCACACGCCTTCGACCACCAAGAAATTGGAATGGCTGTTGGTCAACATTAGTCTGACCCTTCAATCACAATGAGCCTTTAAAGATATGGGTGGCAACCAGGCACGTGTGAACAAGAATCCAACTTGATCTGAAGCTACCATGCATCAAAAGGTATGCATCAATTAAAAACAGGGCACACAAAGCGCCTGCATCTGCACCCACTTACCCATCCACACACACATGCACACACACACACACACACACACACACACACACACACACACACACACACACACACATGCACACACACATGCACACAAAAACACAAACCTGCTGTTGCTGCTAGGTACAGCATAGAGGATGCTCCTGCGATAAGGAGAGCTGGCAAGATGGTTGTCTCTGCGCCTTTCATGAACAGCTTGTTCCAGCCCTCTAGCTCCTCCTGTGGGCATTTACATGTCGTTGAAAGGGGATAGCCAGAGCCGTCTATGTATGCGATAATATGACCGAGAACAACTGACTCATGTAGGCGTACGACTGGCTCATGTATACATATACGACTGACTCATGCAGGCGTCGTGTACGACTGACTCCTGTATACATATACGACTGACGCATGTATACATATACGACTGATTCCTGTATACATATACGACTGACTCCTGTATACATATACGACTGGCTCATGTATACATATACGACTGACTCATGCAGGCGTCGTGTACGACTGACTCCTGTATACATATACGACTGACGCATGTATACATATACGACTGACTCCTGTATACATATACGACTGACTCCTGTATACATATACGACTGTCTTATGTAGGCGTCGTGTACGACTAACTCAAGTAGTCATCGTTTTCCTGATACTTCTGACACGTATTTCTGAAGATGTACCAGCCATTAAATCTGCAAACACCGTCTAGCAACACTTCTGGCCGACCCTAGTCATGAACCGTTCTGGCCAACTCTAGACATTGAGCACTCCCGTGCGTTTCAGCAGTTTCATGAACTGCTTGATCCAGCACTTCAGAGCAGGCCTGTGGGTGGTTGAGCTCTTATGGGTGTGTAGTGTGTAGGGTTGGCCAGAGCCACACATGTACTGCACAGTGTTGCAGCAGGGATCCAATCCAATCCAATCCAATCCAATCCAATCCAATCCGATCCGATCCGATCCAATCCAGCATCTTCAATAGTACGGCCATACACGGTGGATCCATACGGGTATGATATACGGTCTGGGCCAACTCAATTACTGCTTCACTCATTTGGTGGAGGAGTTAGTTTTACGGTGCCCAGTACCAAAGTGGCTCCTTTTCCTCAATTAATGTGGGGAGTGTTTTTCACTGCCTGGGTGGTGCTTTTCTCCTTACTATCTAAAGTGTGGACACGCAGATTGGAGTCTTGTGATCATACATGCTGATTCTAAAAGCTTGAAATAAAAGTAAAAGTAAAGTCACGGCCTTAGTGAACGAGTACTCATAAAGGTCCGGCACATTTATTGATCACACGCACGCTTGTCAACCTTTAGTACGAGACATTCGTATAGCGGTTTACACTCATGACCAAACAACCCTCCTAATGGAAGCGTACCAAAGTAGTAGAGAGCACAAATCAAAGGAAAGGGCAATGGGCGCAAGAAAGGGCACGTGACAGTAAAGGACAAGCGGGCATGCTGGCATATGAAAGGAAAAGGCATGCGTAACAATACAGATCCACACTCACCTTTGGAGGGGGAAGCTGCTGGTTCTTGATGGGCCGCCAGAAGGTGAAGTACGGCAGCAGCGCAAACACGCCAAAGCCAAAGGAGCCAGCAATGAACGGCCAGGCGGGAAGCTGTGTCCAAACATGAGGTGTTTTCGTGGACATCAATGTGTGCATCAGCACAAAAAGGGCAAAGCAGTAAGCAATGACTTTTGACAGGCAGGCAGCTGAATCTAGACTTGCAGTGTGTCTATGTATGTGTGTGTGCACTTTTGTCTTCTTAGTGGGCCAGTGCAAACAAAGCAAGCACACGTTTAATAATGAATGGTGTGTGTGTATGAGCCCGCATGCATTCGTATGTGCTTGTGTGCTTTGTGTGAGACAACAAGGAGTGAGAAATTCTTTGGCGGACAGCTGCGCTAAAAGCAGAGGATGTGTGTATATATGTTTGGTGCGTGTTTGAGTGTGTTTATGTGGGTGTGGGTGCATGCGCCATTGAGTGGGTCTGTATTTGTGTGGGCACACTCTGGTCTTAGCGAGTGTAGTTGATAGGGTTTTATACTGAGATGTCTTTGCAGGTGAAGTTTTAGGGTAAGTAAAGGTAATCTTAGTGAAGTTTTTCTCGAGCTGGTCTGTTTATAAAATTTACAGGTTGGCCAAAACCATATTCATGCACGTACATTTGTAGACCTTAAACCAATGTAGATATTTTGTTCCATCCTATACTTATGGTTTTGGCTCACTCTTCTACTCACACTTCCCCCACTGCAGACCATACAGAAAACATCAACAACTGGCACATATCACGCGCACACACACACACAAACAAACACACACACCTTATTTTCACTGCGCCCTGCGGGGATGAGCAGGCTGGCATAAACGGCAGGCCAGATGCCCATGATGTTGAACAGCGCTGTGTACACCTGAAGCCAGCAGGTAGTTTCTGGTGGCTAGGTGCAATTAATACTCGTACCTTTTTTTTAAAGGTACTTTCTAAGCATCTGCAGGTTTTATTATATCATAAAGGAGCAAATCAGGAAGGAGTTAGCTTTGAGAGTAAAACAGCGGTGATGTTGTAGGTACAGACGTTTTTGTCATCCAATGTGCATGCTAAGCTACCTTGCAGATCAGAGAGACGCATTCCTTACTTGGTTCACTACAAAGTCCTCCCCTGGCTCTCTGATACCCACGAGCAGCTTTAAGAAGATCATGTCTCGAGTTGGGGTCTGGTTGGGGGACAGCAGGAACCCGTACACTGTAAATACAAAGGGAAGTTTGTTTAGATTGCTGGCTTAAATTTTACGAGGCCATATACGCCACAGACGCGTAATGAAACAAAAATAAGCCAGTCTGTTGCAGAACGCAAGTGCCACGTTGTTCAAGTCTAGCCTGAAGCAGCAACGGCTGCCAGCAAAAGCAGCAGTTCGCCAAGTGAAACAGCCATGGCCATGTAACTTTTACCTGACAGGCCGATCCAGAGTGCTGCCATGCCCAGCGTGTAGTACTTGCTGTTTTTATCCTCTTTCTCCTCACTCTCCCCGTCTGATGGCTTAGAAGTGCTGCAGCAGGCCTGTGAGCTGCGCCACCTGCGGATTTTGTTACAAAATGGTTTCTTTCTCTCCGTCCAGGTCTGCTTGCACAGCAGAAAAAGAATCAACTGATAAGGCCCCACCCACCTCCTTGTGTTAATGCTAGGGCCTGCTGGCTGCAGCTGGTTGCTGCTGGTTGCCTCACTCAGGTTTTGCGGCGTGAGGCGATGCTGTAATTTGGGGTTGTGTTTTGAGGTGCTTGCACACAGCCATAGTCCACTCCTTTGTGCAGCAGCCTGAAAATACAGGAGTATTGTGAGTGCAGCAGGGAATTGCAGATAAAAAAGCTCAGGATGTGCACTCACTAGTCTTGTGGTGGTCCCTTGCGCTGACGCTCTTAAAGCCATACTTGAAGAATAAATATTATTCTACCAATTGACAATAAGTATATATAATTCAATTTTATTTACATGTGCTTGCCATCTGCAGCTTCAAGAAACTTGACTGCATGGCATCCCTGATTCCTGTCATACCCAGTTGCAGTGCCTGCAAGCTAAGACAACCGTTCAGCACGCACGCTAAGATCAGACGCGCTGCCTCGGCAACCATGGCA
>Ga0307974_1002405_pt1:0-5000 | contig 13270 bp, 16 predicted proteins | sample OrgLakmetagen784_FD_201812 | JGI IMG/M metagenome (GOLD analysis project Ga0307974, IMG submission 201812) | Saline water microbial communities from Organic Lake, Antarctica - #784 | ecosystem: Environmental > Aquatic > Non-marine Saline and Alkaline > Saline | place: Antarctica: Organic... | reverse complement strand
GAGGCAACTCGTGGACCTCTCCTGATGGCTGCCTCATGTTTAGCTGCAGCCGCTTGCTTCGAGTGCCCCCCAACCAGGCCCCTTTCATCAACTACGTAGTGTGCCTGGGCATTGTAAGAGGCGTGCGGGACGCGGTGGCTGAAGTTTATGGGAAGGTGAGTTTGGATTGCCCCCCAACCAGGCCCCTTTCATCAACTACGTATTGTGCCTGGGCATTGTAAGAGGCATGCGGAACGCGGTGGCTGAAGTTTGTGGGAAGGCGAGCTTGAAATACCCCCCAACCAGGCCCCTTTCATCAACTACGTGGTGTGCCTGGGCATTGTAAGAGGCATGCGGAACGTGGTGGCTGAAGTTTGTGGGAAGGCGAGCTTGAACTACCCCCCAACCAGGGCCCCTTCATCAACTACGTGGTGTGCCTGGGTATTGTAATAATGTAATGGGCGTGTCTTGATATTGTGGGACGCGGTAGCTGACAATCATTCAAAGTTGGTTTTTTTTCTGTCGGCAGATGTGGAAACACGAGCAAGAAGCACAAGCGTGTTGGGGTATAGAGGCATGATGATGTGCCTTTTGTTGTGAGGGGGGAGCGGGAGCTTTTGTTGTTGTGCTGAGTCTTATACTTTGCAGTGACGGTGATCTGATCTGACAGCTACTAGTGGCACAGAGCATACGTGAGTTGCTGCACACTGCTGCATTGACACCTGTTATTAGCAGAGGATGCTAGAGCTGCTCATAACATGAGGGGTGCGCGCAGGTCAGAGCGCTTACAGACGTGAGTTGCTGCACACTGCTGCATTGATACCTATTATTAGCAGAAGATGCGGCCGTATAATTGTTAGTTGTAGTGCGCTTGAAATTGTGAGGGTCGCACAGCACTAATGTTTGTTGGCTCGCTGCTATCAAGAAGTTGCCGACACACACACACACACACACACACACACACACACACACCTGCCCGCCGCCACAGAAACACCTTATGTTCTATACACCTTCCATGCACTGCTCATACCTACACGGTAAATTCCGTACGCGTAATCCTGGATGCATTCATGCGCAGCAAGTGGCCCAACGATGTGTGATCTTTCAGTGCACTTCTCTGTTTAAAAGCATTCTTAGCATGATTGAGCAGCTGAAACGCTTCAGCCCTTCGCACCTACTTGGCCCAAACACACACACACACACACACACACACACACACACACAGGCACAGAAGACACACCTTGATGCACAGCATTTCAATCACGCATTTCACACAGGGTGCTCACGCACGCCTGCCCATCGCCATCAAATGGCCCAACGACGTGTACTACCTCCCCCCCTCACGTCCCGGCAGTGAGGCTCAGTCCGTCCCACAAAAGGTTGCAGGGGCCCTCATCCACACCACCTGGTCACGGGATCGCTTTAACGTGGTCACGGGCATCGGTCTAAATGTGTCAAACAGCCATCCAACGACCTGCATTAACTCTATTATAGATCAACAGTCGCAGCAGCAACAGCAGAGGCAACAGCAGCAGCAGCAGGAGCAGCAGCAACAGCAGAGGCAACAGCAGAGGCAACAGCACCAGCAGGCGGAGGTAGAAGGGCTGCAGCAGCAGCAGCAGCAGCAGGACCAGCACCAGCACCAGCACCAGCACCAGCAAGGGCAACAGCAACACCACCAACAGCAGCAGCAGAATCTGTGTCAACCGTCAGTTTCGCGAGAGATTGTCCTTGCGCACGTGATGAATCGTTTGGACGAGTGCTTTACGGTTAGTTGTGAGGAAGGGGTGAAGAATGTAGGAAGGCAAACGATTCCATAAGAGCTTTGATGTGAATTGAAGGTGGTAATGGATGGAGTGCTGATGGAAAAAGATCTTTTGTTGCACACACTTGTGTCTGTGTTCTTGATTCGGAGTTGCTGTCATGCAGGCAAAACTTAAATGAAACATTATGAGCTACGCATTACTTGGATGCAAAGTTTACAATAACATGCAAAGTTTACATTAACGAGCCTAACATTTGTTGCTTTTCTTCAAGAACGGAGTGGGTGTACCATTGATTCATTTGAGGCAATGTGTCTGTTCTTTGCCTACCTTATTACTTATTAACTTAAATAACAATAGGGACCACTCTGGTACCACACACAACATGGGACGAAAGCAATCACATAAATTGCATACACCTGCCGCAGGTGTTTGAGGAGCACGGCTTTTCTCCCTTGATGGCCGACTACCTAGGGTCTTGGATGCACAGCGGGCAGCAAGTGCAGTTCCAGGAGCAGGGGGAGCGCAGCGTTGCCCACAATACTGAAGGTGACAAAAAGAAATAAAAGGAATGGTAGAGTCAGTCTACCTCCAGCATGACTTTGTGAGGGAGCACGCACTGTGCTAGTTGGGGAAGCGCGTTTAACTGTGGGGGGTTCTGATCTGTCTTCTGACTCGGGAGCACTTAAGTGCCTGCACCTAAAAAGCTCCTCATTAAAAAGACAGCGGGTAACATGTCAAACGAGCGCAGGGGATGTGTGTGTGTGTACTTCTTGCCAGTGATGCTACACAGCGGGTGCATTCCATGGGGGGTGCAGTGCGTAAGGCACAATCCACAAGCAGCAGGATCACACACACCGCATTGCAAATGTAGCTAGTGGCGCGCAAATTCACAAGAGCAGGAACATGTGCCATTCCTGTTGGTATCATCTATTATAAATTATAAACAAGCACACAGCAGATGCGAGGTCAGGAGGAGGGCAGCGTGGCGATCACAGCAGGTGGCACGGCAATTTTCCATTCATCCCTGTCACCTGTGAAATGCAGCTCATTAATCGAGGGGGGCACAGTGTTTCAGATCCAGGCAAAGTGGAACAGGTCTAGTGCAGGCACACGTACCTGCACACACATACACACACACACACTCACACACACGTGCTGAGTTAGCGGTCGTGTACATGCACACAGGCATGGTGCATTGCAATTCCACATGGACAAATGTACAAATGCAAACGCACACAGGCAAAGGTACAATTGCAATTCCACACAGGCAAATGTACACGTGCAAACGCACACAGGCAAAGGTACAAGTGCAAACGCACACAGGCAAAGGTACAAGTGCAAATCCAGCAGATGGGCAAATACAAGTGCAAACCCACACAGGCAGGGATAAGTGCAAACGCACACAGGCAGGTACACGTGCAAATCCAGCAGCGCGGTTGCACACGTACACAGGCAGCGGTACAAGTGCAAACCCAGCGGGTGGCCAGGCGGGCTGGTGCAACTTGAAATCAAAGACGGGTGCTGTATTATATGTTTAGTCGTTTGCAGCGTGATGAGTGATGAGCACAGAGTTGCCTTTAAGCACACTCTTATGCACGTACACACACACGCACACGCACACACACAATTATATATGCAGAAGGGAATGAAACAAGCGACGGGGGCGTGCCTGAAGGCCATGTCAATGGGACCCCCTTGGTTGCCCTAACTATTAAAGGCCTGTCTTCCTCTGGGTTCTTGCTAGCGGTGGAGGAAGGCAGTGGTCGCTTGTATGAGCTCACGCCTGATGGGAACAGCCTAGACATGATGGCAGGGCTGATCCGCAGGAAACTACCCGCCTGATCTCGGCTTGTTTGTTTGGACGTCTGATGGTGAGAAAAATGCACTAATAGTTCGTACATAATGGTGCATCCTTGAACGATGTGGGTAGGCTGACAAGGCAGAGAAGTCAGTGTGGGTATTGCTTGAGTACTAGAGGGGGACGGCGACATCATCATATGTTTGAAAATAAATCAGTGAGAGGGCGGTCACTGCTGTGTGAGACCTGTGCTGCCATTAGGCAGTGCTTACTGCTTGTAAGTAAACCGTTAAATGTCAATAAGCGGGACAAACATTGCCCGTCACGGATTCTGCGTTTCCAGCCATTTCTGCCTGTTATAATGACGAGGGAGCTTTCCATAACCCAGCAGCACCAGCTCAGGCCCTTTACTAATAGAAGCAGAAGTGCTCCTCCTTTGAACAGTAATGCTTTCTCCGTTTCCTACCGACAAATTGATAGCTCCGCAACGTGCAGCATGGTGCCAAACAAACGCTGCTGTGATTTTTTACGCCCCTGTGTTGCAAGGCCAGTGTGCGCAGCAATTTTGGATTTGTAATGCAATTCATAATTGCCTTTTCTCGTTTTGTTTGCTCTTGCTTTCTTCTGTATTTGGCTTGCATGATCATGTTCAAATGCTGCGCTGTTTGCTCCTAATCCAATCCAACGCACGAACGCAACAAACTATGACAGGGGACAGCCTGGTGCAGGGCTCACATGACCCCATCCCTTATTCATTTGTCTGGCTGTATTATAACTACCATCGCAGTTCTATTCCGGCTCGACTCCAGAATGTTGGAGGGGAAGTTACACATGGCCAACCATCCAGCAGAAAACACTGAAGAGAGAGCTGCCTACAACGAATTGAACACTGAACTGGCTAAAGAACTGAAACCTCTTCTAGAAGAGGACAAGGAATTAGCAGCTGGACCGTTGACATCCATACCTGCCAACTAAGACAGCAAGAAGCAAAGTCGAGAGAAAGAAGGGAATACTTAACCGAAATGCTGACTAAAGGCCAGGCGTAAAAAGGATGGTAGCGCAAGCTGTGGCAAGACAGTTGCAACTGACATTTGGTTGCACTCGCCTTCAAGAACGTGAGTACTTCTGCAGCAGGCTGCAAAATAATCTGTAGCTTTCCGTTCTTTTTGTTAGGGATTACTGGGTTCAAAAATGGCAGGGGGGTGGGGGCGGCAACTAAGCAAGGGTAATTGAAAGCACCTCAGTAGCACCCGCAACATTCTCTAAGGAGCCTCCTTTCCCTTCCACATCATCCTTTTAAGTGTGGGTGGCACCATCTACAACACTCACACTCTGAAGTCTTTCAAGGAACTGGGTCTTGATTTTCAAAGTGTTATTAGAAGCTTGCCTCCAAGCTCATGTGCTCTCTGTGAAATTTGCTGCTATACTTGTCCATACTTGACGGACCCTTTCCAGTA
>Ga0307974_1002401_pt1 | contig 13282 bp, 16 predicted proteins | sample OrgLakmetagen784_FD_201812 | JGI IMG/M metagenome (GOLD analysis project Ga0307974, IMG submission 201812) | Saline water microbial communities from Organic Lake, Antarctica - #784 | ecosystem: Environmental > Aquatic > Non-marine Saline and Alkaline > Saline | place: Antarctica: Organic Lake... | reverse complement strand
CGTGCATACGTGTGTATGCATATTTGTGTGTATGCATGGGTGCGTGTGTGTGTATGCATGGGTGCGTGTATGTGTGTGTATGCTTATTTGCGTGTATGCGTGCGTGCGTGCGTGCGTGTGTGCGTGCGTGCGTGCGTGCGTGCGTGTGTGTGTGTGTGTGTGTGTGTGTGTGTGTGTGTGTGTGTGTTTATTGTTGCGGCTGCTCACCTTTTGCAGGAAACTTCCAAATTTGCTTTCGTATCGTGCTTTGGCATCAACGCGCACAGCCTTCATGCAGTTCATGTTCTCATAAACTATGACCAGTTCCTTCTCTTTGATGCTCTGGCCATGAATTTGGCACAGGGATGGCAACATCTCGATTAATTTAAATTACGTAAAGAGCGGAATTCCCCTGTAACTTACGGCGTGTTTTCAATGGATCGTTGTTCACAAAAATTAAATTAATGGCTGAACAACGCTAATTTTTGGAACTACGAACAACGTTTCCAATGCGTGGTTCATGAACAACGTTCAGCATTCAATAGATTTAATAGGTCAAAGTTGACGCAAATAAAGTTATAATCATGTCAAATTTCTTTGATGATGTCTTAGTTTTCTGCAAACAAGTATCCAAATTTTCGACGCCTTGGTGAAGGTCCGGGGGCACATGGAATCTTCGAAAAACCAAGGCTTCAAATAGCGTTTGAGCAAAACGTGTCATTCTACGGACATGTTGAAACATGCAATGCCAGAATAATTACGTATTTCTCAAAGAACGTGTGTGATAAATTGGCGATGTCCCCCGATGCCGATACCGAAGAAGCCCTGGACACGCACTTCATGTCGTCTTTTACGTTAAATGTAGGACTAGGAGAACGACGACGGGGCAGGTAAGTCTTCATGTCATTGTCCGCGCTAAGTGTGGTGAATAGCTTTTACGAGGAATGCGAAGATCCCGCTGCGTTGAATCCGGAAAAGGTCATCAGAAAGGTCATCAAAATCACACAAGAAGAAGGTCGCGAAACACCTGAGAATGAGCGTGCACGATCTTGGTTTCTTCACGTTTGCCTCGCGATTTTTGCGAGCGGCGCGTGTAAAGGATGCGGAAAATGCGTGAAAGTTAACGAGCCCGCGATGGAAATTCGCGCCGGAATGTTGGAGTCTGAAATTCAGGTTTGTTTGTGTAGCGTAGTGGCCCAAAATGGTTAACCGGATGAATGAGCGATAAGTAAATCGTACTTTACTTATGCATGTTACATTCGCCCCACCCTCAAGTCTGTGCCATAAACGGCCTGCCAAGAAAGAAAAGCACAGCTAGAGCGAGGGAAAGCAACCAGCCCTGCCTTATAGGCATGTGCCTGTCTATAAAAGTCTGCTATACTCCCACCAGATAGCACCCACGGTAAGGATGTTCAGATTCTGACCATCGTAGATGGTCAAATTTTGACCATCGGACGGACGGATGGTCAGATTTTGACCATCCTCTTTGGCAGGCCTGGACACTTATTGCAGGCTTATAAACGCGACTTTTTCCTCAACACCATACATAGTCATTAATAATGAGCAATCAACAAGCCCGTACTAGTGCAAGATAAGCCAGGGCCAGGGTCCAGGAGGAGGAGGAGGAGGAGGATAAGGAAGCGGTTACTAACCAGGGAGTAGCCACTGGCCAGGAAGAGGAGGATAAGGAGGAAGAAGAACATAGAAGAAAGAGAGCAAGGAAGGATACAAGAGAGTGGTTTGTGCTTCCCATCGGTGAAGCTGTGCGGGACATGCATTTCAGCAGGCTCAAGACCAGATTCAGGCTAAGATTGATAACATGAGCCACCGCATTCATGTCTGGGTATGTAATCATTGCTGCACATAGCATTTGGGGGGGGGGTACAGTAGGCAGCAGCATTCCTGAGGAATGTGCGTGACTTTGTGCACAAGATGATGAGCGCAGTGCTGTGTCCTTCAGCTGAGAAGAGGGAAAGGGGCGTTCCTTAGGCAGCGCATGGATTTGTAGGGTCAAGCTACACAGCCAGCAGCAGGTCAGATGTATCGGGAAGGCTTCCTTGCAGCACTCCGTGGCATGGGCATGGCCCCACTCCAGGGCCCAAGCTCCATTCCTCCTTCTGCCCTGGGCCAGCAGGTAAGGAAGCTCAGAGACAGGCATGCACAGACACAAGACAGACTGACACACACACACACACTCATACACACACACACACACACATACACACACATGCACACATACGCATTTGCACACATACACACACACTCACGCACACACACTGCACGCGCGCGCAAACACAGACACACACACACACACACACACACACACGCACAGGCTTGGGTGGTGGCAGGGGTGGTAGGGGTGGTACCCAAAGTGCTGCAGCTGCTAGGGACCAGTCCAGCCCTCTGGCATGTGCAGTGGGTTTTTCATTTGTACTCCTTTGTTTGTGTTTGCTTGAGTTTGAACTGAAAGATTGGTCATGGTTGGGTGCCAAAGTGCACAACTTGCATTGTAGGAAATAAATGAAGGTGAGGAAGACTGCAAATGCACGCGCACGTGCGCGTGCACACACACACCTTCTCATATACAGGTTTCACTCCTGCACAACTCAGAACACCTGGTCTCAATACCATCAGGGCTGCAAGTACCTTAGCACAGCTCCCTAACCAACAACAAGTCAGGCCAGTGAGGCAGGCCGCCCTTGCTGCTCAGAGCACATGGTCATGTCTTGTTGATAGGGGTACACAAGGTTTGCTTGATGAGTGTCGTACTGCACTCAATGAAGGCCATGGCCATGATGTCCTGGACGGTTTGTTGGTGGAGCTGTCAACAAAACAAAGGACATCTGATGTACACGAGGTGATCTGCGCTCTGCACTGTAAACTAGGCATAAGTAAAAGATAATTAACAGAATGGAAACCACAGCAAGGTAGATGCTTGGGGGTTCCTGTTGCAGATCTGATTTGATGCAGCTTTATAGCTGGTACAAGATCGTTTTATTTGCTCTGGTCCAATAGGTTTTCTCAGATGTAACAGGAGTGTAGGTGTGTTTTCAATGCCTGTGCCCATATACTAAAGAAAGGCAAGGAAGGCATACTATCAACATATGTGGTAATGTTGGCTGGTTCAACTCTGCCAAGCTACTTTGTGCCAGGAATATTATATCAACACTCTACCATGTATGAACACTCCAGCTTTTTGTAATGGTTGAACCCTTTCTCAAGACCTACATCAGGCAAGTTGTTTTGTATTGTTTCCTGTTATCAAACTGTTTTTTTATGGTGAAAGTACCAAGTCTTGAATTGACAATTGGCAAATTGGATCATTTGTTTAGAGGGTTATGGTATTAAAGGCATCCCACAAATTATGAATATATTGGACAGTTGTTTTGAATACTTGGACTGGGCCCATACAATTGGGTTTAATCATTGCCCAAGTATACAACCAGCTGGATCTATACGAATGGGGTCAGGTAATAACTAGCATCCCAATGATATATCCAGCTGGGTCTATACAAATGGGGTCGTGTAATAACTATCATCCCAATGATACATCCAGCTGGATCTTTACAAATGGGGTCAGGTAATAACTATCATCCCAATGATACATCCAGCTGGATATACAAATGGGGTCAGTTATTAACTATCATCCCAAATCTGGCAAAGTCAAGTCTAAGTGACTGACCACACAACCTCCAAGCTAGTTCCTGGTCCTCAATCAACTCGTATTCCCATTAGCTTCTTGGTGATGAGCATTATCATGGTGCACATGCTCCCATGCACTTATCCCACCTTATTTCTGTAACAAAAGGACCTGCCATATCCTTGCAACTGGTCAGATTCCCGACACCCAATATGGTTTTTACCCAGGTCGTAACACTTTGCAACCCATGTTCATTCTTCGGCACTTACAACATGTTGCACGAACAATTAAACCAATGGGTCGCCTAGGTTGCACGCTGCTTTCATTGATTTTAAACAAGCCTATGACACCATTCCAGGGGATGCACTATGGAAACACCTTAGGCGTACTCGCATGCCTGCGCCTTTGTTTTCTGTGTTACAAGACATGTACAACAGTGATGAGTATGTCTTGAAGGATGGTGATAAAACTGCTCGTGTGCATCCGACTCGTGGGGTTTAACAAGGTTGCCCCCTGTCTCCTTTGCTTTTTTCCCTTTATATTAACGATATTGACGACATTGCTGAGGGTATATCACACGTTGGAGCCTTTCAAGGAGCTAGGTCTTGATTCTCAAAGAGTTAAGGAACTTGTTTTCAAGCTTCGTGTTCATTCTGTCAATTACGCTGCCAAACTTGTCCATACCAGACGTGCCCTTGACAACACTATTATCAACTGTCATCAGGAGACGGTTTCAGGTCAAGCCTGCAAACCTCTTGCTGATCCCAATTGATCTTTATCTTTTTCTTTTTCTTTTGGGGGAGGAGTTTTACGGTACCCGGTACCGAAGTGGCTCCTTTTCCTTGATTAATGTGGGGAGTGGTTTTTCACTGCCTGCGTAGTTTTTTATCTTTTCTTTTCTTTTCTGGCCAACCCTAGCTGGAGGTGACCAAGGCGCTTGAGCTGATCCTAATCCTAGATCACATGCCTGTGACCTCTCAGCGTGTTAAGGCCCTCTTCTTGTGCTTGCCATTCAATTTTGCAATCGTAGAAAAGTGCAGCAGTGCCTAGGCTCAAACCCGCACGAAGAGGAACGGAGCGAAATCTATACTGGATCTCACTGCTCCATATTTAGCCTTGCAAGGTGTCATGTGCCATGGGGAAATCTGTATACCGTGTATGTTGTTGGTGCTTCAAACAATGTTGCAGCCCGCCGTACTCTGATCTCGCCGGACAAAATAAAAAACAACTCGCTCAATGCAGATCCTTTCCATGAGGCACTGGCAATACCTCCGTTGTGGGCCGTGCTGAAATCTTTGTTCAAGACCAGGCTGCTGAGGGTGTGGCTTTGCTGTCTTAGCACAAGGACTTGACATCCTGACTTGGAGGGATCTTGCCCTGTTGAAACACGAGGTGTGTTGATGTAGGTGCTTAGAAAGAGGATCGGTCGGAGAAATGATCATAGAGGTTTAGGAGGAAAGGGAATGCATGCCGTACGCATGGACGTGGGAGAGGGTTGGCTAAGTGGGCTGTTTGGATGGAACGTTTTGAGATTCTTATTTAGTTTTCCTGGGCATTGGGCTCCATCAGTACTGGGCTGAGGGATCACCTGGGAACACGGAGTGTCGTAGTGCCTTTTGCCCTTCTTGGTTGAGTCCTCCTCCTCTTTTACTTCCTATAAGCAACGCTAGGTATTTCATCAAACTTTGCACATAAACAAACAACAAGAAACAGCATTTTTGTCTGTTCGTGAACGCTTTAACTGTTCTCGCTTTGACTCTTGTAGTAAGCACGCTTTGACTGATGACTATCGTGGTCACAATTCCTATCACCTTGTCTGCGAGCAAACCCTAGCTGTCCACCCCTAGCGTAAATGACAAATGACCCCTAGTGGAGGAAGTTGGCTTCTTTAGAGTGGCAGGGGGAAATCGAGGGAGAATGGGAGCATCTCGCTCAGCAGCACCACCAGCCATCCACCGGCAAAGCAATCATCCGTGGACGACTTTTGCTCCTCATCATTTATGCTGGTTCCATGTAGGCCAAGCCTGCAACCCTCCTGATGACACCCATTTATTTCTATTCCTGTGTCTACTCTATTTCTTTGGGAGTGGGTGGCACCATCTACAACAATCACACGTTGGAGCCTTTCAAGGAGCTAGGTCTTGATTCTCAAAGAGTTAAGGAACTTGTTTCCAAGCTTCGTGTTCATTCTGTCAATTACGCTGCCAAACTTGTCCATACCAGACGTGCCCTTGACAACACTATTATCAACTGTCATCAGGAGACGGTTTCAGGTCAAGCCTGCAGACCTCTTGCTGATCCCAATTGATCTTTCTTTCCTTTTTCGCGGTGGAGGAGCTTTACGGTACTCAGTACAAAAGTGGCTCCTTTTTCTTAATAATGTGGGGAGTGTTTTTACTGCCTGCTTGTTTTTTCTTTTTCTTTTCTTTTAATTATAGTGCTGTAAAGGGCACGTCTGGTATGGGCAAGTTTGGCAGCGTAATTGACAGAATGAACATGAAGCTTGGAAGCAAGTTTATCTACTCTTTGAACATCAAGACCCAGCTCCTTAAAAGGCTCCAACGTGTGATTGTTGTAGATGGTGCCACCCACTTCCAAAAGGATGGTGTGGAGAGGCAGTGACGGAGGCTCCTTAAAGGGTGGAGCAGAGGACTTTATGCTGTTCCTGAGCGGCGCTCAGCTGGTTCTGCGGTCGACTGTCCTCACAGTACTCGACCTTGATAATGTGAATGTCACGTTGAAGAATGCTGAGATCTTTGGGTCGGTGCTGTCTGGGGAAGGTGGATCTGCTAATGGCTGGCGGCAGCTACTAGCAAAAGTGTGACAGATGTTCAGCAACATGAAGTTCATGTGCCCGAAACCCACAGATGATGATTCCCCCCAAAAAGAAAAGAAAAAGAAAAGACTCCGCTGGCAGTGATGACACAGCCATCATGATTAAGGGATTCCCCGCTCTTTGATATTATACGGTCGGCTGGTCCTGGCAGATGCTTAATCGTTTTACTGGTTTTATTCAGTGGTGCAATGCGTTGTGCATTTTTCCCTTTCCAGTGCTTTTTTGTAGGTGCTACAAGTCTGGTGCTGCAACAACAGTTGTCAAAATGTTTACACGTTTTACATATTCAGCCTAGCAGTCACACATTTTGACTGATAGCTTTATCTGTAAACCCTTTACTAGCAAAAATTGCATTACTAGCTACTACTTTGACAAGAACTTGTTAATTCATCATAAACAGGCAATCTGGCTAGGTCCTGCATGTTCTTGATCATTATTGCCGTCTATAACCACTAGCATAGCCCAAAATACAACAATCCTATGTTGAGGACCTAAAAGCGGAATAGAGTTCCTGACAAAAGGCGTCCTTGCCGGACTGATAAGCAAATGAGCTGGCACCTAACAATGAATTGAAAGCTGCCACTGATCTACGCAGCTCCTATTAAACAAAGTAGCGCAATGGTGTTATAACTTCTGACATGATTTAGGAAAGAACACGCAGTTCGTATTTTGCGTAATCAGAGCCAGCTCCTACAAAAAACTTGGGCCCCCCTATAAACAAGCTATCCCCTAGCTGAACCAGTATTTGCCTTTCTTGGCTGCTGCCATTAGGTCTGGCACATTTACAGCATCTAAACCCTCATCGGTGGCCCTCAGTCTCAGAATCCTGCAAGCAAGATTGGTGCATCGCATATTTCAGGTGCCACCTTATATGACCACTACCAGCATAGATCGCGAGTGAATGTGGTCAAAAAATGCTATCCTATTTTCTCTGGGTCTGGTAACGCACAAAGGTGGCATTTGTGCTGTGCATACATAGGGTCGGACAAACTGAATACAAATTAACAAATTGAGCCTTTTGACCTCATTCACTCCCGAACAATGTTGGTACTGGTCATGTATCTGTGCTGTGCATACATAGGGTTGGGCAAACTGAATACAAATTAACAAATTGAGCATTTTGACCTCTTTCACTCCTAAACTATGTTGGTACTGTATATATCTGTGCTGTGCATACGTAGGGTTGGACAAACTGTATACAAATTAACAAATGAATGCAGAGGTACAGACGGTGTTTTGCTGGGAACTCTCCAAGTAAATGCTCATTCACGTAACAGTTACACTTATAACCACACGGCATGATAAATTCTTGGCAACAACGGATACCTATAAACAAATGTACTGCCTGTGAGAAAATTGCAAACAAATGTACTGCCTGTGAGAAAACTGCTTGTTTTTCTTTGCCTCGGTCTGCCAGGGAAGCATGTCGTTTGGAGTCAAAGGAGGGGGGATTTGTGTCTGCAAGGTCACCTGTGGAGAAACTACTGATACAACAAGTGACACATAGATATAGCCAGCACCGAAACTACTGATACAACAAGTGACACATAGATATAGCCAGCACCGGAACTACTGATACACTAAGCGAGACATAAATAGCCAGCACCGTTTTACAATCAATGCAAATAAATTAGAATGCGTTGTCACATAGGAGGGTCTGTGCATCCATTGGGTGGGGTGGGGCATTAAACTACATCCTTTTCTTATCCATGCTGATAGTGTAAACACAATCTAATTAATTTTTGATTTCACTTTTTTTTCTGCAGAGGAGTGAGCGCAAAGCCACGATGTAGCTGGATAAGAACATACACAAAATCTGAAGGCATACACTTGAATTGCACTTAGATTGCTCTAACAATCTGCTCCTCTGGGGCAAGCGTGACTTTCTATTTCATAGCAGCTAGCGACTGCAGTGCCATCTCTCAAATTAATCAAAGCAGCTAGTGACCTTTCAAAGCAGCTAGCGACTGCACTGCCATTCCTGAGTTAGGAATTTCCTTTGTTTAAGTGCTTTTGGAGCACAGCTACAACTACTGGTCGAGCCACCCTATAAATACTTTTGTACGTTTACCCCTGCCTCTCATCATTGCTTACAACCATTGTACAACCAGCCCAGTGCCCATTGTACAAGCCCTGTACAAACTTGCACTGTTGTATACCCTAAGCCCAGCCCATTGTTCACCCTGTGCCCAGTGCCCAGTTCATTGTATAAGCCCTGTACAGAACTGTACCTTCATATACCCTAAGCCCAGCCCATTGTTCACCCTGTGCCCAGTGCCCAGCCCATTGTACAAGCCCTGTACAAAATTGCACTGTGGTATACCCTAAGCCCAGCCCATTGTTCACCCTGTGCCCAGTGCCCATTGTACAAGCCCTGTACAGAATTGTACCTTCATATACCCTGAGCCCAGCCCATTGTTCACCCTGTGCCCAGTGCCCAGTTCATTGTACAAGCCCTGTACAAAATTGCACTGTTGTATACCCTAAGCCCAGCCCATTGTTCACCCTGTGCCCAGTGCCCAGTTCATTGTATAAGCCCTGTACAAAATTGCACTGTGGTATACCCTATGCCCGACCCATTGTATAAACCCTGTACAAAATTGCACTGTTGTATACCCTATGCCCAGCCCAGTGTATAAGCCCTGTACAAAACTGTACATTCATATACCCTAAGCCCAACCCAGCGTACAAGTCCAGCCCAGTTCATAGTACAACCAGGCAGTCCCAAGTCCAACACGAACCACCCACCTATCCTCTGAGATGAGCTTGACTTTCCCCCCAGGTTGGCGAGCAAACCACCTGTGCAAAGACAGAGTGCAGCCGATTGTTCTGAATTTGAAAAATCTTGTGAGCTTGTCTTTCCCCAGGTTGGTGTGAACAAACCACCTGTGCGAAGACAGAGTGCAGCTGATTGTTCTGAACGTGAAAAATCTTGTGAGCTTGACGTTCCCCAGGTTGGTGTGAGCAAACCACCTGTGCAAAGACAGAGTGCAGCTGATTGTTCTGAACGTGAAAAATCTTGTGAGCTTGTCGTTCCCCAGGTTGGTGTGAGCAAACCACCTGTGCGAAGACAGAGTGCAGCCGATTGTTCTGAATGTGAAAAATCTTGTGAGCTTGTCTTTCCCCAGGTTGGTGTGAACAAACCACCTGTGCGAAGACAGAGTGCAGCTGATTGTTCTGAACGTGAAAAATCTTGTGAGCTTGTCATTCCCCAGGTTGGTGTGAGCAAACCACCTGTGCAAAGACAGAGTGCAGCTGATTGTTCTGAACGTGAAAAATCTTGTGAGCTTGTCGTTCCCCAGGTTGGTGTGAGCAAACCACCTGTGCAAAGACAGAGTGCAGCCGATTGTTCTGAATGTGAAAAATCTTGTGAGCTTGTCTTTCCCCAGATTGGTGTGAACAAACCACCTGTGCGAAGACAGAGTGCAGCTGATTGTTCTGAACGTGAAAAATCTTGTGAGCTTGTCTTTCCCCAGGTTGGTGTGAGCAAACCACCTGTGCGAAGACAGAGTGCAGCTGATTGTTCTGAACGTGAAAAATCTTGTGAGCTTGTCGTTCCCCAGGTTGGTGTGAGCAAACCACCTGTGCAAAGACAGAGTGCAGCCGATTGTTCTGAATGTGAAAAATCTTGTGAGCTTGTCGTTCCCCAGGTTGGTGTGAGCAAACCACCTGTCCCAAGACACAGTGCAGCCGGTTTTTTGCAATGTCCAAAAAGTCTTGTCTTTCCCCAGGTTGATGAGCAAAACACCTGTCCCAAGACAAAGCGCAGCCAGTATTTCTGAACGTACAAATGCTGTTTAGCAAACAAACTAGTAAAGCGGGGGAGAGCCTTGTTTGTGTTTTGTTCATGCAATGCTGGGCTGTCTCTGCAGATAATTGGAGAAGGGAGTGTAAGGAACTGCAATTGATGGAACATGACTGTCGATGCGTGTAATCAATTAGACATTGACAAGATGCATGTATTGTTTTCACACTCGTGCAATTAAATTGGCAAAACCAGAGCTTACAGCAAGCCTTTATCCCAGCTCATCAGAGCACTCTTTAGTACCGATCCCTACCTATGGCAAGCTAGCACCCCATCTTAGCAGAACAATCTTTCTTTAGTACCAATCCCTAGCTGCAGCAAGCTAGCATCCCATCTTAGCAACAAACGTTTCAGTACTGATCCCTAGCTGCAACAAGCTAGCACCCCATCTTAGCAGAACACTCTTTCTTTAGTACCGATCCCTAACTGCAGCAAGCTAGCACCCCATCTCAGCAGAACACTTTTCTTTAGTACACATACCTACCTGCAGCAAGCTAGCAATCCATCTTAGACGAACACTCTTTCTTTGTACCGATTCCTAACTGCAGCAAGCGAGCACCCCATCTTAGCAAAACATTTTTTCTTTGGTGCCTATCCCTACCTGCAGCAAGCTAGCACCCCATCGTCCCCTGTAGGCATGTAGCGGAAACGGGCTTCCAACCTGAAACGACAAGCGACAGCACATTATATGTCAATTATAGAGCACATTATATGTCAATTATAGAGCACATTATAGGTCAATTATAGAGAGACGGCTCGTTTCTTTGCTGGGAAGGGTATAGAGGGCGGTGCTACAGAGCTTCAGGAGGCAAAAGCAAGCTTGCTTAGCTTACGATTGCCATTCAGAGCCCTATTGTTTGCAGACACAAAGCACATTTTGCAACAATTGCCCGCGCAAAGGCACCCAGTCTTTGACGCCACCCTTCTCTGTTCTTCTACCACATGCTCCCACTTCAATGGGGAGCACCCCACACTCTCATGAAATGCAGCTGCACACACCCTGCACTTCATACTTTGTCATATCACCTCCGCATTGCCTCCGCTTTTCTCTACCAGGCAATGCAGCAACACATACCCTGTACTTCATACTTTGTCATTTCACCTCAACTTTTCTCTACAGCTGTACAATGTTTGAATTGTGAGTTATGAGCAATGCGCTGCACACTTTGTGCAACTTCAACACTTCAACACTTCAACACTCCAACACTTCAACACTCCAACACTTCAACACTTCAGCACTTCAGCACTTCAGCACTCCAGCACTTCAGCACTTCAGCACTTATACACTTCGACACTTCGACACTTCAACACTAAAACATGCACACTTACACACTAAAAAAGTGAGAGACATAGAGCTTTCATGCGCGCACCCACACCTGCACAGATTGAAGCAAACAAACAAATACACCCACACCCACATTCACTCCCACGTCCACACATCCACAGCCACATACCACACTCATAGGGTTGGCCAGAAAAAAAATTACATGGTGTATACACGGTATTTTTGGCAGGGAAATCACCATTTATGCGGTGTATATACACGGTTCTGGCCAGCCCTACACATTCACCTCTCCATTTCCCTCCGCATGGCCTCCACCTCCCTCCGCTGCTGCACGCTGCCGTGGTGAACACGGTGCACGCTGCCGTGATGGTACTGCAACTGCTGCTGCCACACTCTTGCCGTGCTCGCTGCGCTGCCGTACCCATGAGGGTGCCCGTGCCCGTTGTGTGTGGCAGCCCCCCAGAACACCTGCTGCCGCTGTTGCTGGTAGGCTGATAGCTGCTGCTGCTGCTGCTGCCATGGCCAGCCCACAGGCACAGCTGCACTGCCCGCGCCAGCAGGCGCGACAGCAGCGGCGCGTCTGGCATCATCAACACTACTGCTGCTGCTGCTGCTATGGGCATAGCCAAGACTGGCGTTCCTGCTGAGGTCAGTGGCCATGCTCGGAATGGCAGCCATACCACTGATGCTGTAGGCACTTGCCGTGCTGAGGGCAACTGCGGGTCTGGACTTGTGCAGCCCATAGGCGCTGCTGTTATGGCCACCTCCTAGCATAGGTGCAAGGGGCCTGCCGTATGGGTCAGCAGGGACTGAGGGAGGTGTGCCTGTCGGTGGGAGCAACCATTGAGTGAGTGTAGGAGCTACAGACGAGCAGTAGCAAGAGCAAGAGGCTGAGGAGGGTACGTATATTGGTTTTTGGTGGGAGCAACCATTTGAGTGAGTGTAGCAGCTACAGACAAGCAGTAGCAAGAGCAAGAGGCTGAGGAGGGTACACGTTTCCGTTTGTGGTGGGAATGAACATTTGAAATAGTATAGGAGCTGTAGACGAGCAGTAGCAAGAGCAAGGGGCTGAGGTGGGTACATCTGTCGGTTTATGGTGGGAGCAACAATTTTAATGAGTGTAGGACCTCCAGACAAGCAGCAGCTAGAATGATTAGCCTGATGCGTGAATTGGCCAGAACCGTATATATACACCGTATATGACCGTATATTTGGTGGTGTCCCTGCCAAACATACCGTAAATACACCGCGTATTTGGTATATACGGAAATACGGCGTAAATACAATCATATACGGCGTATATACAGTATATGGAAATCCCATGTACGGTTCTGGCCAACCCTACATATTTATGGTTCTGGCCAGCCCTACTGATGTATTGGGCAACAGGGGCTCCAAGGGAGGTGAGTTGAGGGACGACAAGTTGGAATGTGAGAGAGTGGACAGTCAAGCAGGACAGCAGGCTGCCACGGAAAGCAGTGGGGGCTGCAGGAGAGGTGAGTTGAGGACGACAACTAAACCCACTCGGTACCAAAGTGGCTCCTTTTCTTTAATTAATGTGGGGAGTGGCTTTCACTGCCTGCGTAGTTTTTCTTTTCTTTTTCTTTTCTTGAGGACGACAAATTGTAATGTGAGAGAGTGGACAGTGAAGCAGGAGCAGCAGGCTGCCACGAAAAGCAGTGGGGGCTGCGGGAGAGGTGAGTTGAGGGACGAAAAGTTGGAATGTGAGAGTGTACA
>Ga0307974_1002396_pt1 | contig 13300 bp, 11 predicted proteins | sample OrgLakmetagen784_FD_201812 | JGI IMG/M metagenome (GOLD analysis project Ga0307974, IMG submission 201812) | Saline water microbial communities from Organic Lake, Antarctica - #784 | ecosystem: Environmental > Aquatic > Non-marine Saline and Alkaline > Saline | place: Antarctica: Organic Lake... | reverse complement strand
ATGAAGAAGAGCTGAGCGTGCAACACTCATACACAACTACACAACGCATGAAGCAGAGCTGAGCGTGCAACACTCACACACAACGCATGAAGCAGAGCTGAGCGTGCAACACTCATACACAACTACACAACGCATGAAGCAGAGCTGAGCGTGCAACACTCACACACAACGCATGAAGCAGAGCTGAGCGTGCAACACTTGCAAGATGCCCACACTCTCACTGCCTTTCTTGACAGCTGGGCTACCTACTCCACTGTTGCTGTCTGTTTTATGCACAGCAACCCAGTCTGAGAACATAACACTCAATATGTTCTCAAACTATGTTGAGAACATATCATAAGTTTGAGAACATAATACTGACAGAATCTACCCACGACCTCCATTTACCCACGACCTCCATCTACCTGCTGCAAAGAAACATGCATCCTCCTGCCCTCCACCTCCTTGCCGTCTATTGCCGAGAGTGCACGTGACGCAGCGTCTGGGCTCCCAAAGTTGACGAACCCAAAGTTCCTCTGTCTGGGCACCTGTAAGTATAAACTGGCAATGCTTCACCTATGCAGCTTCGACCCGATGCATGCAGTCCGAACTCGCCAATTGGCGGTTTGTGGGTGAAGCATTTTGCAATCTGCCAAGGCGCTCTTAAATTCTGGCAGCTTCGTTTCAAGAGCTGCAACTCCAGAGATTGATATTAACAAAGCAGGCAGGTCACACCTTGGCAGATACTGGACTGAAGTCAGAGAAAATGCTCATCAGGCTCCGATCATTAAGGCGTCTGAAGGGTAGGTTCTTCACTACTACACTGGCACTTGGTGGCGACGGTCGCACTGCAAGACACAAGAACAAAGGTGGCGATAGTTTTGCTGCAAGCCACTAACACAAATGAACAAGTGAAACGTTGAGTATACAGCAGACCCAGAGTAGGGTATGTGCAACAAATTGTTCTCAGTGGTGCGTGGCAGGGTCAGGCTCTTAGGGGTCACTGGGTCAGGCTCTTAGGGGTCACAGGGTCAGGCTCTTCGGGGGCACAGGATTAGGCTCTTAGGGGTCACAGGGTCCGGAGGAGGAATGGGATTGATGGGGTTTGATTGCATGAGTCAGTGTGACAAAAAAGCTTCCCTCAGCACAGATCATTAAACTACCCGATCACCTACCTGGCAGGATACATCCATCAGGGGTAGAGAGCTTGTCAGGAATAACATGAACTGCACAACCAACAAGCCCTCACTTGATGTCTTGCCAAAGATGTGGACCATTGTTAATCCAATGCATGGTGCCTGAAAAGCTTGCCCTTAGAAGAAGGTCATATTCCCTCTTGTACGATTTTTTCTTATCCATGGTTTATTCTTATCCATGGTCTTCTCTTATCCAATGCATGGTGCCTGAAAAGCTTGCCCTTGAAAGGTCGTATCCCCTTTCAAACGTGAATTATTTCTTATCCGTTGCATGGTGCCCATATAACTTGTCCTTGCAGGAAGCTCATCCTGCCTCACCATGTATCCTATTTTGCTATCCATTTTTTAGTTACGCTTCAGTGCAGAAAGGAACGAAAAAACTGGACCGCATACACAGTGAGGTAGGGTGAGCTTTTTTAAGGTCAAGCTTTTTGGGCACCACGCACTGGATGAGAACTGGTCCACGTACTTTCCGCGAGGGGGGGTTGAACTCCGTCTGAAGACAAACTGTTTGGGCACCATGCACTGGATAAAAAATACGTAGGGTAAGCACACATGTTACATATACACCATACATGACTGTGTGTATGACTTTTCAACTACACTACATGTACAGTATGCACAGCAGACATACACGTGTGAATGTATGGTTTTGGCCAGCCCTAGAAATAATCCACATACTTGGCGAGGGGGATGACCTTCTGGGATCTGGAGAGGAAAACCTGGGGGCTGGAGTGTTAGGGCCGGGCCTTGGGTTGGGGTCCACGCGACCTCTTGGCAACACTTGCATGAACTGCACACAGAAAGGAGAGCGTTTTGTTTAGGACGAGAGTTGTATTAAATTAGGGCCCACCTGACCTCTTGGCAACACTTGCATGAACTGCACACAGAAAGGAGAGCATTTTGTTTAGGTTGTGAGTTTTCTTGAATTAGTGCACACCTGACCTCTTGGCAACACTTGCATGAACTGCACACAGAAAGGAGAGCGTTTTGTTTCGGACGAGAGTTGTCTTGAATTGGGGTCCACCCGACCTCTTGGCGACACGTGCATGAACTGCACACAGAAAGGAGAGCGTTTTGTTTAGGACGAGAGTTGTCTTGAATTGGGGTCCACCCGACCTCTTGGCGACACTTGCATGAACTGCACACAGAAAGGAGAGTGTTTTGTTTAGGTTGAGAGTTGTCTTGAATTAGGGCCCACCCGACCTCTCTTGGCAACACGTGCATGAACTGCACACGGAAAGGAGAGCGTTTTGTTTAGGACGAGAGTTGTCTTGAATTGGGGTCCACCCGACCTCTTGGGAACACTTGCATGAACTGCACACAGAAGGGAGAGCGTTTTGTTTAGGACGAGAGTTGTCTTGAATTGGGTCCACCCGACCTCTTGGCGATACTTGCATGAACTGCACACAGGATGGAACGTGCTTGCATGGGTGATTGTATTTAACTATCCTGGTAGCAGAGGTTGCTTATTAAGGAGCGCTTGGCAGAGGTCGCTTAATTGCTTCGGATTTTGCTTAATAGATTAGGCGAAATCCGTAGGTCCGCTCTCCTGCCCCCAGATGTCGCTTATTACGCTAAAGCGTAATAAGGCTGCGAAAGGGCTGTGTCCATCTGCAAGTTTCTCTCAAACATATTTAAAAAGAATGTGGCTGTTTGCGGGAGGTGTGATTACTTTTGCCATGCACAATCCACATTTTTGGTAAGGTTAGCTAGAATCAATCCTCTTCTTTACATGCGCTGTTGGTGCCTGAATTGCGAGTTTCACTTTATGAGTCACCACCATCACACTTGCTGGTATATTGAAATCACAATAACACATGGCCTAAAACTGCATAAATGCTTCCCATTGCGTGGTCACTCTGAAGCTCAGTCGTGCTTTTGATGGCACAGGCACACTCACATACACACACACTCTCACACAATTAACCGTTCCTGTGCACTCCCTAAGGATGGCAGGACCTTGAGTGAATTCCTTGACTCCTTACCAAATAACCCACAACAGCAAATCCACGTTAAAGATTTGAGCTTGTAACTCTTCTGCAAAGACTGCAGAAACACCTGATTTACATCAGAGTTTTTGGTGCCATAGTGTGACAGGGCCTGCTTTAGAGAGGATGGGAAGGCTGGTCACTTCAAGACTTTGTCCCCTTCTATATCCCTTGCCAGCAATACTATACCTGCATGGACGAAATGTTTCTACACAGCTTGATTATGCAAGGCCCGAGTCCTCTTCATCATTTTGTCATAGCTGTTGTTCTCCTGTGACCCTTATGGTGCAAACATCTACCAACAGGCCAACTAGCACACGCACACATGCGCACGCACAGGCACACACACACATACACACACACAAACTAATACATACACACCTGGGGCAGAAGGGCCACTGCATAGCGGCATGCCACCGCAGCACAGTCCTCCTGCACGTGTGTGCATATGTGTGCATATATGTATATATGATATATGTGTGTGCATATCGGTGTGTGCGTGCGTGTGTCCAAATGTGTGTCTTTGCTACACAGCATTTTAAGTTCATTGCCATCCACCTGCAATAAAGAAATTGCACTCTTCATTACTATAATGATGCCCATTAAGAAGTACGTGACACAAGTTGCTCGTTTTTCTGCCAAGTGGTGAGTCCCTGCCTTTAAGAGCAGAATATATAATGGGGGAGGCCGTCACAAGGGAAGCACCGCCTTCTAGATGCTAACCGTGCATCCATCTGATGACCACGCAGCGTGTAGCTTACCATGCACCTAAATCTTAACCTTAACCTTAACCTTACCATGCACACAGGGCGCCCCTGCACATGCTTGTCAGGGTGTGCCCCCCTGCAAGGTAGAGTGTGTGAGTCTGAATTAGTTAGGTTTGGCCATAACTGTATTTGCCGTACATGACATAGGACGATACATTTGTAGGGTTGGCCATAACCATATATTTACGGAGTATACATGGCATTTTTGGCAGGGACATTACCAGGTATACGGTCCTACACGGTGGATATATACGATTCTGGCCAACCCTATACAATTGATAACATCCTGGTATTAAAACCTAATCCACACAAAAGTATATAACAAACACTGTACACGTTTCAGGCTATCCTAGGCCACGGTGCATGTACCACTGCTAGGCACGACTATTGCAAAAATTGAGTATTGAGGCATACTCCTAGGGTTGGCCAGAACCGTATATACACACCGTATATGACCGTATATATATATATATGGTGATTTCCCTGCCAAAAATACCGTATATACACCGTATTTACATATAAATGTACGGTTCTGGCCAACCCTACATATTCCACAAAGCAACGTGAGCAATGGGATGAGTCCAAGTACTCTGGGTACACTTACGAGGAGGGAATATAAGCACTGATTAAGGGCTGGAAATGAGGTGCTGCCCTCCAACCAACTTAAGCTTCTCCATCCAGGACACGTGATCATGTTATAACAGTTATAACGCAGCCAAATCATTTAGTACGGGTTATCACTGTCATACACCAGGGCCGGCCATATTTTGGTAATGATGATACCTAGGGTTGGCCAGAAACGTATATACACACCGTATATAACCATTTGTATGGTGATTTCCCTGCCAAAAATACCGTATGTACACCGTATGTACCTATAAATGTATGGTTCTGGCCAACCCTAATGATACCATGTGCTCTGGTAGTTGTAAATGCTCAAGGGCAGTGGTGAGTACACGTCGCTAACTTATTGTATATGTAAAGGACAGGCATGCTCCCTTTGAATCTTAAACACCAATCATACCCCTCCCAAGCCATGATAAAGTACAAGCATTTCCCTGTACTGCCAAGCACATTACGCAGCACGCCCTGGAACGCTCACCACAACACCCATCATGCGTGGACAAGAGCTGTGCTAAGCTCCCTCTGGCCAACATTCATAAACATGCAGAAATGCTTGGTGTTACAAGTGCTTGGTGTTACAGATGCTTGGTGAAACAGATGCTTGGTGTTGCAGATGCTTGGTGTTGCAGATGCTTGGTGCTACAAATGCTGCAATTGGCGTTGTGAATGCTGTTGCAAACGGTGTTGCTAATGGTGTTGCAAATACTGTAGTAAGCACCTGGGACAAGTAGCAAATGGTGTAGCAAATGGTGTCGCAATTGGTAGCAAATGGTTGCCACGGTAGCAAATGCTTGCCAATGGTAGCAAATGATGTTGCAAATGCTGTGGTAAGTACCCAGGACAGGTAGCGACGCAGGTTGAGCTGCCATATTGCCACAGGATTGAGGTAGCGACGCAGATAGAGCTTTTCTCCTCACCTGTTTTCTTTTCCAAGCTTCCGCTCAGATGCCCCCCAGAGGCTATATAGCGATATAACCTTACCTTACCTCACCTACTCCTCACCTGTTAGCGTACTCCCTGCTAACATCCAGGTTTTCCGCCAGCCTGCATCAGCAACGTGAACACAGTGCACAATAGGAGGTCTGTACTGTACTGTACTGAAGGGAAGGGAGATGGGAGAAGAAAGCTCACACCCAAACTCCCCACCAGCCTGCATCAGTCACGTCAGTGTACTCAAATAACTAAACTAAATTAAGTACTCAAATACGGTGAAAGGTGTGCTTCAAGAAACTGATAGGCAACTGCTCGTCATGAATAAGCCCTCTGCAAGCCTGTCTAAGTAAGGGCAATAAGGAAGAGCTTGGAGGAGCTGGTAGAAGAAACAACCCCAGCAGTCGTCGTAAACATGTTGTGGTATAGAATTGAAGGCGTGATGGGAGGAGGAGGAGGAGGCAGAAAGTCACTCGTTTCTTACAGCCACGCGCTTTGCTCGTCTACGCCGGTCACATTAATAAGCTGTTGAACGTGAAAGGTGCGCATTGCAGGAGCTGGAGGTGGTCCAGAACCTTGCAGCCCACGTGAGTAACGTAAACATGGCGTGAAAGTGAGGGACATAAACATGGCGTAAACGTGAGTAACGTGAACATGGCGTAGCCCGGAACCTTGCAGTCCACGTGAGTAACGCAGACATGGCGTCAAAGTGATGTCAAATGGCGCAAACATGACGTCAAAGTGAAGGTGACACAGGGGTGAAGAAATGATGTAAAAGTGAAGGCGGAGGTGGCTTGAAGGGGCTAGCAATTAAGTTGCGTCTCATGACGTTCGGTGCTTTGCCGACAAGAGCTTGATTATGCCGCGCGATTTTAAGAGTTGTGCCGGGCGATTTAAAGAGTGTGGTACAGGAAAAGAAATACGCGGAGAACTAAGAAACAAAGAAACGGGAGGGGGTGAGTTTGGAAAGGTGGAAGGCTGTGAAGGTAAGTTCGGGACAAGAGTGGGTCAAGCTAGTGGAGACCAAGTTTGAGGTTGCTGGAAGAAGCACCCTGTAAATGACACAGAGCAGCATCCTCAACAGCCCATCTATGTCGCCTTTGCGTGTAGGTTGTGCAGCTCTCCAGGCGCAGCCCACGCACAGTGGCTCCCTCAGCTTATCGAGCTTTGCTTCCTCAAAACAATGCCAACTTGCTGCTTGTCACACGATGTGTCACTGCTACCTATTACACGTGACAGCAGTCATACTTACTAGCATGCGCACATGTGCAAGGATGTGCCACAGTAAACAAACTCACTTACCATGCAGACAGTTACCGGTATATCTATCCACACATGGCCTGCTGAAGTGCACGGCACTTTTCATTTTTCATGCAGGTATTTGTAGGGATGGCCAGGTCTGTATGTGTACACCATAATTTCAGCGTATATTTGATGATTAGCCAAAACTACTGTACATGCACCGTATATATTTATATATGGTTCTGGCCAACCATTGATACTTGCAAACACCCCCAGCTACAACCTTTACCTTAGCAGGTGACGTCCCTGCTTATGACCTGCTCCGGTCACCATCAATACCCGTTCACCCTGCCTGAATTAGCTTGCGAGCTGAAATACAGTACTCCCGGGTTTGCGTTCTCCTCTGTTATGACCACCATGCACACACAGGCACCCTCTTACAGACCATTAGCGTGTACACGCAAGCGTGTAGACATATATACAGCACAGACGCATACAAACAAGTACCGACAACAGGATCCACAAACACACACAAGCGCTCCTCCTGCCCTTCACACACCTAAGCATTGGGCTCGATTGTGCGTTTTCTTTCATGGCTACCACGCGATCGTGTAGGGCCGGCCCTGATCTCAGGCCCATCCTGGAGCAAACTTCCTGCAGTAGATAGACGAGAGGAGGGAACATGACCACAGACGCAGACAGTGTAGTCGCTACCATCATTAGATGGGTACACGTGTGTGGCATGCAAGGATCAATGTCGTAACATTGAGCAAAATGTAACACAGGCACATGTGATCCTTTTATTGATGTGACCCTATTATTGGATACATCAAAGCATCATGTGAAAATACCAAACCACAAGTGTATGGAAGATGGACACGGTGCAAACAGCAATAATTCTGCGCTCCAAAGCTTCAACGGCGTAAAAGGAGGAAGATGAACAGGACTGTGTTGGTGTTGTTTGTGCAGCTCCTGTGCTCTTTTTGTGCAGCTCCTGTGCTCATTTTGTGCAGCTCCTGTGCTCATTCTGTGCAGCTCCTATGCTCATTTTGTGCAGCTCCTGTGCTCAATTTGTGCAGCTCCTGTGCTCATTTTGTGCAGCTCCTGTGCTCATTTTGTGCAGCTCCTGTGCTCACTTTGTGCAGCTGCTGTGCTCATTTTGCTCCACATACCGCACGACGTGGCGCAATCTATGTGGTGCGTCATACCAAGATCCATCCCTTTACCCGTGCCTCCCACATGTACTAGGTCGTTGACAGCCTTTCACGCTGTAACAACCCAAAGGGAGTTCCCAACATATGCTCTAAAAGGCGCAAGGGGGGGCTTGACGAACACAAGTCAAGTTGCACTGTCGCAGGCTGCCTCGTCAGAATGGAAGACATGGCGGTTACATCTTGACACAACCTCAACGCACGCAACTTTTGCGCCTCCATATCTACCTGTAGCCTGCTGTACTGTGGCAGGGCTGTAAGAATAGACGTCTAAGTCTGAAATACCGGTCTGGACATTTGGAGAGTATATGTATCGTTCCAAGGACTGCAAATTAAAGGGTCACCACTGCAGTTGACTAGGCCAAAAGCCTTGCACACTCCAGTACCTCGACCGGCAGTGTTGTGTTGAACCTGGTCATCGAAAAGGTTGCTGCTCCTTGAGCTCAAACTCAGGCCTTGCCGCATTGATTGATGGTATGCTCAGCTGGGTACCTGTACCTGGCCTATCTCCCGGAATTCCAGCGATATATCTCCCCCAGTGGGTCTAACGCGCATTGGATGATATGGCACGGCACAGTGCGCTGTGACTAATTCTGTGTTCCGTGTCTATTGAGTGAGTGGTTTTCTTATCGACGCGCCCTCCGGTGTTTTGTCGTTGTGAGCGAGCGTCAAATCAGACTTTGCCTGCTTTGGCTGGTCCAAAGCAAGTGCGTCTACCACGTCAGGTGTGTGAGGTTTGCTTCTGTCCTAAACAACCTTGCCCACGAACAGGTATGTACATCACCACACTTCAGCTCTTCTACACCTCTTTATGTCGCTAGCACGTATACATCTGAGCCACAAACTCAAGCCCACCTCGGCAATCATCTCGGTAAGCATCCTGCATGTGACCAGTGTCTCTTTCAGCTTGGTGCGCAGTAACAGGTCGTCCATCCACTTGTTGGAGGATGAGCTGGAGCACTGCAGCATGCTCAGCGCGGCCTGTTAGGATGTGTGTGTATGTGTGTGTATGTGAGTGTGCATGCGTGCATGCGTGTGTGTGTGTGTGTGTGTGTGCATGTGTGCGTGTGTGTGTGCGTGTGTGTGTGTGTGTGTTGTGTGTGTGCATGCGTGCGTGCATGTCTGTGTGCGCATGTGCGTTCTTGCAAATGTAAGTATGGAAATTAACATGAGAGCAGTTGCTTGTATGAGTAAGTCAAGTGTGCTTGAGCACAGAAGTAAACTTAGTGTAGCGTGCTTTGTGTAATCTGCAGTTCAAGTTGTTGCTTGCCAATACCGCTGGCACAGCGGACCTTGAAGGTACACCACAGCAGAGCATCTGCACTCATGGGTATGACGTCTAAGATCACGTCATTGCTGCTGATTGATAAATGGGCAAAGTCAAAAGGCCTTGCAAGATCAGAGATAATTTAAAGGGCTCTTGGCATCATATATAGTGATGTAACCTTACCTTACCTTGGCATCCCTTCCCCTAATACCAACTCGCACATATGGAACCGATCTCAGGCGAGGCCTGCAACCCTGGTGATCCCTATTAACTTTCCCTTTGGCGATGCCCCCCTCGTGGGGGCATGAGCCCCTAGCGTTGTCTCCTCCTAACCAAACTTACGCAGGCCTCCCCAGGCCCACCCAGGCCACCCCACGGGCTGAAAATTGACATAGTCTCCTTTCCCAAAACTTCAAGAAAAGATTGCAAGCCCTGGGGTGCGGTGTGTAAAGTTTAGAGAGGTTTTGTTTTGGGGTTGTCCAGCCCTCCTCCCCAGGCCCATCCACAGTACCTCCCGGGCTGAGACTCAACATAGGCTCCTAGAAAGTCTTTCTACCGTGTTGTATTAATTCTGGGAACCTGCTGTGCCGTGTGCAAAGCTTCCGAGCAACATTTTATGTTTGGAAGCTCCAGGAAGCTGCCCAGGATTCCTCAGCCAGGCCCCCGGATCACTTCCTGATGGTGCAGTATCCATCAGCACACTTCACTGGCTGCAGATGCTGTGTCAGGGGCCCTTAGTTGTGCTCTCGCTGCCAAGTTCACAGTTGACCATGCAAGCAAAATCGAATAATACTAATTTCGATGGGCTACACAGTTTTAGTTTATTCAGATGTTCAAGACGCGCAGAAGTTTGCTTGGACAGAACCCTCCAGGAATGCATTCCGTGTTGGCTTGGGATGCTTGGGGGCGTGCGACTTAAGGCATGGAGCGCGCGGTGCAGATGCTTGCTGCGCAATGTGTGTTAAATGGGTGTCAGACATGGCCAGTCCGGGCACATTGCTCGCACCTGCCCTCAGCGGACAGGGAACAGCAGCAGCAGCAGCACATCCTGACGCCTGCTTCAGCAAAGGCTGATCCAGCACAGCGTCATTCACACCACTGCAGCGTCCGTGGGGCAGCAAAGCACACACACACACACAAGCGTGCACGCACACAACCGCACACACATGTGCGCACACACACACGCGCACACGCACACATACAAACACAATCACGCGCGCAAATACACACAGACACACACGCACACATACACATGCACACGCACAAACACATACACATACACACACGCACATGCATGCATGCACACACACACACAAACACACAGGCACACGCGCACACACATATGCATATGCACGCGTTGCACGCGTGATGGAGAACGTTAACGCTTGTCCTTATTCAACGTAGTAGCGGTTTTTCACTGCCTGCGTAGGTTTCCTTTTCCTTTTTCTTCATCAGGGATACTCACATCGGCAAGCTTGGTGACCAGGATATGGACGTGGTCACCTGCAAAACAAGGAGGACACGAATGAAGCTGCTTGTGCCTTTGAGAAAGGGCTTCTAGTAGCATCACAACAAGTTGCAAACTTAGAACAATCGCATGTGTGGCTTACACACCATTGGCAGGGCAGAGGGAAGCATGGATTCATAAGGGAACTACTCACATACTGGTGAGGGAATGCCAGTGCCAGGGTTGGCCATAGCCACGTGCAATGCTCGAAGATCTGCCAGCGTCCTGTCAAAGAAAACCTGCAGGATTGGTGTTTTGACGTCTAGTCTGCCTCTACTCCACATCTGAGCTACTTTTTGCTAAACAGTTTATTTCATTGTGAATACTCGTACATTTTACAAGCCCTATTGAGATTACGGCGCTTTCAATACTGTGTGTGTGTGTGAGTGTAAGTGTGTGAGTGATCGTGTGTGTGAGTGTAAGTGTGTGTGTTTGTGTGTGTGTGTGTGTGTGTGTGTGTGTGTGTGTGTGTGTGTGTGTGTGTGTGTGTGTGTGTGTGTGTGTGTGTGTGTGAGCGTGCGTGCATGCGCGCATGTCCAGGCTTTTTGGCTACCTTAAATTGTAAGCAACGCTTTCCCTAACCTGCATGCTTGCATTGTCCCAGGGTGCGTCACGGGGAAGGAAGGGGCTGAGCAGCGCAAAGTCTATTGACGTTTGTTCTCTCCCATGTCCTCCCCTGCCACCGCCTCCCCTGCCTCCGCCTCCCCTGCCTCCGCCTCCCCTTTGTCTACAAGGCGAAGCCATACAAAGGAGCTGCAAGAATACAAAGGGATCAGAAAAGTGAAATTTATGCAGAGCATTGAGAGTTCTATACAGGAAAGGACACGTACGTCACCTCCCGTTGCTGGGTTTCAGAGCACGCAGAGACTTTCAGAGCACGCAGAGACTTATAAGACTTTACAGGCAGATGACAGCGTGCTGCTGTTGCTGCTTTGCACCAATCACAGCTATGCAATACATTCACTTAGCTAAGCTGGAATGGAAGGCACCAGCATGCAAGCAATGAGGTGAGGAAGGACGACCTGCGCACCTGTGTGAATATAAGCGGGCAAAAAAGCAAATACTTTTGATTCTAATGGCTCCCGCAATTTTCGCTAGGAGGTGTTGAAACCACTTCGAGAGTAGAATCAATATATAATTTATACCATATTATAGCAGTAGGCGAGAGGGATAGGGTCGCCAGGCTAAAGTTATAAGGGAAAGGAAATCAGTGAAAATGACTGCTAGCCTGCTCTTTAGAAACAACAAGTTTATGTAGAAAAATTGGTGTTTGTTGCTGATTAGATAAAGCGCACGACCAACATCTTCCGCATGTCCAGCGTCTACGAACAAGGAGCCTTTGAGGCATCTGTTGGACAACAAAGTCACACTTCATGTCATACTCCTTGGAGTCGGGGGCAAAATCTATAACCAGTACACCATAATTATTCTACTAAACCTGGGCATCCCTCTGCACAAGTGCACCAACTAGCTACTGCCACTACACTGCCATGCAATAAAAAGCTTTAACAAGATCACAAAAACAAGATGCAACGTACATTTCAACAACGGCAACAGTGGTAATAGGGGATTTGATGGGGTTACTGGTAGAGCGGCTGGCTTCAGGAGGGCTAGGCGCAGGCCGGATTGCACGGCTGACAACCCACCAGATCCTCATAAGTCTCTGTTGTTCCTCTTTTCTGATCCTCGGTGGGGCTCTGGCTAGTGTGAGCCTTTGCTTAATGCCCGCTGGTGTTTCCCGGTGTAGACTGTTTTGAACAATTGTTTGTTTTGAACATTTGAAATGAATTACGGTGCGTTTACATTAGGGTTATGTTTGTGATAAATTCAGAATTAATCCCACGAATTAAACGCGTTTGAATTAATCACCCCTAATTTAACCACCCCTAAATTAGTCACCTTGCGTTTACAATGGACGCAATAACGCAATTATGACCAAGCAGAATGCAGTGAAGCAGGTTGTAGCTGGGAAGAAAGGGCTGGAACTCTAGAATGCTTGCAGTGCGCTTGCATGCACTGGAGAGAGCTGGAAACATCCTTCCAGCCTTTGCCTGAGCCTTTATGGCGACTTGCAGGTATAATGTCCCAGTTGTGTCCCCGGGAAAAAAAAAAAAGTGAAAAAAAAACTAAACAAAACAAATGCAAATGCGATTGCTATAATCAGCAATGCTTACAATGGGCGCAGGGCTCAACCCCAACAATCGCTGAAGGGCAATAGCTACAAGACAGTGGATGCTACAAGATAGTGGATGTCCGCTGTGCAGGCAAGAAGGTGTGCGTCCTGGTCGCCCCTGCCATGGATGTGCGTGCAAGCATGGCAAGGGATGTGCAATGCAAGCATGTGTCAAACCTGCATGTCATCCTGCACAATAGACACCAGCAGCTGTGCAGCCACCGCATCATGCTTTCTGTGGGAGCGGAAAAAGCCCTTCCTGGGGCACGCGGACTGCACGATGCACGATCCGCTGGACAGTCTTCCTGCAAGGACGTCCGCTGAACCATCTAGCAATGGCTGAGCACTTCACGCCACTCACAAAGTAGAGATGCACAACCTGTTCTCTCAAGTGCTTGTCATAGGGACGGTGA
>Ga0307974_1002389_pt1 | contig 13310 bp, 12 predicted proteins | sample OrgLakmetagen784_FD_201812 | JGI IMG/M metagenome (GOLD analysis project Ga0307974, IMG submission 201812) | Saline water microbial communities from Organic Lake, Antarctica - #784 | ecosystem: Environmental > Aquatic > Non-marine Saline and Alkaline > Saline | place: Antarctica: Organic Lake... | reverse complement strand
TACTGAAAAGCAAGATAATCAAAGTAGAGAGAAATAAGCTCCAACCCCTTGTTGAAATAAATATGTACGTGCGGGGCCAGTCCCAATTTGCACCCAAAATGTCCTGATAAGGGTTTGAATTAATCCAAAGGGTAACCCGTACCATTCAGAAATGGAGTTGTTTCTTGATTGCTATCACTACTAGGGCGTGACACAGACGAGTAATTCCAATCATCTGCAAAGACGTTCCCTTACGCACCTGACTCCACTTTCTTATCCTCAATGGCAAGGCTCGGAGAGGTGGACCCAGGCGCAGTCCCCTCTAACTGCTCCTGCTGCGGTTCTTCACCAGGCTCGGCTGAAACAAATAGAGGGTGGGAGGAGGTTTGACAAGGTAAGGGTGCAAATGTCTTTGCCGAGCAGCAAGATATTTGCGCCAAGGAGGTGCTGCCTCACACGTGCCATAAAGCCCCCTTGACACACACACACCTTGGAATCCAAACTCGTTCACACGCTTCTTATCAGTTGGGTAGATCCAGCGCTGGTAAATGTAAATAAGGAAAATCAGGTCGTCCCTATAGGCAGGTGAGAAAGAGGTGAGTTAATTAAAGCAGCTGGACGAAACAGCTGGAAACATGAATTTCCTCTCTGGGCATAAGTTACAAGCTGCAATACTGGTGCAAAAGCAAAATGGAATGTTTTAAAAGAACGTGCCGTATCAACGTACCTGAAAACTGAGAGGCGATGCATTGTGGGCATCTTAATCACAAACGCGAACAAGTCGTCTATGATGGTGTTCAAAAACTTGTAAGTCATCTGCCGCCATGGTAGCGCAGCCACACTCTTCAGCTTGTAGTTCAAATAGAGCTGCAATTCAAGGATATGGAGGCAAGCATTTGTTTGCAAAGCAATGAAGCTCAGTGCATTTCACTTTTGGATGAGACGGGTATAGGGCTGGTCCTAAAACTGGCAGCCGGATTTATTTCCTTGCTGGTAGACAACCAACCAACACCGCCTACTAGTAGGGTTGGCCAGATCCGTATATGCGATTTCTGTACAGGTACATATACGCCGTGTATACCGTAAATTAATCGTATAAACTATACATGAAAATTTGACATCTCAAGATTCAATTCACAGGGGGATAATTTTGTAGTCTCAAAGAGCCCTGATCGCATAACCAATTTAGATTTGCCGAAAAATGAAAGTTTGGGGAGCTACGCTTGCTCAAAGAGGCCAAAACCCATACAAACATGCAGGCACCTACTGTCAGGCCAGCCATCCCTGTGAGGGTTCTTGCCCCAAAGCAGAAAAGTGCATTTAAGTATGTAGGAACCTTGATTAGATATATCTAAGCACCCCTGCACACTCAGTTTGTGGCGGGAGGTGCCCAGGTGGGCAGGGCGGAAATTCTTGCCAGAAAGTGGATTTTCAAAAGCTCCTCCCCGGTACCATCAACTTACCAGGGGTGTTTGCAACAATATTGGGGACATTTTGGTGTGAAGGTCCCAGGGTCTGGGGAGAAGGTTTGGTTTTGGACACCCTTTTGGGAAACTACAACAAACCAAGGCTTTGGGCGGGATGCATGGATTGTAAAGCTGATTTTTGCGATGATCAGTGTATAATAAGAGCTTTAAAAGTGACAATACTCATGGTCTGAAATGGCCCGGCAGATATGAAATGGGCATTCCGGCCCGCTCACAGCTAAACCTGAGGAGATCGTCAATATATAGAGTATACTCGCAACAAAGTCATCTGGTCGGGTCGGATTTGTAGTCAAATAGCTGAGCACAGTTACTTTTTTTTTTTGAAAATATCAGCTGTTGGTGCCCACCACGGCCCATCTCCAGCATTCCAACCCATAATACTTGACAGGGCGTGCCTTGGGAGCATACTAAAGGACTCCCGTCACCCAGGTAGTGGCCAGAAAGCATGTCCCCGGGGTTTCTAGAAATGCACCATTTTTGCCCAGCAAACAGGCCTACGCACTGAATCCTCCAGAGGCAAATTTCACCCCCTCTATTTTTGCTTGGATGGGTATGGTTTGACCCTAAACCTATCTGGAAACAAAAGAATAATTGAAACTCGGATTAAAACCCGCATTTCTACAACCATGCCACCTTTCTGAAAGAAAATGGCACAAATCCAGCCCCCCCACTCACACCCTTGACCCCAAACTCATTAATGTTTATGCAGAGGTGTTACATTTATGTAAAGAAACCATTGTTTGACCTCAGATATGCAAAAAAGAAAGTTCTGGAACGGGGCATCAACTCCCTCCTTAAGGGTGGGGCTTGACTGGGCTGACTATTGTCACAGTCAACAAAAGTTAAAACCACCAAACACGGGACTCCTCCTCCCCTTCTTCTCCCACCCGATCAATTTACCCAAATTGTGTACGTGCATGTATGCAGTTAATGTACGTGCGTGCATGCGTGTAATGCGTGCGTGTGCACGTGTAGTTGCGAGCGTGCTGGGATGCGTGCATGCACGCATGTGCGCGATTGTGCACATGTGTGTATGCGTATGTACATGTATCTCTGTGTGTTTGCGTGTGCATCTGCGCACACAAGTATGCGTATATCATATACATATACGGTATATGCATGTGTGCGTATGCGTATGAATGTGTATGCATGTGCGCGCATGCGGAGGTGCGTGCATGCACGTGTGCGTGAGCGTGCTTCATCATCTCCTAACCTGTAGCTCTGTGCGGGTGAAGAGAGCATTGTTCAAGTCGTCAAGGTCCCAAGGAATGTGTTTGCTGCTGCTTGATTGCCTTTGGGCCTGCGCTCAACCTTATCTAAACCCAGCTGCACCTGCTGATGAACACCTTGATGTCGAACCACTGGCTGCTGCTGGTGAAGCATGTGGGAAATTCCCTTCCATGACTTTACACAAAAACAACAATAAAAATTGCCCGAAAACGGGGGCTCACAAGTTTGTGTGGCCTCATAGGCCAGTGGAAGGGCCGCCTTTGACCATTCATTCAAACCGTTTATATACGATATTTCTGTATACTGATGTACCTCAATGACATATTTGGAAGGTGTTGGGTATTTATCAATATCTCTCTTTGCTATCGACGGTAAACATATATGCATGGCTAAAACTCATATCGAACGGAAAATCGTATGCATTCGTATACATATACGGTCAGGATAGCCATTGCCCACCCAAAAAAGGGGGAATTCATGCCCCTTTCTTGAACTGCACATCTGGGATCGCCCAATGGTTTCTAAAAATAAATGTAACACTTCTGCATAAAAATTAATGAGTTTGGGGTCAAGGGTTAGAGGGGGGGCTGGATTTGTGCCATTTCCCTGCCAGAGAGGTGGTATGGGTGTAGAGATGCAGGTTTTGGTCCGAAATTCACCAACTGTTTTTTTCTCAGATAGGTTTAGGGTCAAACCATACCCATTAAAGCCAAATAAGGGGAGTGGAAATTTGCCCCTAAAGGACTTGGTGCGTGAGCCTGTTTGCTGGATTAAAATGGTGCATTTCTGGAAACCCCGGAAACACGCTTTCTGGCCATCACCTGAGTGTCGGGAACCCTTCAGTATGCTCCCAAGGCATGCCCTGCCAGGTATCATGGTCTGGAATGCTGGGGTTGGGCCGTGGTGGGCAGCAACAGCTGAGATTTTCAAAGGCTATGGATTCAAATTTCACTGCCTGCCCACACCAGCCAAGCATGCTAAACTGCTCTTTACTCGTCAAACTTCAAATGTTCTCAGTGTCACCTCTGGAGTTAGCCAGAGTTGGCAGGCTGCTGTGTTCCAGAACATGCCACTGACAACTTTTACAAATTATAATTTATTAAACTAGTTGCACAAGTCGGATCCCCAAACCATGCACCCTGTGCTCCTCGCATAAAATCGAGCTTTTCCCTGCCAAAAGGGGGGTCAAAAACTGGACCTTCACCCCAGACCCCCGGACCTTCACCTCAACGTCCCCAACATTATTGCAGACACCCCTGGTAAGTTGCTGGCACGAGAGGGGAGCTTTTGGAAATCCCTTTTTTGGCAGGGATTTCCACCCTGCCCACCTGGGCACCTCCCGCCACAAATTGAGTATGCAGGGGTGCTCAGTTAGGTCCAGCTTGAGGTCCTGCATACTCAGAGTTGGGTGGGAGCTTTGGGGCAAGAACTCTACAGGAATGGCTCACCTGATATACGGTGTATACCGTAGGTTCAAGACCAAAATTTGAACTAATTAAAAATTCCGTTTTAATTGAAGGGGGTCTGGGGATGTATTTTTGAGTCTGAATCCAGTACGGGCGGGTCCTGTCTGTAGTTCATTTTTGAGAGTCCTAATCTGCTGCCGGGCATACTGCTCATTGGCTGCATGGGGAGAGCGGCAGCTGTGAATGCTTGCACGTGTGCTTCCCTCAATCAGAGAAGCAACCTTCTCTTATCCACTTGCCATATTTACCCAGACTGTATGGATGCCCCAGAAGGGTCTGAGGGAAGAAGGGTCTGAAGGGGCTTTGAGGGGAGGAGGCTTGTTCTTAGAGCCACGTGGGCGTCCCACAAGCCTCTTCACAGCCTCGCCCCTTGCCTTTGCCTCTTCCTCTGCCAGCTCCCTGAGCTGCCTTTCCCTCTGCAGCTTCTCTTGGTCTCTTTGCTGAGCAGCTAGTTTCTCAGCTGGGGACTGGGGCTTCAAGAACAGGGCCAGGGGGTTCAAACTGGCACGCTTGGAGCCCAAATTTAAAAATCACCCTAGAAACGTTTATTTCTGACTTTAAAGCCAGTTTGGAGAGGGCTCCAAAGATTATCTAACTTTTGTTTTTGATTTAATTATTTGAAGTGGTCATGGCCAGACGTGGCCAAACGGTATATTGTTCTGGCCGACCTTACTTATTTGCCAGAAACAGTGCTGACTTTTACAGCAATGCGTAGGGAATGGCACAGCAGTCAGGCTAACAGAAATTGCTGTTGCATACAAAAGGAAGACATAGGAAACATACTGTGCCACGATGAACTTCATGCAAAGCATCTGTACAGCGTGCCTGATATAAATGTGTAAGAGAATGCCGGAAAGGAACAGGGTGACACTGCACCTTACCTGAGGGCACATGAGGATGAAGCCAAACATGTAAACTGCCCCTACTAAAGATGATATGATCCAGCTGTACCTACATGGCAAAGAGCACACAAATATACTTTTGCGTGGATAACGAAACAAGTTACAGGTTAATTACACATAAGGTTTTCCTAATAAACGCATATCGAAAGGTGACTATTAGGAATCTCCCCCATTCCTGACACTGTTGAAACAAGAATTGCACAAAGGGGGCTCATTCCACCTTGCTTCTCAGAAAACGGCGGGCTTACCTCCAGCCGCCAGACCCAACTTCGCTAAGTCAAAAAAACAACAAACAACTAGGAGAGGGGTGGAACCCTTACAGAAGCACTGGGCAATTAAGACAGATAGAGAGAGGGAGCACCTCGAAATTACCGCTGGCCACCAGCAGAGCCACCAATCCCAGACAGCAATGACTTCAAGACCCTGCCAAATTTCAGCGTAAACCTTCCAACCATCAAGGTCAAGTTCTGTGAGCTTTCTAGACCCCAGAATAAGCTGGACGCCATTATGGACCAGCACAAGAATCTCTGCAACATTCTTCAAGGAGTCCTCACTACTATCCACATCATCCTTTTTAGTGTGAGCAGCACCATCTACAACACTCACACTCTAGAACCTTTTATGGAGCTGGATTTTGATTCTCAAAGGGTTATCAACCTAGCCTCCAAGCTTCCACGTGCATTCTGTCAACCGCGTTGCTAAACTTGTCCATACCAGAAGTGCCTTCTCAGGTACCATCACCAACTCTCATCAGGAGCCGATTTCAGGTTAAGCCTGGATTCCTCTTACTCTTCGTCTTCATGGCCGGTTGACCCAAACTGTGCCAATAAGCTATCCACCCAATTCAAAGCCCCCTGTACCTCATCTGAATGCAAGGTACTTGATGTTATATCTAAACCATTGACATTTGCTGGAAATTGGCATTCTGGGGGGCTGTGTTGGGCCCGGTGCTTATTTTGCACCCACTTTGGCAGGAAAAAGGTACATTTCTGAACTTGCCCCGATCGACCTCTGCTTCAGGATGTAAGCATTATAGATGCCACATAACAATGCTGCAAGGTCGAATTTGGGGCAGAGGTACTGGGAAAGCCGGCGAGTGGGAGGCACTCAAACGAGGGACACAGGGGAAAAAGACAGAAAATTCTGTCGCTCCACACCTGCTGCGACTTCCAGCCCGGTTTTTTGTTATCAGAGTTGTGGGATTAAATAAAGCTTAATATAAATTTACATGGGGCCAATTGGTGGCCTGGTTGAAATCTGGTGCAAATTTGTGTAGCGCTACAGCAGCAATTTCTGCCTGTGCTTCCTCGGCTCAATATAAAAATCCCACATTCACACCAGAATTGCAGGGTGAATTATCAAGCCCTATAGAATTTAAAGGGCACGGATTGGTGCAGTGTGTGAGCAATGGTGTCTGTTTTTGTAGCGTTACATTCTAAACTTTTATTGCAAGCCACCCACTGGGTCTTTTTGCCTGCTTTCTGCAGGCAAGTTAAGAAAAAAATAAGCTATCCAACACAACTTTCAGCTCCCAAAACGGTGGAGTGGTTGGGGAGATAGAGCCAAGATGGCTCATTGGCGCAACTTGACTAGGAAAGGGCGGTTCAGTCATGGGGACGACCCTTAATCCTCTTTAGTCTTCCCTTGTATGGTGGAGGCAGTTTCCAATTCTTGGATTGAAGTGGCCCCCTTCAAAGTCACAACAGTAATTTCCACTGCAGCTGCCAAGCTTTTTTCTTATCTTTTTGTGACGAGAACAGCATGCAAGGCACAAGCAAAGCATAAGAGGGGCACAAGTTAATCAGAGATATGCGTAGAGGGAACAAGAAGGATGCTTACATGCACGTCATTGGAAGTGTGAATTGGTCTGTCGTCCTCTAATAATGGCTTACCAAGACTTGTGTGACTTGTACAAGAGAGAGTAGATGGCGTAACCAATCACCAGAGGATACAGCGCGTACGAAAGGTAGCGCATGGCGTCCTCATCATGCTTCTTGGTGTTGTTGGTGTCGTAAGAAGCCCTGGAGGGTTATACACAGGTGGAGAGGAAGTGCACTGTGGAACATAGTGGCTGCAGAGTACTGCCTTTTTCAAATCAAATCAAGAGTCAGGCTTTTGCTCTACAATGCTCTGTTATAATCAACTTTGACAGACCAGCCCAAATCTAGTATAAGCTCAAGACAGGGAGATCACCTGTCCTGAAATTTTACGAATGGGAAGCGTGAGGGGGTGAAGCTCACGTCCATGGCCTTGGTGACCTTCCAAAACTCAATGGCAGTACCCTGCAGTGTGCATTACGAGTTGTGAGTCACCAGCACAAAGGGGCACAATATGTAAGCTTCTCATTGCATTTAATCAGAGGGGGTTATCTGAGCAAAAGTCCAAAAATGCTCATTTTTGCATTAAACGGGCAACTAATAACACATTGACTCATCAACTTAAACCCAATCTAGCTTCACACTTATGCTGGCTTTATAAGCTACCAGAGCATGTGCTCAGATTTAGTTAAGTTGCCCTGCGTAAGAAATGACAGGACTAAATGCACACATCGTGCACTTATATCCTAGATGGGTGCTTTGCATGGGGATTGGCGCAATAATTTGCATATCTCGCCAACCACTTGGTCTTTTTGCTCCCTTGTTTTTGCAATTATCGTTATTCATCTCATAGTTTCATAACACCAAAAATCATTCAGTTTGGTGCGCTGGCTGGACAGATACAGCATATGGGTTCTCAAAAAGTAAGGTGCACGCCGCGGCTGCTGAGGCAGGTGGCCCAAACTTGCAGGTTTCAAGCTTACCTGTGTTGAAATCAATCAACTGCATATCAGAGCTGAGCTTGAAACCTGCAAATTAGGGCCACCTGCCCTAGGAGCATGCAAAAAGTATACCCATTTTGGGCCTCAGATAATCCCCTCTGGCATTTTATATGTGACTGGCAAATTGCTAGTGAGGCATACAGCACATCTGATCAGCACTGATAAAAGTTAGCGCCTGGATTTTGCGGTGTCTACGCTCTTCCTTGTCAAGGCCTACCTGTAGTAAACATTTAATTGGCTGTATTGAACTACAGCAATTCACAGACGTTTAATGCATGCAGTCTTAGGCTCTTTTGTGTCGCCCCCTATTTGCTTATTCCTAATGATTAAGACGCACGCATACACACACACACGACACACATATGCACACACTCACAAGGGTGGCCGAAAGGAGGATAACAAAGGAGGTGTCATTGTCAAATAGGTACAGCAGGATGACAAGTTGGCAAAAGGCGTTGATGAGCACGCTGCGCGCACTCAAGCCCTCCATGCTCTGCGAAGGTGGTGAACAGATCAGTGTTGCCCATGACCTATCTGCGGTTCAAAAACATCAAGGTCAAGCGCCATGGGAGAGAGTGTGCAAGACCTTTTGTTCACTAGCATGGGAATTTGAGAGGAGAAGTACAGCACTCACCTTATTATTTTTCCAAAACCCGATGTCGTTTTTAAAGGCGAGCATATCAAACACGGTATGGAACAGGGATACCACCATGGTCAGGCCCTGCAGGAACGAAGGAAGCGGAGCAATAGCTGCTTAATCTGTCATCTATGGCTGGCATGCATATGATATACGTTTAGGGTTGGCCTGAATTGTATTTATATCCCGCCTTATATGACCGTCTATTTGATGAAACCCCTGCCAAAAATACCGCATATACAACGTATATTCAAAGTTCTGGCCAGCCCTAATATATATAATGATGGAAGCTCTGCCAGGTATGTAACAGTGCTTGCCAAAGCAAAGGCCATGAAAAAGTTTGGCGGGGTCTCAGCTTACCCATCTGACAAGGCTTTACACAGACAACTTCCTCACCAGAAGGTATGGGTTGCCCTCAATGAACACCCTCTTGATCTCATCCGACTCTCCATCCTGTTGCATGCCCATGTTCTTCTGGGTCTCAAAGCTCTTGGACATCTGACCTTGCAGTTGCCACCTGGACACACACACACACACATACACACAAGTGCACACACACACACGCACACGTGCACGCACAAAAAAAGGAATCAAGTCAGAAAGATGCATATGGCAGGCAGAATGCTCTGTCTAAGAGTATACTGTACAGAGAATATATCACGCCGCAAAAATAATGATTTCGAGGGGTGCGGCAAACTGCGGACAGGCATTTAAATAAAATTTTTGGGGCTGTAGATTGGGTGCGGAATAGTAAAAAATAATTATTTTGAGAGACTTATGCATGAGCGAGAAAGAGCCCCCCAAGGCCCCAGTGGCCCCCGAGAAGTGAGGATGACAGCAAGGATGAGGGAGAGCAGTGCGAGCGAGGAAGATGGGGAGGGCAGCTAGGAAGAGAGCGAGGGGGAGGGCAGTGGGGATGAGGAGGGAGAGGGCATGGACTAGATTGTAAAATGATTGGGATGCGAGCACAAATTGTGCGAGTTGCATGAAACACAGAGTTAGAACGAGAACTTGTATTGGAATGAGCTTTGACATGCAACTAGAGTGCAGTCAGTTTTTTGAGCAGTTTGACAAATCTTGCTTGGGTACCAACCTGCCAGGCTTATGTTTGCATGCAGAGGGCGGCAACAGCCCACCCTGTGGTCAATATCTTTTGCAAAAGTAAACTTCCATGCATGTAATGAAGCAATGGTAAGGTCTGGGGCCACAACAGGGTTTTTTTGGCCCTGCGGATTTGTGCGGATAGGATAATAATTATTATTGAAGGGGTGCGGATTTGGTGCGGATTTGCAAAACTAAATATTTTTTTTACGGTGTGTCAGGCCAAAACAGCATCCTGGACCAGCACAGGCACAAAGTCCGAAAAACATCCTCTTTGTACCACTTGATTAAGTCCCACTTCACCCAAGTCTATAAAGATGATGATAGCACTCCAAGGCATCCTAGCACGATGCGCGCAGACATCAGCGGCAGAAACGCACCACATGAAAGAGATGTGGCCCAAGTCAAAGTGGATAGTGGCGGAGGTCAGGCTCTCGTTCACAGGCACCAGCTTGTCCTTCAGGAGCCAGAAATCATTGAAATAGATGAGGGGGTAGTAGCTGCTGTCCTCGCCAAACTGCATCCATGGTTTGACCTGGAATGGCAACGTGACAGGAGAGCAGGACGCAAGGTGCTGTGTTTGTGAGGACATAGAAGAAAATCTTCGTGTGGTCACTATCCCAATTTGAGGCTCCTCAGCCGCATCGTAACCAGGCTTGTGCGACTACGCCGTACTAGAGCGATTTTAACCGTACTTACGGTGCCGTACCGTGATGCACCGTACCGTACTGAACTAATACAGTGGAGTCGACTAGTACAGTCTCGAACCGTGTCTCGAATCGTACAGGACGGTGGTCACCGTACAGTGTGATTTTGGTGTAATTTGGCCGTTTCGCTCCAAATTCGACCCAAAACTATCGTTATCTTTTTGCAACAATCATTAATGAATAAAACACAAATTATTGACCGGAAATCAAGTACTGCATCCGACTTTTGAGTTTCCATGCAAGCCACTGCTGGGCCCTTCCCCCGAGCTGATGCAGCCCCAGCCCGGCCTCAGGGTCGTTCAGGGAAGCATTGTGTGGCGTCAGCACATGGGAGGAGCACACCGGGGAGCGAAAATGGGAGGTAGGGGCGGAGAGGCCATTCTGAGGCCAAAATTGCACTGGCAGTGCAGCTTGGCACCATACCGTACACCGTACCTTATTGTACTGTCTAGACGGTAAAATACAGTCGCTAGAATTCCGAAATACGCCGTCTGTTACAAAAAGACGGTCTGTATTGCACTCATAGTACCGTACCGTCTGACCGTCTGAGCACAAGCCTGATCGAAACGCCTTCAAACATTTTGAAATTTTGGATTCTAAGGAGCAGTGTGGGGCCCCTGTTTTGTGCCCACTTTGGCAGGGAAAAGGAGCATTCCTGCTTGTTTTTTAACAAGCAGGCAGAAAGGCAGGCAGAAAGGAAAACATGGTGTATAAAGAATGAAGCTGTCCAACACACTCCCGGCCCCTAAATGTGAAAGAGCCGGGGAAATCTTGCTAGTTCATGCGTGTCGGCGCTGTCTGATTGGGAATGGGGAGAATGCATGGGGACCACCTGATATCCGACCCCTGAATTTGCTCCCCCATCAAAGTTCAGCAAACCAACAGCAAAATAACCTATTTCTGGTGCAATTATTCACGCATCGGAAGTTTGCCTGATTGAGGAACAGCGCAACACTCACCGTGGCTGGTATTTGTGCTTTAGGGTAAGCCAGGAAATGGTCCACAATTTGAATGGTCAAATTAGGCTTTAAGAAGTTTATCACCTCACGAGGGCCAGTGTCCTGCGGAGCAGCATTTGTTATACAAGATTAACAATCTACCTGACGCTAGACACAGACGCATTTATCAACAAATGCGAGTGCAGGAGGTTGTGCACAGGGCTCTCTCACACATGCGTGCATGCCCTACATGCATGAGCTGCGCCAACCGCTCCTATCTACTAGAAGACTAGAAGACAGCACGTACCGGCACGACTGGCTGTATATCTGATGTCAAAAGATTGACGCCGGTTGAATTCTTTGGTCGAGGCAGGTGAACAGTGAGGCCTGCAAGCACCATATCAAGCAGGGTCGGAAGTTTACATGGACTGAAGGAAACTGGACCGGAAAAAGTCGATTGTGATGCATTCAAAATGTCCGGAATTACTACGAGTTGGAGGGGAATGTGTATGTGAGGATGACTAGGTACAAATGACTAGGTACGAATGATTAGGTACGAATGCTTGAAGTGTCAATAAAAAGACAGGGACGCATGCATGTGTCAACGTAAAAAACTAGGATGCGAGGATGTTGCAGGTTATGAGAAGCATCGTCTTTGATCAAAGAGCAGCAGCAGCACTCACGTTCGGTGCGGCCAAACAACAATTCTTCATTGTATTCAGGATCATCTGGGTTTATGCTCTTGCCCACCTTGGCAAACAGCACATGCATAAACAAAGTGCTGTTCTGTTGTACTGCCTGCACAAGAAGTCAGAGCCAGTACAAAATTTGGCTACGTGCCCATTTTGATGCCCTGGATGCTTCCTTGAAAGGAAGCCAAAATGGCAATCGAGCTAGCGCCGTTCATCAAACACAGAGCAGAGACGCACCTGGGGAATTGAGATGTCAACTGACTTACGTCGCACAGAATCAGGTTCAGCCAATGGAAGACCCTCCTGTAAAAAGAAAGGAGGGTCAGCTCGAACGGCGATGTCGCTGACCCACGTGTGAAAGCCAATCGGCACTAACTCTGTACCTCACTCCACACGAGGTCATTCATGTCGTAGCGGCCCTGAGGCACATGCCAATCCTGATTGATGAACATGTACATGTCTACGAGTGTGCCCTTTGTAAACATGGGAACCGTGAAAGCTGTTGGATCTTGCGTCTGGGCCTTTTGTTGATTGTTTCCACGGAAGTAGCTCATGAGCCAGTACCTGCGTGGAGGTGCATGATGTGAATAGCAAACCAATTGAAGGCAGCATGTGAGCCCTAGCGTACTCATAGCACTAATGGGGACTCTGAGCATGGATGCCTGGAAGAACAAAATTACACTCACATGAAGGCCATACGAGCCACTGTCCCAAGCAAGGACTGCACAGTCATGGGGGAACGGCTTGGCTGGGCGGCATCCAGCTCAGGGCTGGCTGGCTCACTGGGTGGCATTGTTCTGATTGAGCAAAAACAGCAGATAAAAATAGTTTATACCTGTATCGATCGATATCGGTTAAACAAACAAAATTTAAGGAAATTATATTTCATAATTAGAAAAAATACCTAACAGCATCGTGGAGCACGGATCGACCGGAGCAAGTTGCCCCGTCAGGTGCCCACACCCTTGAGGCAAGCTATCCACACAGAGAGGATCATGGCATAATAATACCTCCAAGCAAAAAGGTGGCGCTTTATTGTCGCACGAGGCACGAGCAGGGCACACGCACGACAGCAGGCACCGAACCTAGAGGTGGGAACTAGTAAAGAGAACTAGTAAAGAGAACTGGGTAGTTAGGCTCCTTCTGAAACTCCCTTGCGTGTGTGTGTGTGTGTGTGTGTGTGTGTGTGTGTGTGTGTGTGAGTGTGTGTGTGTGTGTGAGGTGTGTGTGTGTGTGTGTGCGTGTGCGTGCGTGCGTGCGTGCGTGCGTGCGCGCGCGTGCGCGTGCGCGTGCGTGTGCGCGTGTGCGTGTGCGTGCGTGTTTGTGCGTGCGTGCGTGTGTGTGTGTGTGTGC
>Ga0307974_1002387_pt1 | contig 13319 bp, 11 predicted proteins | sample OrgLakmetagen784_FD_201812 | JGI IMG/M metagenome (GOLD analysis project Ga0307974, IMG submission 201812) | Saline water microbial communities from Organic Lake, Antarctica - #784 | ecosystem: Environmental > Aquatic > Non-marine Saline and Alkaline > Saline | place: Antarctica: Organic Lake... | reverse complement strand
TGCCTACAACCTGCAGTTGCTGGCATTCATGCAGCACACCAACACCATCTGCCTTAGCTGCCCTGCACACACACACACACACACACACACACACACACACACACACACACACAGACACACACATAAGCACACCGGCAACCTTGGTGCACAACTTGAACGAGCAGCAAACAGAACACACGTATCATGCTCACAATAATCTATAATCTCATACATCATTCACCGCGACTCCTCACCAGATTCCTGGCAGCCAGCTTGTGACGGGACGGTCTGTGGCGTGGGTTGTAATGCTGATGGCAGAGAGGAGGTGGTGTTAGGCAGACCTGCCACTGATCTTGGGGTGCTGTGCGCACTTCTCTCGCCTCCAGCTCCTTTTGCACCCCTCCTCGTTCCTGCATCTGTCTTTACGCTTGAATTCACGCTTGAACCTGCACACGTGACCAGCATGCGCGGTTGGATGATTGCTCAACTGCATTACCTACGGCCTTTAAAGAATGAATCCATGCAAATATTTCGAGTGCCTGGCAAATTTGCTTAGAGTAAGTACAGAAAAGAGCAAAACAAGAGAAGAAAGATAACCCCTAGCTGTTCAAACCTTTCTGCGCACGGGCGCCCAATATCTTACGTGGTAGCATAATTGTTTTCTCTGATACAAACTATGCACGGTGCCTCAATAAGGCCATCCCTACCCGCGCACGAGCCCGCTCCCTCACTGTGCTCCTTATCAGATTCACTGAGGGTCGTGACGTTCGAGGGCGGGGAACTGCCCCAGTACGATGAAGACGCAGGGGGCTGGTGGTGATGGTTGGATGGTAACACAGAGGCTTGCAGCGCCGCTGCCTGCTGTCCCACATGTGAGTTGCTCAACACCGAGTGCCGCGTAGCTAAGTGCTGCGCCAGACGTTGAGCCAAGCACTGTGGGGAGCCATGCTGCTGCTGCTGCTGTTGTTGTTGTTGCTGCAAGGCTTGCTGCCGCTGCAGCAGCACCCGCAGCTGCTGCTCCTGCTGCTGCTGGAGCGCGGCAAGCTGTTGCTGGAGCTCTGGCCCATCCACCTCCTCTTCCTCCTCTTCCATTGCTAGCTCTCGGGCTTCAAGGAGGGCAGGTCGCTCCTGCTGCTTGGTGTCTGCTAGCTGTTGTTGTTGCTGTTGCTGTTGTTGCTGTTGCTGTTGTTGCTGTAGCTGATGCTGCTGCTGCTGCTGCTCTGAGCTGGAGGAGCCACAACTGTGCTTGCTGACTGCATGCTGAACGGAGGACCCACTGCTTTGGCTGTCCACCCCAGGACAAGACTGCTGCACGCTGCTTATTCTGCTTGTCGCACCATCGCTGGCTTTGCTGTGCGTCCTCTGCTGTTGTGAGTTAGCAGCTGAGTTAGCAGCCGATGCAACGGGTGCCGAGCCCGCTGGGCATGCTGAGTGTGCTGCTGTGTGCGCCGTGTGTTGGGGGCTGATTTCTGGGATGCGACTACCATCTGAAGCAGCTTGTTGGACGGTGGTGTTGTGAGGGCCCTCTGTATTTTCTCGATCCAGGTCACGTGAACTGTGGGGTGAAGGGGTGCTCTTGACCGGCTGCTGCTGTTCCATCACTACAGGCCTGGAGGCGACCTGAGAGTTCAGGAATGAAAGAAATTAGGATCCTTTTGCTGAGTTCAGTGTGAATCTCACAATAAACTACAGTCCTTGTAGTGCAGCAAAAATGATATGTCACTCTTGCTTTCTGTCCGTGTTTCTCTGCTTTTCTCCATCTTCCATCATCTCAATCCTCACAAATTGCTCTAGTTTATTTGTCTTATTTCTTACTCTTGACAAATTTTCTGTTTCTGTCCCCTCTTCATTTACACAAGTTGTGGGGTCTCTTGAGCAGTTGTGGGTTTTCTTGGCAATAACTACCTGCCTAGTGCATCTATCTCATGCTGCAAACAAACTAAAAACTGAGCAGCAAACCGCACGTACTCGACTTAATCCTCTTTGCCCCATCTTCCTTTGCTATTCAGGTGCAACGCTTCACATCATTGCTGTGGCCTTTTTATAAGCCAAAACGGCACAAGCAGTGCCAACACGGCACAACGCAGTGCAAAATGCCCCTCTTCAAGGAAGAATCCAAAACCACATCCTCACCCACCTTTACACGCCTCCTCTCAGCCGCCTGTGCTTCTGCCTCTAGAGCACGCTGCACTTGCGCAGCTTCACTGCCGCCCCCCCTCAGCAGCCGCTGCATGATCTCACTCAGGGGGCCCTCGGGGATGCCACTCGCCTGAAGAGCAGCCTGTGCAGGGTTTATGAGCAAGCAAAACGTACATGCTGAAGACAACCTTGAGATCCTGTGGAAACTCCACTCGCTGGGAAAGTAGCCTGTGCGGATTCTGTAGGTTTGAATACAGGCAAAGATGCTGAAGCAGAGATTGACGCGTGACTGGGTGTGATATGCAAACTTTACCTGCTAATTTGTATACACTCTTTGTGCAGGTCTTGGTCAATGCTTTGTGGGTGTGAGTGGCACGTTGTTCCACAAAAACATAATCCAATTTTACACGTCAGTTTGTTCGCTTAGCTTGCTACATTAAGTGTCTAAGTGCCCATGCAAGGAGCCCAGCAAATCTATGACACTGTAGTGTAGGTACTTCTGGCGACGCATCATAGTAGGAAAAGCTGGCCAGCACCATGCATGACACACAACTATATCGTATTCTGGCAGGAATCAGTACAGACACACATACACTGTAATACGACGGGCAAACCTGTGACTAGCCAGTACATGATAACCAGGGAGTGCCTGCAAGCCTTTGGTCACTCACACATGGAACAAACAAACGCACCTCCATTGCCGACAAGCGTGCGTCCAAAGCACTGCCCACCACATCAGCATCTACACCCCCATTCCAGGTGTCCCTCTCAGGCTGACTGCCGTGAATTTCCCAGCTTGAATGCCCCTGACCCTGTGTGTGTGCTGTCCTGCTGTCATAGCCCTCAACCCCGTGCATGTGGGAGATACGGATGCTGTCGTGGGGCAGATGCTCGGAGTGGGCCCAAAAACGTGACCTGGAGAGGGGTTGGGGTGAGATGTGGACAGTGGGTGTGGTGGTGGCATGAGGAGTGAGACAGGATAGGGAGGGGCCATGAGGAAAATTTCCGAGGAAGATTTTGGAATGATCACCAACAGGCAAGGTGCTGCCACAGACAGAATGGGCAATGCAAGCCCAGGGGTGCATGTCATGTCTGCTTTACGCTTGTTTCTTTTTTCCAGTTTAGCGGTGCTGATACTGAAAGGGCAGCGCATACATCCTGTACACCCATATGACTAGTGTGAAGTCCATGCATACTGCTGTGCGTTGGAGTGACTTCACTTGTAGTCGCAAGTTACATTATTATGTTGGAGTGGAGTGCGTGAAGTACTCAGGGCGGAGTAGAAGTGAGCTGTGCAAACTCAGCTGCAATGTACATTTCCTCGCAAATCATACCGTGCTCACAATGTGGTACAGATTCCCCCCATCTCAAACACCTCAGATATGAAAAGCTTTGCAAAACGCATGCATGCATACGCTCACACACGCAGCTGAGAGGGCTCATGGACATAGCGTAGCCTCTCATGAAGAAAGATGAAGGTTCGCCCCGTCACATAGCTCCTGTCGGGGCTTATGAGTTGGGTACGATCAGAACACGCATTGGGTACAGCACTGTATGTTAAGCTCTGTAATTTAGGCGCAGTCATCTCGCCATCTGAACCTAAACAGGATTTATGAACCAAAGAGCTCTAACAAGCCCTGTGCTCCACAGTGACGTTGGTTCCACTTACCAAGGCTGTGCCTCTTCGCTGCTCAGTTCCTGCTGATGTCCTGTGTGCAGATCAGCGTGCTCAGAGGTACGCCGGTACCTTCAGAAGTGTGTGTAGTGTTTGCGTGTGCACGTAGTTCAGGCTCGCTAGCTGTATATTCATGCATGCCATTCATAAGCTGTCTCAGATTGCAAAGGCCTTTTATAACACAGATGCAAGCGTGGCCTATTGGTCCTTCAGCGAATAAGTTTGAAGGGATCTGGGCAGAAAGAGAGCGGTTGGTATCCAGCATGCAAGTAAAAGTGTGCCGAATTTGAACGATGGTGGTATGTGTGCAGCAACAAAGAGGCTCTGCATTACAACATAATGTGGATGCAAAGAAAAAGGCATTTGTGAGCAAGTTGAAGCACCGTGAAAATTGAAGCAAGCGATGCTGTTGTCTGTATTTGCTCAACAAGAAAGGAATGATGCTCTCAACACAGCAAGTGTGAGTACCAGTACATTGACTGCTAGAAATTGTGTCGATTTATTTATACTGCCAGGGAAGTGCACAACAGCAAGGCTTAATCTTTCTTTATACCTATGCTTGGCAATAATTACTAATCACTAGGAAGCAACAAACTGAGTACGCGAATACTTAAATGGATCTTAGGAAACAGCGCGGCTGCAAAACTCACGTGTTTTCTTCTCCTCCACACTCGGCATGAGGGCGTGCTGCAGCAGCAGCCAGAGCTTCAAACGCCACCCTTCCAGCATCTTTGGCTTGGCTGGGCTGTGCACACGGAAGAAAGCGTAAAGGAGTGGGGGTTAGTGGACGTTGAAACGAACCTCATCAAGGTTGACACATCGTCTGAAGTCAATAAATCATGTGGCTATGTAATCCTCATGTCTGGCTCAATGACATGGAGAATGGGTAACTTGCAGGTCCAAGATCAGCCGGAGAACAGAACCAGGAGCTCCTTGTGTCACAGTAGCTCATGCAAGGAGATTTGATACTCATCTTAAACGACCACAGCTGTTTACTGACCTGGTGTGGACCGTGGGTCACATAAACATCACGGGCAAAGCGCAGCTCTCCCATCGCAGCATTGAGCTGCGATGTCAGTTGGGCTTGTGCTGCCCTGGCGTCTGCAAATGGTGTAAAGAATAGAGACGTGATGCTGATGGGGCTCGTGCTGCTCTTATATCTACAAATGCAGGGCAGCGAGACCAGTGTTTGTTCAGTGTACGTTGCACATCTAATGACGTACACATTTCAGAGTGGAAGATCCTTGAACAGGCAGTCAAATAGCTGAACAGGTAGTCAAGTAGCTGATGCAATTTGCATCCAGGTCGAGCCTCCTGATTGATGCCACATGCTCTCTTATGTTTAGTCGTGGCTTCTGAAACAGCTGCGCTCCAAGCAAGTATCAAGTGCAATCCACACGTTGGACATCATTGCCTGATGTTTTATCATTTCATTTCAAGTCGACACAGCAGTTTTGGCCCTCACCTTCAATCAGCATGGAGGCATGCTCTAGGTCAGCCTTGTGACGAGCAAGCTCCGTGACCTGAAATTCAAACGATCAAGAACTGTTGGAAATACACACGCGGGCATAAGAACCGAACCCGCATCAAAGGCTAAAAGCACTGCAGCAAAACTTGCACACCAGAAAGATCTGTAGGTAAATCAAACAACCAGGAACTGGGGGGAAAGAACGATTACACACTTTGCTTTACTTACCTTCGATGCGAGTTCCGCCTCTACGCCTGCGTACTTCCCCTGTGAGAATTACAAAGGCACACGTGGCGTGTGATACTCTTGATTGGCAGCTCTGCTGCTGCTTTGTGCAAAATGGTACACCACTGTGGTGCAGCAGTAAAGGAGCACGTGCAAGAAGGCAAGTACACGGGCCTCTCATTGCCTCTTGGAAGCTGGCCTGACTCACAGATACAGGTGAGACACCGCAAAAATAGCCATATCTTCCAATGGTGTACCTTCATGAGCATCCCGTCATGAGCTCCTGCCCTGACTATTTCAGCATGGAGCGCCTCCTGACGTGAAGAAGGTAAGTGTGGGAGAGTGAAAATCAAATGTGTAGGTAGATGGGTAAGCTTGTGGGAATGATACTGTTAGCCAAGGGGTTGAATAGACAGTTCTGCTGACATAGGAAAGAGAAGAAGAAACAGATGAAGAACAACACGGCATCACTCCAGTACACGGCATCACTCCAATACACACATTGACACACACACACCATCAGACAGCATCACACACACACAAGGTACTTTCACCCACTTTGTCCCTGAGCTCGGCCCGAGCCCTACAGTAGCTCTCCAGCAGCAGTGCCACCTCTGTGCTGGTGCGTGGCTTGCGTGCGCCTGCAAGGACTGAACCACCTGAGGAGGGCCTGCTCAGCGCTGGTGATGCAACACGCAGGGGGCTGCCAGAGAAGGGGTGCAGGTGCTCTTGAGCCCTGTGGATGAGAGGTAGTGAGAGAATCAGACGTATGATGGCCAGTCAAGTGATGATGACTGCACAGGCAGCGAGCTGTGCCTGGTAGCAATGTAACAGAGTGGTGGCTTCTCTACCAGCAGCAAATTGCCAAGGATCAAGATGTGCTCATTGAGCCATGAGGTTAATGCAGGGCATCGTCATTGGCCATGTCTGTGAGAAGGACTAAGAAGGACAGGTGAGAAGCCTGCCCGGCAGCCTGCTCGACAGACTTGCATTATGTGATCATGTTGGAAGGCTTCAGGCTGCAAAGTTAAGATTCTTAATCTCGCCTGAGACTGTAGAAGGTACGCCACAGTTAAGGTGGCATTAAAAGGTGTTCAAATGGTAACATGGGTATGTGTACGCGAATGAAATGAAGCCAACGGCACCCGGAATGAAGCCAACCTCAAGTTGCGCCGCAACACGGAAATTCACGCCTTACAACGATTAAAGTCAAGGCTAGGATATAAAGACCAGCGTGTATTAAGGGAAGACACAGATCTAGTGCTCACATTAGCCCCATCAAGAGAATAATTTAAGAAGTGAAACAACTTTTGTAAATTTGGCGGCTTGTCAGCCTTGCGCTCTGGCCTGCGTCTGACCTTTTTGAAGTCTCCCGCTCAACCAGTAGTCCCCCTATCAGATCATCCCCCAGTGGCCTTGATGTATGAATGAATGACCATCCTTTACACAGGCATTCCAAGACAGGTGCCACGGACGCGTAGAATCTTCCAAGAAGGAACCTCCACTCTGTAGACACGCTGGCTTGCTCTTTTCCTACGGCCCTGCAGGTCAGCTCCACACCTTTGATGACAGGCTAAGACTGACTCACCTTAACCTGTTCACTACCTCAATACACAGCACTTTGAGGCTGCTCATGGTCCTTCTCCCTACCTTTTCAGAAAATTAGGCTGTGCTATGCTACCTACCCCTTCAGGCCTGCTCCTTACCTGTGATGAGTTGCGCTAAGCCTGGACACCAAAAGTGCTGGAGGGGAGGGTGAATGGGTTCTTAGGAAGGACGCATGACGCGCGTTAGGGTAATGCGTGCGTGCCTGGGCCCGTGCATTGGGTGACGCTGCGCCCGGGGATGGAGAGGGGCTGCCTGTTTTGGCAGAAGGGAGGAAACGCGCACAGCTGGTAGGTGTATACATGTGCATGAGTGATGTTACAGGGTGGGTGCATACAGGTGTGTGTGTGATGCCACAACACATCTACTTTTCTAATGTACAGATTGGTACTCCTGACACAGGCCTTTGTGTTGCGTACGGGGCCAGGTGTGTGGCTTGTGTACTGCGGTGAATGGAGGGAGACTGACAGAGGCGTTTGAGTTGCGTACGGGGCCAGGTGTGTGGCTTGTGTACTGCGGTGAATGGAGGGAGAGGGTCTGCTGCCTGTACAGTAGGCCATGGCTTCAACACCTGCTTTTTTTTTTGTTCCTGCTTTGCTCTTCACATCCCTGCTTTGCTCTTCTCATCCCTGCTTTGTTCTTCTAATTCCTGCTTTGTTCCTCTCATTCCTGCTGATCCTGGGCGGGTGCTCGGGTGAGGTTGAAGAAGAATGTGTGTATTGAAGGCTGCCTGCCATCGGTTGATTCGTTGATGCTGTTGCTTGGCAGATTTTGTTTGGAAAGCAACCCCCCGGCTCTTGTTTCTATTCATGTTTCATTGGCTAACGCCAGCATAAAATCATTACCCATGTACACACGATGCACAAATCTGGCTGAAACTACTCAAAGGTTGAAGATACAGGTGTCCCGTCCTCAATTGCTTTGACACAAAAACTATGTGCTAACATAAAGGCCACGTGATATCAGCAGGAAGCGCTCTTTTGAAGTAAAAGCACACAGACAGAGCATTTACCTGACAGGCGAAGAAGCCTTGATACAGGTGGGGACTGCGCAGCTACTACAGCGCTGCCCGTGTCTTGCTCCTTAGCGAAGACTGCCTGACTCCCTGCTAGAATTGCTGGCCTGTTGCTGCTCCCCTCTGCAGACCTGATGCCCATATCACCTCGACCAGCAGCAGACTGCTGCCGTTGCTGATGATCGGGGGTGGTCAGAGACAGCACCTTTGGAGGAACCCCTGCACCATCCAACCTTGCACCTGATCTGCTGTCACCACCCGCAGAGGGGCTTCCTGTGGGTCCACCAACAGACCTGTCCACCGAAAACGGCAGATCTGCAAGGGGTGACCTCAGGGGTGACCTCACTCCTGTCCCCACTGACTTCCTGCCTGTGGCGTGCAGGTCACTGACCGTAGTCTGCAGCTGGGTGTGAAGCGCAGCGTTGTCCACACGCAGTTGATCAAGCAGGGCCCTACAGTCAACAAGCAGATCAGATGATGGAATTGCCATACAATGTGGATGCAATTAAGGTGTCCTGTTGGTTCTGGATGTGTGTGAGACTATCCTTTAATTGCATGATGAGGGGAGTACTTATGCTGCCTGCAATTTGCTACTGTCCTATCATCTCCTGCCCACTCCTACACCACCATTACCACCACCACCACCACCACCACCACCACCGCCACCACAACAACAATAACAACAACAATTACTACAGCAGCTCCTACCCCGCTTCAGCAGCGGCCTCAGCCGCTGCCGCTGTTGCCTCTCCCTCCGCTGCCTCTTGTGCCCTTGCACCCTCTGTGCTTTGACTCGGCTGCCTAGCTGCTGCTGATTGTTGTGCACACACCCTCTGGCCCTCCACCCCCTCTCGAACTCTCCCACCCTCCGTGCCTTGCCTGCGGCTTGCCACAGCCGACTGCTCTGCTGCAGCTGCTACTTCAGGCTGTGCGTCAACTCCTGGAGGAGGACGAGCCCCTGCCGCAACTGCCACCCTTTCCTCAGCCACAGGTGACACTCGTGCTGCTGGCATACGCTGCTCCCTCCAACTAGCTGCTACGTGCCCTTCCCTGCCAGGGGCTACACTTTCTGCCCCCATCCCATGGCTCAAATCACCTGCAGCGTCCGCCCCTTCTGCGGCTAGGATGGCTGCGTGTAGTCTGCTGCGTCCAGCTGGGTTGTTGAGGAGGAGGAGCAGGGCTTGGGGAAGGGGGGCGTGTTGGGTGTGTGGGGGTGCCACCTCGGGCTGCCTTCTGCTGCTGGCTAACGGATCAGCTCCCTTACCCCTGCCATCTCTGCAAGGTGAGCTCTCTGCAGCTGCTGCTGTTGCTGCTGCTACTGAACCACTGGCTCGATCACCTTGCCTAATCTGAGGGGCTGCTGCAGTATCCATTCCGCCTGTGTGCGACATAGGCCATGAGTGTGTGTGTGTGTGTGCGCGCGCGCAAGTCATTGATTGTGCCTGTAATTATACCGTTACATGCAACGTATGTGTCACTGCACAAAGCACGAACACAAACACAAATACACACGCACGTGAACAATCGCACACATATATCATATATCACAAGTTTGCACCCAACCTTGTGCTGATGCAGCATGGCTTGTACAACGTTATCTCTTATACTCTTATACTGCATGCATAACAAGTCAAGGCACGCGCAACTGGCTATCGTCAAAACTAGAGGCGAAACGCCCAAAGACAGCAGCAATTTGTCAAAGGGGCTGGGGTAGTGTACACACACAAACACACATGTAAATCTCTCACATACCAAGTTAGCCAAAACCATACATACATACGTACATACGGTGTATATACGGTATTTTTAGCAGAAGAACAGGAGGGGAATTACCATAAATACGGTCATTTACGGTGCACATACCAGTATACGGTTCTGGCCAACCCTAATACATACATCGTTTCTGAGCACCACATGCCTTCAGCTCCCTGTTAGCACACAGCTTTCTGTCCACACATATACTCACACACAAACGCACCTCATGCACTACATGCCTTCTGCTCCCTGTTTACACACAGCTCCCTGTCCACACACACACTCAAACACAAACACACCTCGTGCACCACGTGCCTTCAGCTCCCTGTTCTCTTCCTGAAGCCTCTCCACATCGGCACTCAGTGCCCTCAGGTGCCTTCTCAGCTGAGCCATGGCCATGGGAGCTATGGCAGGGGACAGCACCAATTCTGCAGGCCCTACAGGCGTATATATTTTTACGTTTGTTTACATTGCTCACATTTCTATGGGAGCTATCGCAGGGGACAGCACCAATTCTGCAGGCCCTACAGGCACACAGCAATTCGTCAATCATGGCTATGGGAGTTATGGCAGGAGACAGCACCAATTCTGCAGGCCCTGCAGGCACATACGTTTGTTGGTTTTTCTGCAATGGCTATGGAAGCTGCGGCAGGGGACAGCAACAGCTCTGCATGCCCTGTAGGCACGATGCATCCCCATATACCTACACGTTTGTTTAAATCCCTACTTCGCACTTCTTCAGCCATGGCCATGTGAGCTATGGCAGGGGGCAGCAACAGTGACACAGGCCTTACAGGTGCAATGCATCCGCATATGTTACGTTTATTACAAGCCCTAGATTCAGCGATTTCAGCCATGGCTGTGGAAGCCTTTACGAGGAACAGCAACGCTTCTGCCCGGCCCTGCAGTTATGTAGCAACCTTTAAACAATTACTATGTGCTTATAAAAGCCTTTTGATGTACGCTCTCTTGAACCACGAAATTTGTTGGAGAACGCAAAATTGGATCTGCAGTCTCTGAAGGAATTGCAGGTGTCGTAGTCAGTTGGTTTTGCATCACTTATCATAATTGTTAAACAGGACATTGTCGGTTTGAGGTTGGCTCTGCCTGTATGGAGGAGATGTACATGCATTAAGGGGAAAAAGCAGAGCTAGGGCTGGTCTGATACCTAGGGCTGGTCTGATGCCTAGGGCTGGTCTGATACCTTCTTATTCATTTCACGTGTGTGCTGTACCTGGGGCTGATCTGAGGCTCGGGTTGCATAGCTTTCCAGTAGGCTGCTCATTTAAGCGACTAGGAGAGCTGCACGGGAGGGAGGTGGTGTAGGCATGGCCCCTACGTGTACATTGTGCGTGAATATCTCGTGAGTGCATGTTTTTATGTGTATGTATGCAAGTGGGAAACATGGGAGATCTCAGTGGTTGAGGCCGCACTTTTTAAATGCGTTAGGAGTCAGAAATTAATGTCCAGTTAATGAGGTCCATCTATCAAATGCGTAAGACAAGCTTCATCTGGGGGACAGCGTAGATTGGGAACCCAACTGGCGCACACTTCCCACCTCATGGACCTTGCCCCTGCCAAGAATTAAAGTGTGAGACAAGTAGAATGACCAGAACGCCACTGGCCTTAATTTGCACACTTTGCACATTGTAGCTCAAATTAAGGCACACAGCGTGTATACAATGCTGCCTACAACCCCGTTCGTTCCTCACAGCATGCGTTAGTGCACCTCACAGGAACACATTTGTCCACACAACCCTCCTGCTGCACACCTGTCACAGTTCAGCGCTCGTCGTGCAGCCTCCAGCTCTGCCGCAAACTCTTGTGACGCCTGTGCGTTGAAAAAGTGTGCACATTCCACGTCCGCCCTCAGGCTTGCCAGGTCTTCCTCCAGGTGAGCTGCTGCCACCTCTGCAACGTACACTTGGCTCCTTGCGTAGTCTGCTTCAGATTTAAGCTTGGCCACCTGCATATGTTTTGTGTAGGGTTGGCCAGAACCATATATAGTATATAACAACGTCCATGACCGTATGTACAGTAATTTCCCTGCGAGAAATATCACATATCACATATATATACACATAGCTACGTAGGTATGTATGGTTTTCGCCAACCTAGTTTTGTGTGTCTTCTTCATTTGCATCATCATTCCGAGCATGGTCCATAAGATAAGATAGGAGGTGGGCCTTGTATGATTTTGCTTACTCTGCATGCTTGTGTGTATGTGTGCCAGATTGCGGTCTCCCCTTGAGCCCTTGCTTGTCTTTCATGTCACTGCGGGAGGGAGGACCGCCGATGTGAGCTAGCAATGCAGCAGCTGCTTCAATGGCTTTATGACTAGGAAAAGCCCCATTGATGACTGCCACGACGGCAACAAGCAAATAAGGCAACTCTCAGTTTAGACCACACATGTTTAAAAACATGCTGAAATTCCTCCCCTGTATGTATACTGCATACACACATTACATATTACTCACGGTTCTGGTCAGCTCGTTACTAAAACATCCCTCTCACACACCTCCTCCGCACGTGTAGCCAGCACCACATCCCTTGCAACCACAGCTGCCTCCACCGCTGCGTGCTCAGCTCGGCAGCCCTCCAGCTGCTGCTGTAGCCCCACGTTCTGAGCCTGCAGCGCGCTGTTCCTTTTCTGTAGGTGCTCGAGGGCTTGCGCAAGAGCTTGAGCACACAGAGTTGCTTGGAGGGGCTGATGATGCGGAGGCTGGGTGGCAGCAGGACCTTTGGTGGGAGAAAATTGAGAAGGGTGGGCGGCACCAGGGACACAGGAGGGCATGTTAACCCTATCCATGGAAAGGGTGTGGTTGCTGGAGTAGCCGTGCCCTTTGTGCTGCTGCTTCTGCTGCTGCTGTATAGCATGAGCGGCTTCACAGCTTTTACCGGGAGGGGGTAGATGTCTGGTGGCAGCACAGGCGGCACGGCGCATTTCCTCGTCCTTGGTGGGCGGTGGCTTGGGAGGAGGGGCCGTCATTGTCTTCTGCAACTAGGAAAGACACGGGAGGGGATGGTGCTCTAATGCCCTTGGCACACTAACGTAAAACGAACGGACACGTGTGCATTACAGAAAGGTGTGCGATCACGTACTGACACACATTAATCTAAACACCCATACGTGATCAGCAAACTCACAGATACAAAGATATATACACGTCTGCATATTCTCTCTGTATATACACTTATAGACAGGCACCAGCACACAGATATGTACAAACACGTGCACGTGTAATCTGCACACACGCACACACACACACACACACACACACACACGCATATACACAAGCACACACAAATATAGAAACACACGCGCACACACACTCACTCACACACACACACATACACACACACGCACAGACGCGAAGATGCACACACACACACACACACACACACTAGCACAGACGCACAGACGCACAGATGCACAGATGCACACACACTAACACACA
>Ga0307974_1002383_pt1 | contig 13330 bp, 13 predicted proteins | sample OrgLakmetagen784_FD_201812 | JGI IMG/M metagenome (GOLD analysis project Ga0307974, IMG submission 201812) | Saline water microbial communities from Organic Lake, Antarctica - #784 | ecosystem: Environmental > Aquatic > Non-marine Saline and Alkaline > Saline | place: Antarctica: Organic Lake... | reverse complement strand
GCAGGGAGAGGAAATGCGAGGGCGACGAGTTGTAGGTGGGGGGGGGGCAGCGGGGAGGGGGACTTCTAAGGCAAGGGCTGGGGCGGAGGAGGCGGAGGCGGAGGCGGAGGCAGACATGAAGACGGCTTCAGAACAGGTGGGGCTGGGTGCATGCGTGAGTTTGATTGTGTGAGGTATTTTGGTAAGTGTGTAGGCAGTGCAAGCGCCTCTTAAAAAGCACACCTGTCACTGACACACAGCATTGCTGAACCAAGCTGCATGGGAGGAGGCCCAGGATGCAGCCTGAGCCTTGGGATGTTTGTGCAAGCAGAGCTTGTATGCGTTATCTCTCACACACACACACACACACACACACACACACACACACACACACACGCACACACACACCACATACTTGCACGCACAACACGTGCTTGCACACACAATACGTACTCATACTCACAACCCTCACCACCACACTACATCGCTGAATCAGGCTGCAAGAGAGGATGCCCAGGAAGTGGCTCGCGCCCTGAAGATGCTAATGCAAGCAGAGCAGCTTCAGCTGTTAGAGGGCTGGCCTGCAAGGTAAGCAGAAGCGGCACCCATGTCCTTCTCTACAACTGCTAATCTCTTGCCGAAAGGTCGGTTTGCGTGCAAAATGAGGCTGAGGCAAAATTGTTCCTGCTGAGCAGCTGTGTGCGTGTGAGTCAGTTCAGTTGTAGCAGGACATCAATCGCTCAAGTTGTGCGTGGAGTATCTGGCATGCAGACGCCCTGCCAGTTTTCTGTTATAAGCTTGTGAGAATAAGCCTCGGCTACCCATACTGAATTCCTCTTGCTCACACACCGCCTTTTCTGCCCCTGGTATCTCACTCCAGCATTGAATCAAGCACTTCAGCTTTCACGAACCAACACCAACAGCAGCAGCAGCAGCCGCTGCAGCAGCGGCAGACACAACAGCAGCAGCAGCAACAGCAACAGAAGCTGCAGCAGCCACAACATAAACTGCAGCAGCAGCCACAACAGAAACTACAGCTGCAGCCGCGAAAGCAACAGCAACAGCAGCAGCAGCAGAAGCAGCAGGAGCAGGAGCTTGGGCCTTCTGTTGAACCACAAACACTAGATGCTAGTAAGCCAGAGAGTTCAGAGAGCCTGGCAGAGCCTTTGGCATCAGTGGATTTGCCTGCTTCGCACGATGCAAGCATGCTCTCCTCCTTCCATGGCAAGTACATAAATTTCCAACGTGTTTTACGGGATGGTTTGAATGAACCCATAGGCGTGCTTGTGCGTTTATGTCTGCTTGTGAGCACGCATGTGAGCAGGTTCTGGCAAGCAGTGTTGGATCCTAGCAAGCTATGTTGGTACAGTCAAGCACGCTTTTTTCCTTCCAATTCTAGACTTTTTTGGTGCTCGTCATGTGAGTCAGGTCAGAGCACAATGCCAAATGATTTTGACCTTCCAGCTCCTCACCCTTCTGTTGTGTCACAGGCAAGTCACCAGAGACCCTGCCTCCGTCAGCCTTGCCCCCTGACCTAAGCTCCCCCCTCCAAGAACTTCCTAGAACTTCCGATGGTGCACTTCAGCTTCAGGTCTGTGTGTCGCAAAATAGCCGTTGGTGTGATGAACGATCTGCGTCTACAGGAAATGCCATGAAAGGGGTCCATGCTTGTTTCCTTTAGCCGGTGTTCAAAAGCTGGTGTCCAATAGCTGTGTCCCCCTGCTTCCTTTCTGCAGCCCTCGCACCAAACGCCCACACCTTTGCGCCCTCACAATTTCACGATTCCCTGTCCCCTCCTTGCTCCCTTCATGCAGCCCCTGGATCACACACCTCTAATTGCCGACGCAAAGCCCATGCTCCTGTCCAAGCCTTCTTCAGACCAGCTGCTGAAAACCATCCCTGCACAAACTCAACAACTGCCTATTCAACCACAACCACAACCACAGCAGCAGCAGCAGCAGCAGCAGCCCCCTATTCAGCCGATGCCATTGCCCAGCCGCTCTCAACCTCAACAGCTGCATCTAGCACCACCTACACGCACAACACCTCCACCACCACCTCTACCTTCACACATGCAAGGTGCACCCTTGTCCAGCTTGCAGCCGATGCCCCACCCACACACACAGCACCAACAGCAGCAGCCGCAACAACACCAGCATCAGCCGTCTCACGAACACACCATGCTGGCCCGAATAGCGCCCCTGCAAAGCACGCCAGCCCACAAGCCAGCATTTTCACAATTAGATGAAGCCAACCCACACCGCTTGGCACCTTTGTCATTGCACCACTCACACACGCCACAGCCCCCCAGTGTCCCTGTCGGTCCTGTTAGACCTCTTGTCAACAACTCCATCCTGCCTTTGATAAACAAGTCCTCCCACCAGGAAACGCAACGGCTGCTAGGTACTCCTGGTTCTCACGTGTGCATGCTAGCTCCCCATTGGCTGGTTTTTGGGTGTGCCAGTGCCAGTGTGTGCTAGTGTACGGGTGTGCAAGGCTTGGTGTAAGTGGGTGGGAGTATAAGATATCCATGTAGGTAGCTGACAGCCTTGGCTGCCCTTAGAAGGCTTGACATTCCTTATGCATGTGCACCTCAAGCACTCGCAAAGCGTACACAGGACACAAAAATGTACACGTGCAGATTAGTGTGATCCACAAAGATCACTCTCTGATGCAGGACTGCGGAAAACCCTGTCCGTTTGCCTCAGGGTTTTCGGTTTTTGAGGTCTGCTAGCCCCTGCTGTCAATTTAACACATTCACACACATACACATACGCATACACATACACACACACATACACATACACATACACATACGCATACACATACACATACACATACACATACACATACACATACACATACACATACACATACACATACACATACACATACACATACACAAACACATACACAGTTGAGAGCGAGCAGCAGCAGCAGCAGCAGCAGCAGCAGCATTCTTTTCCTCCCTCCCTCCCTTCGACCATGTCCAATCGGGCCACCTTCCCAGGTCCCAATTCAATGCTGTCCCTGTTGTCGACCTTGTCCCATAACTCCAAGCGCATGAATGCCAGAAAAAGCATCAGTGAGTGTGTGTGTGTGTGTGTGGTGCGTGTTGTTCGGGAGATGGGTTCAGATTGAGAAAGATTGAATGAGTTCCTGCTGTCCAGCTTGCCCACAACTCCAAGCGCATGAATGTCAACCTGCTTACGTCAACTTAACGCACAGGCTCTTCCTTGGAGACCCACACGTGCTTGCATGCAACCATAGCTCTCAAAGGCCCACAGGCAACTTCTAGTAACAGCAGATACCCCTCTCATGTTGCCTGCAACTAGTCCTGTGGCGTGCGACGTGCATCCGGGTTTGATGCTCTCCCTCTCTCTTGCTCTCTATCTCTCTCTCTCTCTCTCTTTCTTTCTCTCTCTCTCTCTCTTTCTCTCTCTCTCTCTCTCTCTCTCTCTCTCTCTCTCTCTCTCTCTCTCTCTTTCTCTCTCTCTCTCTCTCTCTTTCTCTCTCTCTCTCTCTCTCTCTCTCTCTCTCTCTCTCTCTCTCTCTCCCACATAAGCTGCATCACCCCTCTCGCTTAACCTTCTTTAATCAGTAGCTTGGCTTGAGTACAGCCCTCAACAGAACAGAAGCGTATTCCTGGCTTCCCTCCACCACACTTGAAAATGCGGCATAGCTTATGCCACGGTCAAAATAGCTTGCAAACCTCTCCTTGCTGCGTCCAGTGAATGGAAACAGCAGGCATTCCCTGGTGCTTCTTTCAGAGACCCTTTCACAGATGGGCTCTCTCACCTTGCATTCCACACAAATCATACCAGCCTGGCCAAGAAAGTGAGCGGCTAGGTGCTCCTACATCAGGCTCCACCAACCACGTCTGACCCCCTTGCGCCTACATCAGGCTCCTGCGACCACGTCTGACCACTCCTGGATGTATCATTCTCACCAATCCACCACCAAACATTTTCCTCGGCAGAGCAACACGCTGGCACCAGATAATCTAACAACCTTTCAACAGGCATCCCCATCCACGTCCCCATCCACTGAACCCCCTTTGCGCGCAGATGGATCGCTTCATCCCCACCCGATCCGCCATCGATCTGGACTTGGCCAACTTGCACCTCACCAAAGAAAATGGCAGTAGCGGAGGCAGCACAGAAGCAGGAGGCCCCTCCGGCTCCCCCTCCAAGGACGAATACCAAAAGATGCTGGCTGACTCCCTGGGTGTGGACAGCTCTGGCCGCATCCTTGCCTTCAAGCAAAAGGTGCGGCTGTCGCAGTCAAGGAATACGGGCATTCGCGTTGGAGGTTGGATGAGTACCAAAAGATGCTGGCCGACTCGCTAGGTGTGGATAGCTCTGGCAGCATCCTTGCCTTCAAGCAAATATGCGGCTGTCACAGTCAAGGAATTCGGGCATGCGCGATGGAGGTTGTGAGAGAGGTTCAGCAATGGAGTGTACTAAAAGAGGTGTACTAAGAACAGTGAAATGACAGCTCTGGCTGCTCTGGCTGATTGAATTGGTGAGTACAGCTTTGGCTGCACCCAGATCCCCAAGCAAAGAGCGTGGCTGTCTCAGCATGTACAAAGGGCATGTGCTTTGGGAGGGGTCAGGCAATGACACCAGAGTGTGTGCAAAGAGCAGAGGGCAGTAGATGCGTCGTGACCCGCTGTGTACCTTCAATAACTAAGGCAACGTTGCGGCAGATTTATCTGCAAGAACCGCATATGTTTATAGATTTGAAGGTGTAAAAAACAGTATTAATCTTATCTTTTGTGTGGATAACCCCGCCCTCCACGGCAGAAGGTATGGCAGTGGAATGGTTGTATTGTTAACAGGTCTTAGTGATTGAAAAGATGAAAAGTGAAAGCTAATCTTATATGTGGAGGGGCACACTTCTGGTTCTCAGGCTTGTGAGCAAAAGGTGTGGCAGTGACAGTGAGCTAGGGGTTATCGGCCCGCACGTAATTTGCAAGCAGTTCTATTTTGGCCCCAAGCAAGATTGTACTATGATTACCAAACAAGGGAGATCGCTGAGTGTACTAAGTAATTGGAGGTGCAGCTGTCAATCAACGCGCGGGCACTGATGTGGTCAGCTGCCAGTCCTAGGTGGTCCGAGCCGGCCTGTGCACCAGATGAAAGCAGTCCTTAGTTACCTCAGATAAATTCCTTGCTTACGTCAAGATGATCACTGCCAACTATGGCGCTCCAGTGCTTGCTGGTGTGTACTGATTACGTGCATGAGTGCACGCACGCCACAAATCATGTATGGTCTTTTTAAAGGATTGTGACTCTTAGGGTGCACCTATAGATCTTTCTTCTGTGTATGTACTCACATGCATGTATTTTATTTTTGTGTACCTACAGGCACCTGCTCCACCAGAAGGCCATGACAACTGCCTACGTGGATTGTATACGGAGAACCTGGGCCCTGCACCCAGCAAAAAGCAGTTCAGGTGCAATTATTTGTGCATTATTATGAGGCACAAAGTAATCCGGTTGAAAACTGGAGCAGTAGCTTGGTAGTTCTCCCTCTCTCTCTCCCTCCCTCTCTCTTCCCCTCTCTCTCTCTCTCTCTCTCTCTCTCTCTCTCTCTCTCTCTCTCTCTGTCTCCCTCTCTCTCTCTCTCTCACACTTTCCCTCTCTCTCTCTGTCTCCCTCTCTCTCTCTCTCTCTCTCTCTCTCACACACACACACACTTTCCCTCTCTCTGCATTATCTGTATTTGCCATACATCCTTGCGCATGTGCTTTTTAACATTTGACATCACTATGCCCGCCACCGTCCAGACATATACCTCAGACTCAAGACCGAATTCTGGATGCCCCAGACCTTGTGGATGACTATTACCTCAACCTTCTAGACTGGAGCTGCAACAACGTGGTATGTTTTAGCTTTGCTGCAATAGCGCATGCGCTCATGACACACCTTGCTTGTGTTGCAAGGTATTTCTTTCTTGGCCTCTAAGGTTTCGTACCGCTTCATACCACATCCGATTGGTGTCCAAGCCTTGTGAGTAGGGTTGGCCAGAACCGTGTGTATACACCGTATATGACCGTATATTTAATGATTTCCCTGCCAAAAATACCGTATATGCACCGTATATGTATGGTTCTGGCCAACCCTACTTGTGAGCCTTACCATAAGCTGCAGTGGCCACTGAGTGCACAGTTTATTTCTGCTACACATAGTGAGCAAGGTGTTTCGTGCATTGCTGCCACCTGCCGTTTTGCTTTACCTCACACCCCGTAAAGGGGTTCCATCAAGCAAGCGGGCACAGCCAACATGCAATCTCACACTAGAAGGCATCCATCCAGCACCTTGTTCCTCCTTGTCATAACCACACATCAATTCTTGTACACCAGCTGAACACCCCCATCACATACAAACACACAAACACAAACACGCACTCACTCACTGACTGACACAGATCTACATTCGCAATTTCCCAGATCATGCATGAATGGAACACCCCACCGCGCACACACACACACGCACACACGCACACACACACACAGATTGCAGTGGCCCTAGGCCCTACATTCTAACTGTGGAAGTGCATGAATGGAACACCCCACCACGCACACACACACACAAACAGATTGCAGTGGCCCTAGGCCCTACAGTCTACCTGTGGAACTCCACAGCTGGAAGCGTGGAGGAGCTATGCACCATGCCTAATGCAGGCGACTACGTCAGCAGTGTGGCATGGAGTGCTGATGGTGCATACCTCGCGGTAGGGTTTGGGGGTGAGGATGGGGATGTGAGATGCCAAAGTCTAAGAAGAATTGTCATGTGCTATTTAGTTGTGTGTGCCTTAAGTGAGATGAAAAGTTCAGGCAGGTAACTGATTGTTGCCAGTCATGGAATTTCATGAGAGTTCAATGAGGCTCAAGATACGTGTCCATAACCGGTCCATGACCGTTGGCATAATAAGTGTGTTACGCCATAATTTATCTGTGCACTGTCTTGAATTTTCTCCATCCTAGTTTACAAGTCTTTGTTTGATGAATTAATGAATTAAAATTGGTGAAAGGTACACCCGTAAGCATAAGCACCGCCCCTGCAAACACAGAAATACACACACATGCACGCAGACACACGCACACACACACACACGCGCACACACATCCACACACACACACACACACACACACACACACACACTATCTAACAGGTGGGCACGTCAGACGCCAAAGTTCAGATCTGGGATGCAGGGCGCACCAAGCAGATCCGTGAGCTGTGTGGTCACACCAACCGCATCAGCTCCTTAGCCTGGTCAGGTGAGCTCTATACAGCTGTCAAGCATGAACGCATTGTCACAGTGAAAGCTTGAGAGGAGGAGAACTGGAGGTAGATTTGGTAAGCTTCAACCCTTTGTGGAATGCAAAGTAGGGAATTGTAAAGGACGCGTCGCTGCTTTCTTCCTTCGTTGGACAGTTGGACAGTATGTTTTTGATGCTTGTGGATGTTTGGAAATTGTACATACAAACACTGACGTAGAAATGTATAATGTGCAATCGCTTCATAACTTGATAACCTCCTGACGATAAATTTTGCTTCATCCAAACCAGGCACCACACTGAGTAGTGGTGGCAGAGATAGTGTGATTTGCTGCTGGGATGTGCGCAAGCGAAGGGATGAAGCGTGTGTGGCAAGGCTCACTGCACACGAGCAAGAGGTGAGTGAGTGAGTGAGTGAGTGAGTGAGTGAGTGAGTGAGTGAGTGATCTGCTGCTGGAATGTGAGCAAAGAACTGTATAAACAAAGCATGCATGACAAATGTTCGCTGCACATGGGCAGAAGGTGAATGAGTGAGGCTGTAGAGATATGAACTGCTGGGATGTGCATAGAGCAGAGCAGGGAAAAGGCGTGTGTATCTGCCACAGTGCTAGCATGTTATGCTATAGGTTAATCCATCACACATTGTACGGCCAAATCAGATCACAGTAACAGCTGCCAGCACCGTGCCATGTCGTAATGTGAATTTTGTACTTGTGCGCACGCACATACCTCACAAACTTCTCCAGGTCTGTGGCCTTAAATGGTCTCCTTGTGGGCAGCAGCTTGCCAGCGGAGGTAACGACAACGCTCTGTGCATCTGGGACTCCCAATTCAGGCTGCTCCACAAGCTGAACGCACACCAGGTGAGAGGAAAGGGCTGAACAAATGGCTAACACAACTGAGTGTGTTTGCCTCATGCCTAGCTGCTTAAAGTTTCCAGTTGCTGACACCTGCGTGTGTGTGCAAAGACTGTTCCCTTACCAAAAGGCTTGTGACTCAGCGCCCAATTGTTCTTCCCCTCATCTCACTTAGACATGTGCAAGCTCGACGCATTTTTGCCCTGTGTTGCAAAACCTGTATAGCAAGGCACTGCTGCGTGCGTACACAAAATAGCATTGCAATTGCAACCTTTCCAAAGCACTGTTGTGCCCGCAGAATGCCTCCACATGCGCACATTGAGATTGCATGCAAACACAGTGATCGAAAGCCTCCCTTATTCATTTTTGATGCAGGCTGCTGTCAAGGCTGTAGCATGGTGCCCCTTCCAAAGCAACCTCGTGGCGACAGGGGGCGGTACGGCAGATCGATGCATCAAGTTCTGGAACACACACACCGGCGCGTGCCTCAGCACCATCGACACAGGCTCGCAGGTAAGATTGTTTGCATGGCTCTTGCGTGATTATGGGTGTGTGTTAGAGCGCACCTGTATGTGTTTGCAGTTTTAGAGCAGGGGTTTCTGGCACGCAGTTGGTGTGCCACAGGAGCAAGTTGTGAATGGCTTGAACCATGCACAACAAGAGACATGCTAGACAAGAGGATAGGAAGGGGAAAAATACTTTGCAGGGCAATGCACTTCCCCAATTTAAATCAGAAGAAAGGGAGCGGCACTTTGGTCAGGGATTAGGTGCTGGAATTCGTTTCTCACAGGACGTGCAATACTACTTCAGCATGAGAGGGTGTGTGTGTGTGTGGCCCTCAATTTGCACGCAGGTGTGTGCACTGCAGTGGAGCCGCCACGAGCGCGAGATCTTGTCCAGCCACGGCTACTCTAAGAACCAGCTGTGCCTGTGGAAGTATCCCAGTCTGGTTAAGGTGAGCATAGTTGGTTCTGGTCCCCAAATTAATGGACAGGGAGGCACTTCTCTGTCTTAGACTCAGCATTCTCTTTCATTGAGCAAGACTGAATGTTCGTGAACTGGTCCATGGTGAGACATACTTAGGGGGCGTAATTGAGGACTTTCAAACTCTTTGAGGTCTTTTATGGAACAAAAATCAGCAAATGTAGCACAGGCGTAATTATGTCCCTTAGTTTGAGGACTTTTTTGCTGTGGGTGAAGAAGTTCGGATGATGTGTACAGTCACATTTATTGCTCCATATTTTGTATGATGATAAGGTTGTCCAGAACCAAAAATATACTTTGTACGGTACCATCAACACGGAATTTTCCTGTGATAAAAGCAATGTAGAAACACGGTCTACATGTTTCAGGCCAACCCTGTATACGACAGAAGCAACGTGTCCAGTAACATTCGTAGCACTCGTCCTCTTTGCTTGACCTAGTATATACAATCCGCCTGTGAGCACTGGCTAATAATTGTACATTACACTCTCAAGCACAATAGTGAGTGGATGCGTCCTTTTCACCTGCCAGCCTCTCGCTTTTACAAAACTTACACATGCCAGCGCCCACCCTGCATTGCTGCTAGTCACAGACTGCGGTGGTATCAACTTTCTTTGATCCTAATCAGCGCTGCTCTCCTGGATTACATTTTTGTCAATCTGTTGCATGGGAGTGTAGCTAGCTGCACAGCCGTTTGCCTACCAAGGTCACGTGTGGTCCTGCACTTATTGCGGGGTCAGCTAGAACCGTTTGTAAAGGGGACATACATACAGACATACATACATGTAAAGGTTACATAAAGGGTGAAATATGTAAAAGGGTAGTAGGTACCAGGGAACTTCATGGGGCGCCGCACTCATTAAGCAATTTTTGGCTTTGCCCGGGCAAAGCCAGAATTTGAAGGGCCGATTCCAGACTGCCCGGAGGAAAATGTGATACCGATGGAGAGAGGCCCGGGACTCCAGTGTTTGGGGTAGGGGAGGACGCAGCGGAGGCCTCCTCTCGTGCCCAAGGGGAGGATTCCAAGAGTAGCAAGGAGTACAGGGAGTAGAGTAGCAGGAAGGGCAGGTCCCTGCTCTTTGGTGCTCATTGCTGGGCATTTAGAGAGTGTGGCTGCATGCGCCTTGCGTATGTGTGGGACTTCTGTATATGTGGTGTGTGGGGCTTCTGTATGTGTGGTACTACGGCATCACTGGGCACTCAATGAGCATGTGCACGCTTACGCATGATAACATGGATGGTGCCCTCCATTGCCTGCATACGTGTGCACGGCATATGTACGTGCGAGTGCTTGCATGGTGCAATGTGCACTGTGCGTACGGCTGCACAAACTCATGTATGTGTGTGTGATTGTATGTGTATGATTGCATGCTTGTATGTGTACGATTGTATGCTTGAAGGTGTTTGAGTCATGCTGCATGTGCACACGTACTGTACATGCGATGTGCGTGTCTGCCCATGCGTACACGGCTGCACATGTGTATGTGTGCGTGCGTACTTGCTCATGGAAACATAGATGGTGTTTCAATTTGTGCGTGCGTGTGCATGGCATGTAGCATGCCATGTGCGTGTAACACTACCTGTGGTGCATGTGCATGGATGCACGCATGCGCATCTGTGCTTCTCGTGCATGCCCGAATGACGTTGCTGTGACTGCCTCCTAAATGCCCAAAAGCCTGGGCTGCGCCAGCAGCCCAGGCGAAAATTTGCCCTTACCCGCACATTTCTTCACTTTGGGGGATACCAGCTGAGGGCGTCCCGCACAAAAAGAATTTGGGGGTGAGGGAAAACCGAAGGTTATACAAACCCCCTGAAGTTCCCTGGTAGGTACACATAATATTGTTGGCGGACATTCCCCAATGTACGATCATACGTGGTATATTATGCGTATCTATTTAACCCTAACTACTTTCCCTTCATTTCTAGTGCACTTATGCTCAACGTTTCTAATGGCAATGGATCCGCAACTTCTGACTTGTCATCTCCTCTGTTATTCCCTTCCAGGTGGGAGAGCTGACAGGGCACCAGGGGCGGGCTCTGCACATGGCCACCTCACCTGATGGGTCTTCTGTGGTTTCAGCAGGTGCGTGATTCATTGCAAAGTTGGCATAGTGCAATCATTGTTATTTGAGTCTGTGCGTGAGTTGGTGCATGTGTAAAACCTGTGCCTTGACTCGCTGGTTGACTAATCGACAAGTACGTGTAGTTGGTGCATGCCTGTTGTTTGACGGTCTAAAGAAACGCCTTCACGCATGCACTCTTGTGAGGCCAGAAGGTAATCATTGCTCGAAAGAGATGCTGTTTTGCGACCCAGATTGGGGTGGAGGTCATTAACGGGTGCAAGTGAAATGTTACCCAACCACAATTTGTCTCTACAGTTTTCTAATAATGATCTAATCATGGGTATGGGTGTATTGTTACCCAGATCGGGGTCGTATTGTTACCCAACCACCACATTAATCAATGTCATGTCTGCACTCTGTGGTCGCATGGTGCGTTTCTGACTGTAGCAAGAGTTGTGTTGCAATAGACTGCCTTCCAGTTCATCATAAAAGCACAGTTACAAAATCCCTTTTGAAATTCAGTAAGCTTTTCTTTGATGCAAATTGTCTAAATATTTCACGGTCACATGCTATACACACGCAGGTGCTGACGAAACGCTCCGCTTCTGGCGTGTATTCGGTGAGCCACCTCTGGCCGCCAAAGATGAAAAGGCAGGATTGCTGTCTGCTGGAGGGGGTATGCTGGCTGGTGCGCCACTGGGCGGATTAAGAAGCATTCGATGACAAGCTCTTCGTTTTGTAAATGTAACTGTTGTTTTCAACTTCCTTTTGGCCTCATCGCACCCCTTTACCCCAGGACCTTTGATCTTCAAGGCCGGGTGTGTGTCTAATTTTCATACATCTGCCAACATTGTTGTCAAGATTGGCAAAGAGGGGTAAGACTAATGTGGAGGGCTTGATGTGGTGTGTGCCAAGCACGTGCTGCAGCTTTGGTTGCAAGCGCATGAGAGGTGCTAGGCGTACTACCTGCTTTTGCTCAGATCATAGTGTTTAGTTGGACGTAGATATACAAGTATGAGTGCATTATGGTGGTGCAGAGTGTGCGTTAGGTGTTAGCTAGAGTCATTATTGTGATTGTTACATGATATTGTGGTACTGGGTGCTGTACTTAAGTAGGCCGCGAGTTTATAAATGGTTCTGTGTACTGTTTGGATTTAGGCATGCGCGCTCATCCGAAGCTAAGAGTCAGGCGATTAAACTCATTTAGGTGGTGGTGGTGGTGGTGTTAGTTGAATGCCTTGAGGTTCAAAAACATTGGTTGCAGTTGTCTTTTTAAGGGCTGTTCAATGACGTTGACATAAAGATCACCCCTTCCTGACCGGGCCGAAACGCACAGGGAAAAGTGACATTTTACCTGTGGGGTGCAATTCTGGATTGCGCATTGCACCGATTAATCTGAAACTTGGCGTGCACATGCATTAAATCGATGTTCTGATAAATGAACTCTGTTAAAAAGACAAAGAAACAGAAAACGCGGCCAGCGTAACAAACACTGGCATAAAAAGTAGAGAATTAGGTGTCCTGCATTGCTCGATGGCTGCAGAGCCACGCACCAATCAACGTCTCACCGGACCGGGAAAGAAAAGAAATAACCATCATTAATAAGGGCAACCGCACGACAGGTAAGGGCGAACTCTAACCAGTTTGTTCCTACTAACAGCAGCAATGTTCCTCTTTCTGTTAGGGTGCTTCGCATTTATGACCGAGAAAGCTCTAAAAAATTGGGAGAAAGCGCTGGCGCTTTTGAGGACGCGCGGCGTAGGTTTGAACACACCGCCAGGATGGCCGTGGAGAGGGGACAACGGTCCTCCCGTAAAAGGGCCATGAAACAGCTCAGACTGACAGTGAGGAGGGCAGCCCATATGATGGGCAGGGGGAGATGGTGAGCTTAGCTCACAGCGAAGGCTGTTGCATGCTGGCCAAGCAACGCTGCGTGTCCTCATAAGCACCAGTGCGTTTTCCTCTATTTTTAGAATTTTATAATTTCTCGTGATCCGCCAAAATTATTTTAATATGCATTTGACTGCATCAAGGGTTACAAGGGGTTACAAGGATGGCCTACAGCCCGAGTCTCTGGCTGATGGCAAATTGGCTGGTGAAACAAAATCAACCAGTGTCAAAAATTGAAACTAAATCTGACATAAACTTGAGGAGTCTGTATG
>Ga0307974_1002378_pt1 | contig 13343 bp, 12 predicted proteins | sample OrgLakmetagen784_FD_201812 | JGI IMG/M metagenome (GOLD analysis project Ga0307974, IMG submission 201812) | Saline water microbial communities from Organic Lake, Antarctica - #784 | ecosystem: Environmental > Aquatic > Non-marine Saline and Alkaline > Saline | place: Antarctica: Organic Lake... | reverse complement strand
ATGGAACTTTGGGGTGCCCTTCTTTCTGTGGTCATTCACCGAAGAGCAGATGGGATGGGTTAAAAGTGGGTGTTCATGGGACACGTCTGACAACAACAACATACACTTCAGATCCATCCGAGTTTGAAGTCTTGCGCTAGGAGAGAGCATATGGAAGGGACAGGTAATAAAAATACATGTAAGATGTAGGATGACCACGTGCAGTGTGGCAAACTGCTACTTGAGACCTTCTTTAGCAGGCCTGAGTGTTGAAGCCATGAGCGCGCTCAATTTAACACGTACCACTCATCATACTGATGACTAATTGTGCACAGTGGTGACCAAGCACAACGATGATGAGCAGTACGTGTGGGAGTCTCAAGCAGGGGGCAGCTTCACAGTGGCCCGTGACATGGAGGGGGAGCAGCTGGGCAGGGGCACCAAGATCATCCTGCACCTGAAGGTGAGGGAGCAATCTCATTTTGCCGCAGGTCATCTGGTTGGAGTCCTTAGACTTTGTTTATCGTCTTGTATCAGATCTGGAGCTCCTCCAACACACTTTTGTTGAAGCTTCGCAAGCCAGATTTTAAATCCTCCTGCTGGAGGTGGAAACCAGGAAGGAATGACCAACAAATTACCAGCTTGTGCCATTTGCTGTGTCTGTGCCTCCTTGCACTTTATATTTGGACGACTCCCAGACCCTATTGTGGCTTACTTGTAGGGTTGGCCAGAACCGTATGCATACTACATATATGACCGTATATCTGGTGATTTCCCTGCCAAAAACACCGTATACACACCTTATATGGTTCTGGCCAATCCTACTTACTTGCATTTGCGTGCAGGAGGACCAGCGGGAGTATCTAGAGGAGCGCAGGCTCAGGGATCTCGTGAAGAAGCACTCTGAGTTCATCTCTTACCCCATCGAGCTGTACACCACAAAGACCACAGAGCGCGAGGTTTCAGACGAGGAGGTCACAACAGAGAAAAAGGAGGGGGAGGTGGGTGCTGCTCATATTTAGACAGGTACACACACATGCAAACATATGCACATACACACGCATGCACACACACAAACACACGCACATGCACACACACAGTTTTGTTAGTGGCTGATGACAACACCTCGTACACTCTCACAAATTGGACGACCTGCGGCATCAAAATATGTACAATGAGAGTTCAAAGTTTGTATCCTCTTGTGCAAAAACTCTGCTTGAACTAATGCGTCATTTGATTTTGGTTCCTGGACTCAGATCTTGAGTCAGTCCTCTCCCCTTTCTCCTCTTTTCCTGTTATCCTTTAATATGGTTAAGTACAGCTTCGTTTCTTGCTCACCCTAAATCCCCAAGCCTCGTTCCATCTTTGTCAAAGTGCCTTAGCAAGAATGCAAGCCTAGTCTTTAGGAACTTTTCTATCAAGCGTGTAACTCTGATTTCAATTCAATTTCCTTGGACTGACAGGTCGAAGAGATTGAGCCTGAGAAGAAAAAGCGTAAGGTCAAAGAGGTCACCCCAGAGTGGGATCTGGTTAACAAGCAAAAGCCATTGTGGTACGTGGTTTTTTGAGTGCTCCCCTTCATCACTGTGGCCTTGAATTTCTGCTGAGTAAATACAATGGGACTACGCTTTCCATCAAATCCTCTCCCAATTTGCCAAGCACGATTATTATGTCAGCCTCTCATCAACTGAAACTGCATTCTAATGTAACAGAGCTGTCAGAGGAAAACCCATACCTTGTTTATACTCCTATTTAACACCTGAAGGATGCGTTCCCCCGAAGAAGTCACCAAAGAGGAGTACGCTGCCTTTTACAAGTAAGTCTTACTGTGCATTCTTGCAAGTCTGTTTGAGAAGCAGTGGAAAGGGAAGAGGAGAACTAATGGCAGGAATGGGCCGTTGGTTAGCAAGTACAATGGATGCAACCAATTATGTTTGTGACTGAAATAGCACTGATTTTTTGTTTTTCCCTTACATAAATGTCATGAAAGAAATGCGTGTAGCGCGTGTATCACTTACATCTATGTCATGTAGCCATTGTAGCGCGTGTATCCTTACATATTTGTCATGAAATAGCACTGGTTTATCCCTTACATCAATGTCATGTCTTAAGAAAAACAAAGAAGAAGGGATCGTGCAATGTCAGAGGTATAGGGCAAGCAGCGCAGATCTGTGGCAGGTTGGCCTTGGGCGTTGCGACGCGTTCCGTTCTTTACGTGTTAACAACGCAATCACATTATCCAGCACCCTATGCTAACTGACATACTGTGTGTTATTTGCGCATGATCAATCACCTGAAGCTAGCAGGGCCCTTACATCGGGAAAAGGGTTATCGATTGGATGTCAATTCTCTATATTACTGGGTACTTATTACCCACGTAACACTCCTCCCCCCTTGGCTCAATCCGTCCTCGGATTGCCATGGCTCACTATCAAGGCTTCAGGCGAGACTAGTCAGGAGGGGTGTCAATGCCTTGAAATCCTGTGCTCCAGCTGTGTTCAGCCAGCCACGTAATTGTTGGAACTTTTAGAGTAGGTAAATGAAACGTGACTTGCACCTTTTGCACAGGACCCTGACCAATGACTGGGAAGACCACCTGGCCGTAAAGCACTTCAGCGTTGAGGGGCAGCTTGAATTCAAGTGAGTTTTTTGCGTCGGGATTTATGAGAAAGTTGTTTGCTATAATGCTTTTTTACTACATCTATGAATGTTAACTGTTTTCACTGATTTTGGTTATCATCAAACTGTGTATTTGCAGGTCCATCCTTTTTGTTCCAAGGCGAGGTGAGGAGCTAGGACAAGCTGCTGCTGTTACAGTCGTTAGTACACAGTTGCACTAGTTGCATTAGTACACAGTTGCATTAGTACAAAGTTGCATTAGTACACAGTTGCATTTGTACACAGTAGCACTAGTACACAGTTGCACTAGTACAAAGTTGCATTAGTACACAGTTGCACTAGTATACATGCAAGCATCAGTGTCATGGGAGCTTCTTGCAAAAGAAAATAGCTAGAACCCATATGTGCATCCACACACTTCTTCCACTTTCTTGCACACATGTGCTTAATGTTTCACCAGCGTAAGGAAAAGCAAGTGCAGACCGGAAAAAGGAAGGCTTGTCACATCAATGTAAAGCAAGACTTCAAATGTTTGGCACTACCTCTTCCTCATCATTTGAGCATAACATTAGGAACGGATAAACACATGTTACACCTCTTTCTTATCATGTGAGCATGACATCAGGAACGGATGCACACATGTTGCCTGCATCAAACACCCCTTGCATTTCTGTGCGCCACAGCACCTTTTGAGCTGTTTGATCAACGACGCAAGCTCAACAACATTCGGCTGTACGTGCGGCGCGTGTTCATCATGGACAACTGCGAGGACTTGATTCCAGAGTGGGTTTCACTAGATCTTGCAGAGCATGGCTGTACCCTGAAGAATGCTGATCTGCCTGAGATGTATCTGAGCAAAAAACGTGCTGTAACACTGGGCACTGATCTACTATAATTTACTTTAAGACAAGCCAAAGCTATAGCATCCTTCTTCCTGCTTTCCTTTGTTCCTATCAAAAGTACTGATCATAATCATAACGCCGGTCCCTTCTGCTCTTGTCAGGTGGCTGGCCTTTGTGAAGGGCGTGGTTGACAGCGAAGATTTACCCTTAAATATCTCGCGTGAGACGCTGCAGCAGAACAAGATCTTGAAGGTGTGTGAGCAGTGTGTGAGTCTTGTTTGTGATGTCAAATTTTGGAAAGGACAAGAAGGAAGCTTATTTCGCTTGCTTATCATCAACCTGCCTGCAAATACCTGAAATTTCAGCGAGTGTCTACAGTTAATGGCCATTCCTTGGAATTCTTAAACCACAACAGGTCATCCGGAAGAACATTGTGAAGAAGTGCCTGGAGATGTTCAGCGAGCTGGCAGAGAACAAAGATGACTTCACAAAGTTCTATGAGGCGTTTGGCAAGAACATCAAGCTAGGCATCCACGAAGATAGCCAGGCGAGTGCACGTCACTGCATTATACTCTGAAATTATATTGCTCGCTATTTGTGTATCATGCAGATGCTTAGTTGTTTTCTGTATCCAGCTGCGTGTGGATCGTAAAAATAAAACGGGTCAGCTGTGTAAAATACCAAAATCGGGTGAGAGGTCGTACATCAGCAGCAGGGCACACGGTACTGACACAACACGCTTTTTACTGGCATCATCCATCATCCACACAGAACCGTGCAAAGCTGTCTGAGCTGCTGCGCTTCCAGTCTACCAAGAGTGGCGAGGACATGACCAGCCTCAAAGACTATGTTACGCGCATGAAGGACGGTCAGCAGGTTATCTACTACATAACAGGTGAAGCAGGGAATTGGCTTGTACTGCTTTTTATTTATTACATCATAGGTGAAGCAGGGGGTTGGCTTGCACTGCTTCTTATTACTTCACAGGTGAAGCAGGGGGTTGGCTTATACTGCTTATATTAATTTCACAGTAGTAGGGGGGTGGCTTGCACTCCTACTAAACATGCATCACAGGTGTGAATCAGGGAGTTGGCTTGCACTGCTTTTTATTACTTCACGGTAGGGGGGTGGCTTGCACTTCTACAAACATCATAAGTCAAGCAGGAGAGTGGCTTGCAGCTCCTTGCTTTGCGCCTGTCTTCCGATGAGCTGACAATTAAGCTGCAAATTATATGCAGGTAACAATTAGCATGCAGTGGGTAAAATTTACACGCACACATACCCATCTGGCTGCATCCAGGAGAAAGCAAAACAAAAGTTGTGGAGAAACTAGACACTTAATTCTATGCCGATGACAATCAGCATGCAGCGGGTGCAAAAAACGCACGCACACACATCTGGCTGCATCCAGGAGAAAGCAAAAAAGCTGTGGAGAACTCGCCCTTTGTCGAAAAGCTCCGCCGCAAGGGCTATGAGGTGCTGTACCTGGTGGACCCTATTGACGAGTACATGGTTCAGCAGCTGAAAGAATATGACGGTGAGTGGATGGCTTCTATATGCGGATGAGTACATGATAAGGGGGAAATGGTGAGTGGAACTCTGTATCTGGAGTGGGATGTCCACCCTAGATTCTCGCTCCTTGCTGTGAGCATGCCAAGTAGAACACAAGTTGCTGCTGCCTATTACAGTTCCGTGCTCAGGGAGCGTGCTTTTGCTTCCTGATGTGTACAATGGCGCATTGAAACTGATATTTGGGCGTCTTTCCTTATTGCAATTTTTCAGGCAAGAAGCTTGCGTCTGTCACCAAAGAGGGGTTGAAGCTGGAGGAGACGGAGGAGGAGAAGCAGGTACAGCACTGTGGGCGCAATAGGCGGGGGGATATCATTAGCTTGACATGTATCAAGCGTGTGAAGAAGTAGTCGTGAAGGCCGAGGCTTATCTCCACTGCAAGAACTGGAGGAGTGAGCTGAACTTGGCGGTTCAACAGGCACTGCTGCAATTTCTGACAGTCAGACTCACCTCAAGGATATTAAATCCTTACAGCATGGGTGTTCAGTGTACACATCGCCTTTCAAAAGTTTGTGCTTGTGCCAACTTGTGTACGCTCGCAGGCCCATGAGGAGCGCAAAGCACAATTCCAGCCACTCTGGTAAGTAGCTCTTCATCAGCGTGCTTGAACAACGATAAAAATGCTGTGAAAATTGTACATTGTCTTTGCGCACGCTTGCTTGATGGAGATCGCTATTTTTGTCACATCTTGATCTCAACCGGGGTATTTAATGCATACGTGTTCTTTTTCTTAAATGGGAAGAGCCATTCCCTGCATGGTTAATATTTTGCACGTCCATTTCAATGCACTCGTTCTCGGCCGAACCCATATTTCAGCAGCAAATGCCTAAATGTACCTATGTTGATGGCTAGTGACTGTGCGCAGCAGTTACATCTGCCTTCTATAGTAAGTCTTCACTGCTCTTGCTTTTTAATTATGATTGAGCGCCTACCTGCATCTCTTTCTTGCACTCTGTGCCTGTGCAGCTCTTTGATGAAAGATGTCCTGGGAGACCGAGTGGAGAAGGTGGTGGTGTCAGAAAGGCTGGAGTACTCCCCTTGCATCTTAGGTGAGAAGGTTGTGTCAAACATCTCTGAGGAAAATGCAAAAATTGCCATCAAGGGGTATCCCATTTACAGCAGTCAACCGAAAAGAATGGCTGCTAAACTATAAAGCAAGTCAGACTGTTTGAATAATGGCATGTGCCGTTTTGGTAAAAACTGGATTTAAGGTGCTGAAGAGCACTCGTAAGTTTTTATCATCACATATCAGAAATAAATGGTCCATGCACCAAATGCTGTGTCGGAAAACATACCTGCAAAATGATATTGAATGACAGGATGTGATGTTCTTGTGATACGAGTTGCCTATATATTGGCCACCTTTTTTAACAGGAAACTTCTAAGAAAATAGCTTCATAGGTAAATCGTCACTTTGCCAAGAGGGTTTAAGAAGCCTTTCTAATAAGCAGTGAAAGTATTGCTATATTTGTACACGAAGTGAGCGCTAGGCCAGCTTCGTTAGCCAGATTTATTGTATTGGGCACACTGGTCACCATGCAACCAATAAGCATTTCTCTTGTCTGTTAATAAGCGCTGTCCTGCAGCAACCAAAGCTTTATGAAGCGATTGTAGTTGCGGCGATCAAAGCATTTGCATCCTGTTCTCGATCAACCTCTCAGTAGTACTTGCACTCCTGTTCGTTGTTTGCACCCCACCTTTGCTTTTTTAGTACTGCAACTTTGGTCGTTGCGGTCAGATCAAATCACTGTCACTACAAAATATCAGACTTAGCAAAACAGCTAGTATCTTATTGATAATTGGTGGCGCCTTCAGACCAAAAAAGATAGAAATACCATCCAGCAGATGAGTGACATTTTGCATCGTAGTGGTCCCAAATGCTTCTACCAGTTCTCCACGCTGTATATATAATATATATAAATATATGTATATATGTGCAGGCTGTACATGTACGCTCCCTGCTTATACTCAAATGCATGTGTCTATCTCTGCTAGTGCAACTTTGATTAATTGCTGCCACACCAAACTGAATGAGCTGCTTGTCACACTGATTGGGCGTGACGTTGCAGTTACCAACGAATATGGTTGGAGTGCAAACATGGAGCGAATCATGAAGGCACAAGCTCTGCGTGACAATACCATGGGAATGTATATGATGAGTAAGAAGACAATGGAGTTTAACCCAAACAACGCAATCATAAAGGTGTGTGTCCGTGTGGATTCCATTTCATAGGCACGAGAGGGAAGGGGACAGTTTTAGTGTAACTGAAAACTCCTCTGGATTTGAATCATTACCTATATCATTTTGTCTCAAATTGCCAAGCTGTCCGATGCCAGCCTAGATTGCTGCCAGAGAAGATGAGCATCATTGTTTGGTACAACTGCCTGTAAGTAGGCGTGTTCTTGACGCGCAGACAATGCATGCTGTCTGAAAGGCAAATGTCGATTTGCGAGATGCAGTCCAAATGGTAAAAGACATCAATTGCTGGAGTAAGAACAAAAGGGGGAAGGGGGAAGGAAATCGATCGTAGATGAGGGTGGAGGAGATGTGTGAAACATCTGTGGCATGCCGTGCGAATTTGAAATCCTCCCGCTCGTTTCAAAATAGTGCATCAACATTTAGCTAAGCTACAGCACTTTGGAGTAACTTGTCCACCTTGCTAAACCAATCAGGTCTTGAAGCAGCGCTCCGATACAGACAAAGGGGACAAGACGGTCAAAGACCTCGTGATCCTTCTGTTCGAGACTGCTCTGCTGGCATCAGGTTTCTCGCTTGACGACCCCAACACGTTTGCTAACCGTATTCACCGCATGATCAAGGTAAGGAGGTAGGCTTTATTGTGGTGGCTAATTTGATAGTTCCTGCCAAGGTGGGGAAATCCAAGTAAGGTGCCTTGTTTGCAGTTAGGTGATGGGCTGAAGCCTCAAAACTGTGACAAACTAAAACCCTGCAGACTTTTACCAGCAAATTGCACAAAAATTTCTGCACGGCTGCATTTGCCTGCCTTGGTATCTTCCCTTTTTTGCCTGCTACAGTGTCAATCTTTGGTTGTCAGGGTTCATATTTAATTGGATTGCAGAAAAGGGATCTAAGTGGGTATCTTTGAAACACAGTAGTTGTACCCATGCTTGTTTGCAAAAACTATTAAATTGTTCTGCCTGCACTCCACATAGCTTGGCTTGAGCTTGGAGGAGGATGGTGAAGAAGAAGATAAGATGGAAGACCTTCCCCCCCTAGAAGCTGAGGAGCAGCAAGATCAAGGCTCTCGTATGGAGGTATGAAAATCGTATTAAAGTTGTAAAGAGGACATTAAGCGCAGATAGATAAAGATAAAGTTGCTTCCTGCAAGTGGTTCAATTGTATATGATTGTAAAAGAACCTTTTCCATTACAAAGATAGCTATGGGTTGTGTCTGTGTCCTTCCGGTGAGTCTACGATTTGCCCCCAGGGTTGGGCCGTTGGTATAAAACTAAAAATGAGGGGAAATATTGGCACCGTTGGTATAAAACTAAAAATGAAGGGAAATATTGGCAAACTACTCAATCTGACATTCTTACTCAATCTTGCAGGAAGTCGACTAATGAGGAGCGTTCCTTGACAGACAAAAACTGGTTGAAGTGTGGTGTGTGTTTTGTGCACTGGAGCTGGGTTCTACTGATTATCATTGACGGCATTTTTTGTCACATTAAGGCGAGCAGATTAGAAGAAAGAACACCGCTGTACCTTGTCTCACTGCATTTGTTTTAAATGTGATTTTTGATTAAAACAGTTCCTCCTTTGCAATTGTTTTTATCAAAAAAGAGTGTTGCACCTTCGTGGCATCATCTAATATCAATCAGAGTAGTTCAGACATTGAACATTTCAGCGCGTATGGATGGCATGTTGAAAGATCTCCAGCACATGAGAATGTTTACACACACACACACTTTGGAGGACTTCTCTTATTACTGAAAATAAATGACATTGAAAACCACTCCCTACATTAATAAGAAAAAGGAGCCACCTTGGTACCAAATAAATCATAGAATATGAAAAGATTGATGAGGATCAGGAGGAGTATAATTAAATGTCTTCTTATTCCGAAGTTGAGCAGAAGGAAACAAGAACCAACCAGCTGCTGCACCAGCTGCTGCACCAAGTTGCCTGATCACTCACCACTATCACTTTTTGTGGGTGGTCTCTTAGAGCCCATTCAAGCACTGATGCTAATTATCACCAGGAGCCATTTTAGGTTTTTGGGTGTTCTATTTCGCTTGCATCGTGAGATGCATAGGGCTCTGTCATTACTACCAAGGAGGAACACAAAAACTCAGAGAAACCGGAGAAACGGGAGAAAACTAAATACTAAAATATAGAAAATTGGTAAGGGAGGGGGGGGAGTAAGCTAAAGAGAGAGTTGTGTTCTCCAAGGAATAAAAAGGATGGAGAAGGGAAGCAGAAACCAGAGAAAACCAGAAAGTGAGAACCTGAGTTCAGGTGTTTCACACTGAACTCATAAAGTCTCTTAGAGCCCATTCAAGCACTGATGCTTATTATCACCAGGAGCCGTTTTAGGCTGATCATATTCCACGTTGGAGGAGTTTGGTTTAGGTTAGGCTTCCAGAGATATACGATTGCTTACGTTAAAACTCATGGCGAGCACGGCTGAGGTCACGATGGAGGGTGGGAAGGAGCAGTTCGCCTTCCAAGTACGTGAATGCATGGAATCTTCTCCTGCTACCTCCCTCGTTTCCACATGATGTGAGCCGCTCAGAGGCGGCATGCCTCTTTGTGTAACAAGCAGATTGCAATCATCACCTGCAAATAAGTAGACCGTGTTTCCCTCCTTACCATCCATCCATAGAACCTTCAGGTTTTTCTCCTCAATGGCTGAATTCCCTTTCCTGTATCTGGCCCAGAAGAACGAGATCAAGATAACCGAGATTATTTTGCCTCACCTCAACACACACCCCATGCTTCCTTGCATTGAAAGTGAAAGGAACAGGATGGAGGTTGTGCAGCACATTTCACTCTCCTGATCGAGAATTGAGGACGAAACACATTATAGTCACCGCCGCCAGCATCGCACTCGCGTGGTTGCCTCATTTCTACTGCCTGACCTCTATAGAGATTCGTTATCCTTGCATCTGTCTTTGCGACCAGGCCGCATGGAAACAGGCAGTCTAGCGCTTTGCCATGAAATCACATTTGCGCATGACATTCTTTAGCCGAACTGTGCCTTTGAATCTCCCAACAGGCCGAGATTAACCAGCTGCTGAGCCTGATCATCAACACCTTCTACAGCAATAAAGAGATCTTCCTGCGGGAGCTTATCAGCAACGCTTTGGATGCACTGGACAAGATCAGGTTCATGAGCCTGACTGACAAGAGCGTCCTTGACAGGTGAGCAGGTGGCTTGTTGCTTTCATAACCACTTATTCTGCATGATCCAATTTGCTAGAGTGAAAGCAGTGATGATGCTGATACGCAGAAGGGTCTTGTCGTGCTCTTACTTCCACGCCAAATCCTTTGCTTGTATTGCTTGTACCAAATCACACCGACAAAAAAACGACTGCCATGTCTCCATGCAGCAACCCTAACCTGAACATCCGCATCGTGCCAAACAAGGAGGACAACACCCTATCTGTCATTGACACGGGCATCGGCATGACAAAAGCGGATCTGGTCAACAACCTCGGCACAATTGCAAGGTGACATGCCTGCAATGTATCATTAGTGTGTGTGCTTGGTGTCTGTCACGTGTGGCGCTCCTACTCTTTGGAAGCATTCCACAAGCAAAAAGCCTCCACTTTCCTCATTGCTGTGTTGCACTTCACGACAGCTTTTACAGCTGCTCCTCGCACAACCTAGAAATCACATGTGTGCACACACAAAATGCCTGCGCAGAAGTGGCACCAAGTCCTTCATGGAGGCCCTCTCGGCAGGTGCTGACGTGTCCATGATCGGCCAGTTTGGAGTGGGCTTCTACTCAGCCTACTTGGTGGCTGACCGAGTGACAGGTGCGAATTTAACTTGTTTGGTGGCTATCCGAGTGACAGGTGTAAATTAGCTTGTTTGGTGGCTGTCCGAGTGACAGGTGCGATGTGAATTGCTGCTGAGGCATGGAACTTTGGGGGGCCCTTCTTTCTGTGGTCATTCACCAAAAAGCAGATGGGATGGGTTAAAAGTGGGTGTTCATGGGACACGTCTGACAACAACAGCGTACACTTCAGATCCATCTGAGTCTGAAGTCTTGCGCTAGGGGAGAGAGCACATGGAAGGGACAGTTACTTAAAATACATGTAAGATGTAGGATAAACACGTGCAGCGTGGCAAACTGCTACTTGAGCCCTTCTTTAGCAAGCCTGAGTGTTGAAGCCATGAGCGCGCTCAATTTAACACGTACCACTCATCTTACTGATGACTAATTGTGCACAGTGGTGACCAAGCACAACGACGATGAGCAGTACGTTTGGGAGTCTCGAGCAGGGGGCAGCTTCACAGTGGCTCGTGACACGGAGGGGGAGCAGCTGGGCAGGGGCACCAAGATCATCCTGCACCTGAAGGTGAGGGAGCAATCTCATTTTGCCGCAGGTCATCTGGTGGGACTCCTTAGACTTTGTGTATCGTCTTGTATCTGATCTGGAGCTCCTCCAACACACTTTTGTTGAAGCTTCGCAAGCCATTTTTTAATCCTCCTGCTGGAGGTGGAAACCAGGAGGATTGACCAACAAATTTCCAGCTTGTGCCATTTGCTGTGTCTGTGCCTCCTTGCACTTCCTTTGTAATTGGACGACTCCCAGACCCTATTGTGGCTTACTTGTAGGGTTGGCCAGAACTGTATGCATACTACGTATATGACCGTATATCTGGTGATTTCCCTGCCAAAAACACCGTATACACACCTAATATGGTTCTGGCCAACCCTACTTACTTGCAATTGCGGAAAACATACCTGCAAAATGACATTGAATGACAGGATGTGATGTTCTTGTGATACGAGTTGCCTATATTTTGGCCACCTTTTTAACAGGAAACTTCTAAGAAGATAGCTTCATAGGTAAATCGTCACTTTGCCAAGAGGGTTTAAGTAGGCTTTCTAAGAAGCAGTGCATGTATTGCTATATATGTACACGAAGTGAGCGCTAGGCCAGCTTCATTAGCCAGATTTATTGTATTGGGCACACTGGTCACCATGCAACCGATAAGTATCTCTCTTTTCTGTTAATAAGCGCTGTCTTGCAGCAACCAAAGCTTTAGGAAGCGATTGTAGTTGCGGTGATCAAAGCATTTGCATCCTGTTCTCGATCTCCCTCTCAGTAGTACTTGCACTCCTGTTCGTTGTTTGCACCCCACCTTTGCTTTTTTAGTACTGCAACTTTGGTCGTTGCGGTCAGATCAAATCACTGTCACTACAAAATATCAGACTCAGCAAAACAGCTAGTATCTCATTGATAATTTGTGGCGCCTTGGACCAAAAAAGATAGAAATGCCATCCAGCAGATGAGTGACATTTTGCATCGTAGTGGTCCCAAATGCTTCTACCAGTTCTCCACGCTGTATATATATAAATAATAAACATATGTACAGGCTGTACATGTTCGCTACCTGCTCATACTCAAATGCATGTGCTGCCACACCAAACTGAATTAACTGCTTCTTTGTAGGTGCTACAAGTCTGATGCTACAACAACAATTATCACGATTTTTGCATGTTTTACATACTCAGCCTAGCAGGCAGTCACACGTTTTGACTGATGGCTTTATCTGTAAACCCTGTAGACTTCTCAGCAGCCCGAACTCATTTGCTGCAACAGGTTAACTTGTTTTCTATTTTCTTTTGCAGCAGAATACTAGCTTTTTTTCTCTTTATTTCTGAGCTCTTGGATTTATTTGTGGCTGGCCGAGACCATTCAGCAACAGTCACCCCTGGGTAAGGCTCACGAAACAGAGGACGTGGTGCGTGCATACACTAGAGAGGTGTCATTCATGTCGACGCTTGCGTGAGTGCAGTGCATTTACACGAACAGCAGTGCATTCCCTGTGAAGAATGTTAAGAACAAACATCAATACATCTTGGCTGCAAGGTGCTGTTGGTTCCAAGGCAGATATAAAGTCAATTACATGACGCCAGCCGTTAAAGCCGTCGTGGACCTTAGAGAGAGACACCTGGATTTTGGACGCCTCAATCTGATGGCCACCCACATGAGCGAAACAGCAAATTTTTTACCTACAATAGATGGTGTGCATTACCTCCAAGAAAGGCTATGGCAACTTATTCTCCTTACAGCCTTCCCAAATACATGTTCCTTGACCTCCCACGAGATGTCATTTGCAGTGTTGCCCGTTTTCGA
>Ga0307974_1002375_pt1:7500-13353 | contig 13353 bp, 14 predicted proteins | sample OrgLakmetagen784_FD_201812 | JGI IMG/M metagenome (GOLD analysis project Ga0307974, IMG submission 201812) | Saline water microbial communities from Organic Lake, Antarctica - #784 | ecosystem: Environmental > Aquatic > Non-marine Saline and Alkaline > Saline | place: Antarctica... | reverse complement strand
AAAGTCCACACATGGCCTCATGTAAGACTGAGTGCAGAAAGTGGTACTGGCGATCTGGCAATGCATGACGTCACCTGTCTCAATTACCCAGTCAATGTTTTGATCGCAAGGGTTTTAAAAGTCCACAAATGGCCTCATGTAAGACTGAGTGCAGAGAGTGGTACTGACAATCTTCCCTGGGCACTCTGCGTTTTGCACTGTGCCTTTACGAACCAGGAGTCACTAATAAGGCCTGTTAGAAACTTGCACGCGTAGGGTTGGCCAGAACCATTTACATATTCATATATGCGTTGCATATACGGTGTGTTTTGCAGGCAAATCACCAAATATACAGTCATGTACGGTGTATGTGTACGGTTTTGGCCAACCCTGTGCCAGTACGTGCTTTGAAGGTGCTTACAAGTGACCAATGACTACCATATGAGTACACACACACACACACACACAAACACACACACACACACATATGACACGGGAGTTAACCACTAAAACACCCACATTTTACCTGTGCTTGAAGGTGCTTTTACAAGTGACCCCTATAACACCCACATTACACCTGTGCTTGAAGGTGCTTACTAATGACCAATGACTAACATATGACACGGGAGTTATCAAAACACCCACATTTCACCTGTGCCTCCTAATCATGTTAAGCATTGGCCATGGGGCGTGGCCAAGACGCTATATTTTTAGACAAAGCACTTGATCGCACTCGACTCCAAGAAATTAAGAACACATGTTGCAGAATTCTCTGCAGTTGTCAAAACACGCCTATTTTACACGTGCCTCTCAACTACTTCAACCATAGGCCATGGGGCGCGACCAGGACAGTGTGTTTGTGGACAAAGCATTTGGTTGCACTTGACTCCAAGCACTTCCGCATGCAGAGCTCTCTGCAGTTGTCAAAACATGCGTATGTTATACGTGCCTCTTAACTACTTCAACCATAGGCCATGGGGCGCGACCAGGACAGTGTGTTTGTGGACAAAGCATTTGGTTGCACTTGACTCCAAGCACTTCCGCATGCAGAGCACTCTGCAGGTGTCAAAACACGCCTATTTTACTCGTGCCTCTCAATTACTTTACACATAGGCCATGGGCCGCGACCAGGACAGTGTGTTTGTGGACAACGAGCGCACCGCACGAGATGCCATCACGTACCTCAAAGACCAGAAAGTGCCCTCCATGACCTTTGTGCCCCTCGCAACTTGCAAGGTGAGGGTGCTATGCCGCCTCGGTTCCCTCGAATGTTGGAGGGGAATTTACATTGGCCAACCATATAACTAACATTTGGTCGCACTCGCCCCCAAGAACTCGAGTACTTCTGCATGCTGCAGAGTACTCTGCAGTTGTGTGTTTGTGTGTGTGTGTGTGTGTGTGTGTGTGTGTGTGTGTGTGTGTGTGTAAGTGTGTGTGCGTGTGTGTGTGCATGTGTGCGTGCGTGCGCGTGTGTATGTGTGTGCATGCGTGCGTGTGTGCATGCGCGTGTGTGTATGTGTGTGCGTGTGTGTGTATGTGTGTGTGTGTGCTCATGTGCAGACGTATGTGCTCATGTTTTGGTGGCAAGCATGATCTCATTTTTTGAGTTTGCCAACAAGCGGCATTTTTGCCCTTTTTCCACATAAAACGGTTTCAGATCACAGTTAGCAGCTAGTAAAACCTTTAGCAGTTAGCAGCTAGTAAAACCTTTAACAGTTAGCAGCTAGTAAAACCTTTAACAGTTAGCAGCTAGTAAAACCTTTAACAGTTCGCAGCTAGTAAATCCTGTAACAGTTAGCAGCTAGTAAAACCTTGTGCACACACAGGTTAAAAGAATCATGTTTTTTTCATCAACAAATGCCTGTTCTTCATGCGAGGCACTGCACGTCTTGCAACGGATATAGATCTGATTAACAAAAATGTCCGGCAAACATTTGCACACACAATTCAAGCTCATCAATGAGTGCCTGCGCTCCATGCTAGGCACTGCACGTCTTGCAACGGATACAGATCTGATCAACAAATAACTTCGGCAAATAACTGTGCATGTCTCCTTTTCCTTAATCGATGCAGGGAGTGTTTTGCTGCCTGCGTAGTTTTTCTTTTCTTTTTGTTATGTGCACGCGTAGGTCAAGTTCATCAACGAGCGCCTGCGCTCCATGCGAGGCTCTGCCTGTCTTGCGATGGATACAGATCTGGTCAACAAACAAATTTAACAAACGTTTGTGCACGCATAGGTCAAGTTCATCAACGAGCGTCTGCGCTCCATGCAAGGCACTGCACGTTTTTTTACGGATACAGATCTGATCAACAAACAAATTTAACAAACGTTCGTGCACGCATGGATCAAGTTCATCAACGAGCGTCTGCGCTCCGTGCAAGGCACTGCACGTTTTGTGACGGATACAGATCTGATCAACAGATTAATGGCATATGCCAAACGTCTGTGCACGCATAGGTCAAGTTCATCAACGAGCGCCTGCGCTCCATGCGAGGCACTGCCCGTCTTGAGATGGATACAGATCTGACCAACAAATTAATGGCATATGCCAAACATCTGTGCACGCATAGGTCAAGTTCATCAACGAGCGCCTGCGCTCCATGCGAGGCACTGCCCGTCTTGAGATGGATACAGATCTGACCAACAAATTAATGGCATATGCCAAACGTCTGTGCACGCATAGGTCAAGTTCATCAACGAGCGCCTGCGCTCCATGCGAGGCACAGCACGCCTTGCAGTTGATATGGTACAGCCCATTCGCCCAGAGATGGCACGCGCATACCAGTACGCGTTTGGGTGAGTGCAACATGTGTGTGTGTGCGTGTGTGTGTGTGCGTGTGTGTGTGTTGCTGTGGTGCATTACGTGTGTGTGTATGTGTGTGTGTTTGTGTGTGGGTGTGTGTGGGTGAGTGCGACAAGTGTGCATTGCATTACATTTCTTGAGATGATGCAGCTGTAGCCTAGCCAAAGATTGCACACGCACTTACCAAAGTCAGCACTGCTCCTTCACAGTCCTGTCATATTTGTTGGTTTGTTTATGTTTTGCTGTTCAGGAAATATATTTCAAACCTGTATATTGTAAAGCAATCCGGATTTCCCCACACACAGCAACTCAGCAGCAGTTACAGGACTTTATGTAGGAATCAGGTCACACACACACACACACACGTAATGCACCACAGCAACACACAACCTGTAATGCACCACAGGAACACAAACACACACACACACACACACACACGTAATGCACCACAGGAACACCCTGGTGTGTGACGGTGTGGAGGAGGCACGCGAGTTGGCCTTTGGCCGTGGGGAGCGCCACAAGGTGGTGTCCAAGGATGGCACCCTGTTCAATAAGGTGGTTGAAAGTCATATTCTCTTATGATGCATGAATGCCTGTCTGGCTAGCGTGTTGTAGATTACTGTAAAGGTATTGAGCAAAGTGGTGTCTAAGAATGGCACCCTGTTCAACAAGGTGGTTGAAAGTCATATTCTCTTATGATGCACAAGTACTTGTGTGGCTAGCGTGTTGTAGATTACTGCTGAGGCATTGAGCAAAGTGGTGTTTAAGGATGGCACCCTGTTCAACAAGGTAGTTGAAAGTCATATTCTTGTGTGATGCACGAGTGCGTGTCTGGCTAGCGTGTCATAGATTAATGCAAAGGCATTGAGCAAGGTGGTCTATAAGGATGGCACCCTTTTCAGCAAGGTGATTGAAAGTCATATTCTTTTTATGACGCACGAGTGTCTAGCTAGTGTGTTGTAGAATACTGCAAAGGCACTGAGCAAAGTGGTGCCAGAAGATGGCACCCTTTTCAACAAAGTGGTTGATTTTGTGATGCATGAGTGCGTGTCTGGCTAACGTGTCGTAGATTACTGCAAAGGCACTGAGCAAAGTGGTTTCTGAAGATGGCACCCTGTTTAACAAGGTGGTTGATTTTGTGATGCATGAGTGTGTGTCTGGCTAGCGTGTTGTAGATTACTGCAAAGGCATTGAGCAAAGTTTTGTCTGAATATGGCACCCTTTTCAGCAAGGTGGTTGATGCGTTTTTAGGGTGTTCATGCTGGCATGCCTTATTTTATAAGCAACTTTGAGAATAGAGAGAGTCACTAGATGGTGCCTGATTATTGCGCACTGCATATCAGTTTTTAATTCATGGTGTTCATGCTAGTATGCCTTATTTTATAAGCAACTTTGAAAATAGAGAGAGTCACTAGATGGTGTCTGATTATTGCACACTGCATATCAGTTTTTTATTCAGGGTGTTAATGCTAGCATGCCTTATTTTATAAGCAACTTTGAGAATAGAGAGAGTCACTAGATGGTGCCTGATTATTGCGCACTGCATAGCAGAGGAGAGCTCTACTGACCTGCACCTACATGATCAGCACAAAGAACTGTGAACATGACTATGAACAATGATAACGTAGGAAGTGCCATAATTAACAAATAGTGTCCATACCATAAGACATGACTCACCACAGGCGGGCTACCAACAAAGGTGGCCCCAAACAACACACACACAAACACACACACACACACACACACACACACACACACGCACGCACACACCCACATACACCGTAACCACATGCAACCACAGGCGGGCTACCAACAAAGGTGGCCTTACACAACACAAACACACAAACACATACACACGAATACACACACACACGCACACACACACACACACAAACACAAACACACACACACACACACACAAACACACACACAAACAAACAAACACACACATAAACACCCTATCTTCACGCAACCGCAGGCAGGCTACATCACAGGAGGCTCTGCAGGGAACCTTGAGGAGCGAGCCAAGCGCTGGGACGAGAAAGTGGTGGATGATCTAAAGGCACAGCGGGAGAACCTGGCAGGCAGGCTGAGGGTGAGTGGGGTACTCAGAGTGTGGCGCTCCTAGTGTGGCACTCAGAGTGTGGCACTCAGAGTGTGGCACTCAGAGTGTGGCACTCAGAGTGTGGCGCTCAGAGTGTGGCACTCAGAGTGTGGCGCGCAGAGTGTGGCGCTCCTAGTGTGGCACTCAAAGTGTGGTGCTCAGAGTGTGGTGCTCAGAGTGTGGCGCTCAGAGTGTGGCACTCAGAGTGTGGCACTCAGAGAGTGGCACTCAGAGAGTGGCTCTCAGAGTGTGGCACTCAGAGTGTGGCGCTCAGAGTGTGGCACTCAGAGTGTGACGCTCAGAGTGTGGCGCTCCTAGTGTGGCACTCAGAGTGTGGTGCTCAGAGTGTGGTGCTCAGAGTGTGGCGCTCAGAGTGTGGCACTCAGAGTGTGGCACTCAGAGTGTGGTGCTCAGAGTGTGGCACTCAGAGTGTGGCGCTCAGAGTGTGGCACTCAGAGTGTGGCGCTCAGAGTGTGGCACTCAGAGCGTGGCGCTCAGAGTGTGGCGCTCAGAGTGTGGCGCTCAGAGCGTGGCGCTCAGAGTGTGGCACTCAGAGTGTGGCGCTCTTACATGCACAAGGCTTGTAGGAGGAAAAAAGAAAACGGCGCGGGCAGTGACAGACACTCCCCACGTCAAACCACATCGATCAAGGAAAGGAGGGCCAAAAGGCTCACGCATAGGGTTGCCAGAACCGTGTGTATACACCGTATATGACCGTATATTTGGTGATTCCCCTGCCCAAAATACCGTATATACACCGTATATATATATGGTTCTGGCCAACCCTACTCACAAACGGTTTCTGTTGTTGGATTGCCCTGACACGAAACGCGGGGGGTGATGTAAAAGGGCGCAGCAGCAGGATCTGGAGGTGAGGCTGAGGGCGAGAGTGGTGCTCCGACATCCTCTGCACTTGTTTTTGCTGTTTTTTTGCTGTTTTTGTGCTGTTTAGTGGGTGATGCTGGA
>Ga0307974_1002375_pt1:0-2500 | contig 13353 bp, 14 predicted proteins | sample OrgLakmetagen784_FD_201812 | JGI IMG/M metagenome (GOLD analysis project Ga0307974, IMG submission 201812) | Saline water microbial communities from Organic Lake, Antarctica - #784 | ecosystem: Environmental > Aquatic > Non-marine Saline and Alkaline > Saline | place: Antarctica: Organic... | reverse complement strand
GAACCTATGAGCAGCAAAGTAAGTATGAATTCATCAAGCGTGCAGAAGACGCAAATGACTTCCTCGTTTGTGCTCTGTAAATACACACACACACACACACACACACACACACACACACACACACACACACACACACACACACACACACACACACATACGCATGGTACACTCACACCACACACAAATACACAAGCAACCACACACAACAACATGTCTGTCTGAATGCAACACACAGCAACACACGTTGAATATTGATTGAGGGGGATAACCACACATGGCCACGCACAAACAACATTTATGTGTAGGGTTGGCCAGAACCGTATATATACACCGTATTTGACCGTACATTTGGTGATATCACTGTCAAAAAAATACCGTATATACACCGTATATATATATATATATATATTGTTCTGGCCAACCCTATTTATGTGTCTAATTGCAACACGCAGCAAGACAAGGTGGATGCTGATTGAGGGAGACAATTACCCACAACCACTAACAACCAACCTGTATATGTTGAATTGGAACACGCAGCAAGACAAGGTGGATGCTGATTTGAGGGAGACAGTTACCCACAACCACTAACAACCAACCTGTATATGTCTAATTGGAACACGCAGCAAGACAAGGTGGATGCTGATTTGAGGGAGACGGTTTCCCACAACCACTAACAACCAACCTTTATATGTTGAATTGGAACACGCAGCAAGACAAGGTGGATGCTGATTTGAGGGAGACAGTTACCCACAACCACTAACAACCAACCTTTATGTGTCTAATTGCAACACGCAGCAAGACAAGGTGGATGCTGATTTGAGGGAGACAATTTCCCAAAACCACTAACAACCAACCTTTATATGTCTAATTGGAACACGCAGCAAGACAAGGTGGATGCTGATTTGAGGGACCTGCGCAAGCGCCATGGCTCTCTTGCCACTGAAGCTGCCCGCTACGCACGGCAGAAGGCAGCAGCAGAGGGGGCAGCAGCAGCAGCGGAGCAGAAGGCCAAAGATGCGGTGTGTGTGGTGTGTGTGTGTGTGTGTGTGTGTGTGTGTGTGTGTGTGTGTGTGTGTGCACTCTGAAGCCTATCCCATACCTTTGGCCCTCTGCAAATTATATGAACCTTGATAGAAACAGCTCGTCGCGTATACCAACTTTGTCTCGCATACCAACCTCAAAACGCACGCGTACTAGTGCAGATGACATCAGCAGCGCTCGACCAATTGCCTGTCCCTTGTGTGTAGGGTTGGCCAGAACGGTATTTATACACCGTATATGGCCGAATATTTAGTTCCTTGCCAAAAATACCGTATATACACCGTATATATATGGTTCTGGCCAACCCTACTTGTGTGGGCTATGCCATCATGTTGAATGAAAGTGGTCAGATTCCCTTCCATCGCTCCTACCTTGAAACACACGTGTGTTCAAGCAGAATGTGTCAGCAGCACTCAACCAATTGCCGGTCCCTTGCCTACCTTAATATCACACGTGTGTTCAAGCAGAATGTGTCAGCAGCACTCAACCAATTGCTGGTCCCTTGCCTACCTTGAACACACACGTGTGGTCAAGCAGAATGTGTCAGCAGCACTCAACCAATTGCCGGTCCCTTGCCTACCTTGAAAGCACATGTGTGTTCAAGCAGAATGTGTCAGCAGCACTCAACCAATTGCCTGTCCCTTGCCTACCTTGAAATCACACGTGTGTTCAAGCAGAATGTGTCAGCAGCACTCAACCAACTGTCTGTCCTTTATGTGGGCCGCTGCACCATGTTGAATAAAAGTGGCCAGGCAAATGCATTTCTGCTTGCCAATCTTACAACACACATGTAATAATGCAGATTGCGTCGGCAGCGCTTGATCAGCTGCCTGTGTCCCTTGTGTGGGGCGTATTAATGCAGATTGCGTCGGCAGTGCTTGATCAGCTGCCGTTCCCTTGTGTGGGGTGTATTAATGCAGATTGCGTCGGCAGCGCTTGACCAGCTGCCGTTCCCTTGTGTGGGGTGTATTAATGAAGATTGCGTCAGCAGTGCTTGATCAGCTGCCGTTCCCTTGTGTGGGGTGTGTTAATGCAGACTGCGTTGGCAGCGCTTGATCAGCTGCCTGTGTCCCTTGTGTGGGGTGTGTTAATGCAGACTGCGTCAGCAGCGCTTGATCAGCTGCCTGTGTCCCTTGTGTGGGGTGTAATAATGCAAATTGCATCGGCAGCGCTTGATCAGCTGCCTGTGTCCCTTGTGTGGGGTGTATTAATGCAGATTGCGTCGGCAGTGCTTGATCAGCTGCCGTTCCCTTGTGTGGGGTGTATTAATGCAGATTGCGTCGGCAGCGCTTGATCAGCTGCCTGTGTCCCTTGTGTGTGGGTTGTTTTAATGCAGATTGCGTCGGCAGTGCTTGATTAGCTGCCTGTGTCCCTTGTGTGGGTTGTGTTAATGCAAATTGCGTCAGCAGCGCTTGATCAGCTGCCTGTGTCCCTTGTGTGGGGTGTATTAATGCAAATT
>Ga0307974_1002368_pt1 | contig 13370 bp, 17 predicted proteins | sample OrgLakmetagen784_FD_201812 | JGI IMG/M metagenome (GOLD analysis project Ga0307974, IMG submission 201812) | Saline water microbial communities from Organic Lake, Antarctica - #784 | ecosystem: Environmental > Aquatic > Non-marine Saline and Alkaline > Saline | place: Antarctica: Organic Lake... | reverse complement strand
CCAGGGGGGGTCTGAGAATTTTTGGGGGGGTCTCCAGAATTTTACTGGGCCACTTTCACAAAATATTAATATATTTTTGGAATCCTCAGCTCAAGCCCAGTCGATTGGCACCCTTTTCATTGGTGTGGGGGGTCAGGAAGGGGGGTTTGGGGGGTGGGGGTATTTTTGGCCGGAGGCCCAACATTTACACGTGACTACTTTTTTTTTACGCCTCCTGCACCGCCCCTAATAATTGTTTTTTGGAGGGGGCGGTGACATATTACTCGTGAAACGGTGGTAAAATATATGATTACTTCTACAGGGAGCGGTTCAGGTTTTTAGGGGGGCGGTAGCAAAAAACATGTATTGTTCGAGGCAACGAGCGGAGAGGATGGCCCCCGCTCTGCCTGCCCCTTCCCCCCCAGACCCCGCCCGCCTGCAGCAGGTAAGAGCGAACCGGGATGAGCAAGAGGCAAAGGAGCGCAAGAACAAGAGGCAGCCAGGCAGAACTCGCAAACCTTGGTTTGCCCCCACAGGATTGTACAGTTGGCACTGCATTGGCATTCTGTGGTTATGCATCTAATGAAGTTGACAGGGATGCAAGCATACTCTCATGCAGCGGCAGGAAAACAACGTGCTCATACACACGCACACATATGCACATACACACACACACATGCACAAGCGCACATACTCACACAGGTGCACACACGCACAGACAAATGCACATGCGCACACGCGTGCACGCACACATACACACACATACACACACACGCGCACACACGCATACACACACTCTAGCTATAGCACCTAAGCTAGCACACGCATGCAGCAGCAGTAGCAGTGACAGCAACAACAGCAAGAGCACAGTGGATTCCATTTCCTCCTTGAGTTTGTGGGAGGTGAAGGTGGCCACACACAAACCCCCAGGGCTCCAAAAGCCCCTTTGAGAGGGGGTGGTTGCTGAATGTTACTGTAAAATAAATAATTCTAGGGGGGGGTGCTGTTTTTTTTCTGTAAACGTGGGTACATGTACGTACGGTAATGTAAACAGCCACTTTTGTATACAGTGCCATTCTGCAAATCACTAAAGGCTTCCTACATCTGTCTAGTCCAACAATTAGAAGCACCAGAACTCCCAAGGGAAATATCTGCTTTCATCACAACGCGTAAAGTGTTGCTAATTGAATCAACCATCCTATTCCAAAATTTGGCAGCTGACCTGAACCAGTAAAATTGCAAGGGTTCCTGCGCGCATTCTTGAAGCACACACCAGTTTGCAGAAGCAGATTTAAATCTCAAATTTCTCTTTGAAAACGCCATGCGTGCGACCTGTAAAGGATTGCTAAAAACATTTGTCGTGCTCCAGAAATTGCGTAGGCCAAATCTGACTGGCATACATGCCAGCTGACAATGCATGTGTCTTGAAAATTCACAACATCGCATGAGGCCTGTCAGAAATTCTTTTGTCAATACCAAACTCTTTTCACTCTGCGTATAGCTGCATTAGAAGGCCTCAAAGCATGGGACGCAGCATGGTGTAAGTTCATGTGCTTGTCAAACAACATTCCCAGGTAGGTAAAAGAATCTCTCTCTTCAAACTCCTGATTGTAGAGACGAAAAATAAGAACTGCAGAATCCCGGTAAGCATTAGAATTAACTATATAGGATTTCTGCACATTGACTCTAAGTCCTTTCCTGGCAGCCTCCGATTCCAGAAGTCTCAACATTTTCTGCAATTGAACTGGGTTGTTAGCTGTCAGGGTCAGGTCATCAGCATAAAGCATGTGAGTTACTCTCAAGCCCTCAGTGCCTGTAGCAGCACCCACACAGCCACTCTTAAATTCATCATTCACATCACTGATAAAAAGGGAAAAGAGGAAAGGGGATAAAGGACAACCTTGTTTTACACCTCTTAAAGGCACAGCAGAATTACTGGTACTGGTAGTTTTGGCACCATCAATCAAAACATAGTCGTCATAGACATGACAGGGCAAAATAAAAGGAGTCGAGGTTAGATCCTCATTCATCCTGTCAAACCATTCCTTTCCTTAATCTTATGGGCCTGCCTGGCGTGTGGGCATGACTCTGCTGTGCCTGTATGATTTGCCTTTCACCAAGAAAGTAGCATAGGTGATATGAGTCTGGTTGTTGGCATGTTCTGTAGTGTTTAATCATTTTGGATTAGGGAGGTGGTCCCTGGGTCGACTCGCCGGAGCTTGTCTGAGGTCCTTGGCCGTAAAGTCTGTGTGCTTGGCCTGATTGCTCTTTGCTTCTCCCATATGGACAGGTAAGCTCCTGCATCGTCATAGACCATGACTGTACACCACTATATTCCCATTTCAGGGCTGAGCTACTGACTCCTGGTGAGCCGATCGAGGCTCTGGTGCTTGCTCGGGATGCCACCTTTTCGTCTTTTAAGGTGACCGTTTTTTTTGTCCCATCATATGGAATCTAAAAGGAACTTGTTACATATCAGAGTCCTAACAACTTACCAGAATTCATCTTGTAGTTTCCTGGTGCAACAAAAAATCTGACCGAAAGGATTCCTGGCCACACCTTGTAGTGAAACCTGCTGCACTCACACTCACACAACGGTGCACTGACATGAACACGTACTTTGCTTCATCAGGTGATTCGGGAAGTGTATGCACCAGGCCTGGGGATTTGGTTGTCCGACTACCCTTTTGTTGACAAGTCAATATTCTTGGACATCAGCCTTCAGGTAAGAATTCAGAATCACGAGAGAGGGTTTTCAGCTGACCTTTTATGCATTGAGTGCACCTCTGCTCACAAGTAGGGGCTTAAAAATGGGAAAAATGGGAAAAGCTTGTGAAGTAGAGACTTGTGCCATGACGATTCCTATTGTGCAAAAAGGGTCTAAGAGCAAGAGACACTTGACAAGAGGAGCTATTAATCCCACTTGTGTACGACTCCGACCAAAATTATCTTTTCCCCCGGGAAAGTGTATTTTTTTGGAAGAAACATTCTGGGATGGACATCCCTGAGGGACCCCCCCCCCCCAAACCTCCCTTCCAGTGCCCCCACCCAGACAAAAAGGGTACCGATCTGCTCTTTATTGAATTCTGCATCCATCTGCATACTCATCAAAATTTGAGACTGAAGTGTTGCAGATTTACGGGGCAAAAATTGAGATACGGACACCCATGCACACGTAGCCTACCAGGCAAACACAATTGGCTTGCACAGCCCCACATTGCTTCCATTTCTTCAGAATTCGACTGACTATCTCATGCTGGCACATTCCTGGAAGTTTGGAGTGACTTGCTGCTCTATTGGCTTGACTCACCCTGCGGCCTGCACCCGAGCGCGTGTGCCTCAGAGTTTTGGATATGTCCACAGACCCCCATTTTACGCAATTTGCTCAAAAAGGGTGGCAATCGACTGGGCTTTAGCTGAGGATTCCAATGATATAATTAATATGCTGTGGAAGTGGCCCAGAAAAAAACTGGAGATCCCCCACAAAAGACTAAAACCCCGCCAGGAGAACCCCTCCCCCCTCCCCAATTGACCCACCCATATATATACCAATCGATAGCTCTAGAATATATATAATTTTTCATCGGTTTGATATGTGCCGTCCAAAAGTGATGCTTCCTACACCCTCCTGTCCCCCAAAAAACTGTTTTTCCGGACCTCCATAAACTTATACGGATGTCAACCCTCCTAAAATTATAGTATTCGTCTCCAATTAAAAACGAGAAAGTGCATGTTTTGGATGACCCTGTTGACTGCACAGGTTTAGTCATAATCCTTGCCAGAGCACTTTTCAATGTTAAATTGAAATTTACACATTACCCCCCTGCAAAATATAATTTCAGGATATGGGACCTCGCAAAACTTCAACTTTCAGTTCAAATAGCCTATTTATGGCTGGAGCTTGCATGTCTTAGGTTCAAACCCCTATAGAATTCACCTGCTGCTATCAACCTCAACCTATTGCCGCTACAAATGTGGCTGGCAAGGAACTGCAAGCCCCACTCATGAAGGTTTCAGGAGAGTTGGTCACACAAATTGCCCTAAAGCTCGCAAATTATATTTGGCTGGATTTGGCTGGCCTCGCAAAGCCAAAATGTTAAGTGCTGATTACTTAAGCACCTCACCTTACCAAAGTGTTACAGTATTTGTTGTTTTTGTGAAAGTGGTTCGATAAAACTCTGGAGTATCCCCTAGAAGTCTTCAGACCCCCCTGGGCCCCCCTTCCGATCCCCTCAAACTCAACTCGCTTTTAAGGTCAATTTTAGCTCTCGGCATCAATTTTGAATACACGATGCCCGTACCTTTTTTGTAACTCCCCGCATAAGTATGATTTTCTGCTGAGCGGGGTTATGCAGGGAGGGCAAATAAATCAGTTTTTTAGGCGCAGGAAGGTCTCAAGAAAGCACTTTTATTAAATTTGGGGTGCGGGATGGGTATGCCAAGGTACGGTATATTAATATTGACGCCTGTTAGCAAATTTTCTAGTTAATGACGCTTCTTGTCAGATTGAAAAGCTCCCTTTCCACAAAAAACTGTGCCACCAAATGATTAGTGCCGTTGCACTTAGGGACCTTAAAAAAACCCAACATTTGCTGCGGTATGCATTATGAATGCAAGCAAAGCTTTTGCTATAGCTGTTCCTCTCCTCTGAGTCATTAAGTCATCTCGCGGAAAGTATGACAACTTTCAGTGGTTATTCCGCATTTATGCGCCAGGGAATCGATTAATTCTTAGTCTCTGCTTCTTCATAAATGCAATATGACGGCTCCAAATACAGAACAGACATGCACCCTCGGCGTTATAAATTGCTCTGGGTGCCCTGAACTAGTTCTTGAAAGTCACAGAACAAGTGGCTGGTTTTCCCTCTTTGTGCAGCAAGGTCCTGAGTCCAGACGTGTCGTTTTACCAGAATTTGACAGGGGAAAATCATGCATTCAACTCCAACAATGCCCTGTGCCCGTTCAAACGACGAGCCGGGAATGTTTGGCAATTGAATTGTTTCATAAAACTTTCCAATCCATTTAAGCGGAGATCTTTCTAGATGTCTTTCTAGAGATCTTTCTCCAGCACATCGCTGCCAGCAATTGCACTTTGTGGGACCCTTTAATTCTGGAGCATGATAAAAATCTTGCCTCAATTTTACTGCAGGTTGAGAATGAGCGGCAAGCGGATGCGGAGGCAGTGGACACAGAAGTCTTTAGCGTGCCTTTTGAAGCGGAAGCGCCACAGGGTCCGAGCTCGGTTGGGAGCCAATTCCAATAAATTTGTTAGAATAGCATCTAAATTTATTGCGCTTAGACAGCACTTTCAGAATTTTCCCGACCAATAATATATTAAACAATTGCCGATGATTTAGATATACAGCCAGCCTGAGCCCGCACACTTTGGTAGTATGGCTGGAAGAGGGATCAGTTTAGCTCGCCTCTTGGCCAGAAGCACGGCAGTGATTGGACAGAGGGCGGCAGCAAGTAGCAATGCAGCTGCAATGGTAAGGGGACACTGCTCTCCAGAGTTGATTGGGCCGTGCAACTGCATCATCCCTGGTCTACGCTCCCGCTCCCCCTCTGTCCCGTTTCGTTTCATCCTAACAGATAGCATTGCTTCACACCCCGTGTCCTTCCACATCGGGTGGCAATTGCTTTTCGTCATGGTTTTGCCCACTTCTCTCTCTTTCTCTCTCCCACAGGCATCGGGCAGGCTACTCAGTGCCATCAGCAATCAGCCTTTTCAGAGCAGGAGCTTCCATTCCAGCCTAGTGCAGTCTGAAGGGGAGGTGACTGCTGGAGCAGGAGAGGCCAAGCCCCCGTGAGTGTGATTACCCACTTCCACGATTTGGGTATCAGGTTGTTCATGCAATTGCAATACTGGGGGAGCAATGCACTGGGATTGGGTACGCTGGAAGAGCAGGCCAAGCAGTTCGTTGCCCAACAATAATTCACCCCCCTTTCCTCCCTGAAGGAGCCTCGAGCCTCAGCGGAAGTACCGTCCACTAGCAGACAAGGAGATGTGGCACGAAGCCTGGTAAGCGTGTGTGTAGGCCTCGCGACGGCTCTTCTTTTAACGAAGTTGTTTTCACTCGTCGAGCAAAGGCCATCGCGTCAAAACCATCACCCCACGCACACAGGATGTACGAGGACAAGTTTGGGACGGAGACAGATCCCATCTGGGTACCCTCGTTGGAGAATGAGCGCATCATTGGCGTCACAGACCCAGAGGATGACAACTTAGTGGTCAGTCAAAGAAACACACACACACACGCATATACACACACATGCGTGCACGTGCACGCACACACACACACACACTCATACACACACATGCGTGCACACGCATACACACACACATACACGCACAGATACACATACACGCACGCAAACATAGAAACACACACATACACGCACAAACACACATACACGAACAAACCCGCAAGTATAAACACGTGTACATACACAGACACACTCATGCAAGCGTAGAACTACGCACATGCAAACACCATCATTCACACAAGTAAGCACGTACACAATGAAGCTTGCCAGCACGCTCATGCTGAGTGCATGCATGCACTCATACAAAAACACATGCACACACGTACTCCCGCAAACACACAACCGCCCACACACACTTACACAGGCGAATACATGTACACACTCGCTCATGAATACACATGAATACACATTGGCGACAAGAACCCGCTCATGAAATACTCTTCAATACACATGAATACACACACACAAAGCAGTGCATGCTCTAACTCGGACGCCCACACACACTGAAGTTCATACAATTAGCACACACACACACACACACACATACACACACACACACCACCACACTGCCTTCTACAATCTGTTTGCTTCAGGTTTGGGGCATCTTAAGGGCAAATGAGCCCCCACGGCAATTTGTGGAGGGTGGCGAGTTTTACGTGCTGAATCTAGTCCCGTACGTATCCAAGGTGCGCTGTGAATAGGGCGTGTACTTCTGCACTGTGGGGATGTTTGCCTCCAGGCATTTTCAGGTGCATATCTTTGCATCTTATCTTTGCATTACAGCTTTTAACCTGGTATGTATGCGACAGTGTTTCTTTTAAGAGCAACGCGTTACTTTCAAGCTTTTTGTAATGCTTTTTAGTGCTTAAACAGCGACGCACCAGGGCGTCGCAGGGTACCCTGTGTTGCGCGTGTGCGACATCAGAATATCGGGGAGCGTCCCGTGTCGCTATTTGGCTGGTCACCCAGAGTCTTCTCAAGTCCCAGCAAGCTCTTTTGCCCATTGTTATCGCCCCCTCTATAAAAACTCCAGAACTTGCGATTTGGGTGCAAAAACCCAAAAGTTTCTTGTGCAAAGCCACTTTCCATCTATGTACCACTCAGTACAACAAAAGCCACAATTTTGGCAGGTTTTTTGGGGGAAATCTTGCGCTACACACCATTTTCGCTTCAGCACCCTGCGTAGCATCGTAAGACTGTAATTTTTGAGCATTATAATAAGCTGCTCTTCGGTCCCCAGCCAACCCAGCAACAGCAGCCCCATCCATCCCTGTCAATGCAGCCAAATTGCCATCATTGCGCACAGACAAGCAACACACACACACACGCTTGCAATCACGCACGCATGCACGCATGTATACAAACACGCACACGCGCGCACGCTCAAGCATGCATGTACGCATGCAAGCATGTATGCACGCACGTGCGCACACGCATGCTCATGCACACACGCACACACACATGCATACCCGCACGCACACACACACACACACACACACGTCAGCAACTTTCTTTGTTTAAACATATAACATTACACACACCAATTGTTTTGGAATGGCTTAAACGCTACACGCCTTTTTGGCTTGAGCACCCTGCGTAGCGTTTTAGACTTAAAATGCTACACACCCTAAAACCTTAAAAGAAACACTGGTATGCAACATCCCGCAGCTTCTTCTGTTGCCCATGCACGTTTTCCTTGCGCAGAAACAAAAGAGGCAGAAATCCTGACAACTAGTTTTGCTCGATTAATGGTTTTACCATGCGTGCCCAAAAGATCAGGAGGTCCTGTCCCTCGCAAAAAGATTTGAATGATCTGCAACGCGCCAGCCACGTGTCACGGCCCCTGACCGACGATAACCCAAACCCATTTTTTAAAAGCTGGTCGCATATGTTGTGCATTAATGTTTAAGTAGGTTTAGTAAGCAGTGTTTGGGACTTGGGACTTGGGGCAGAGATCGTCAATTTTTGATACCTTTTCTCACTCAGTCATCTCCTGAGTTATGTATTTTTAAAGTGGTAAACTCCAAAGTACATCGGCACTGTCAGAAATCGATGCAAAAATGATGTGCCGGCTTTTTCGTTTTTTGTCGGTTGTCTGATGGTTCCACCAAATCACTGGAAGCAATCGCTATCTCTTCTGCTTCTTTTCTGACTGCTTATATTTGTTCCAAGCATCCCAAGCTCTGATTGCGTTGCGATTTGCAGGTTGGGGACGTTCTGGAGCAGATTGAGGCATCAAGGACTGCGGAGGTTTTGGAGCAGTGAGGTCGCCGGCGTCCCTGCCCCTGTCCACAGCTCTATAGGAACACTTCTGTGTGGTAATATGTACTGCACAACCTGCCTTTTCCCGCTTCAAGGAAAGATGGGCCCTGCGTCAAGGGTATCCGATCTCTCTTCCACCTCGACTTCCTCACAACACCCATGACACTTTGCAGCAGCTCAGCAGTCTTGCAGCAGCAGCAGCCGTCCAACTCAAAACCCGCGTGCTGAAAAGTTGATTGTGTTCCAGCATCCAGCATGCGCGATTTTATCATGCAATAGCAATGTGATATGCTGCGCTTTTTTTCTAGCTCAGTGGAATGTTTCAGTAAAATCTCATCATCTAGAACAGTAGATGATTGTGTATATTTAATTTTTACAGAGGAGTGTCCATACGGATGCGTTTGTGTGCTCCCCGAAGCAACATTAGCTTATGACAGCCCTTCATGTTTATCAAGCGTGTGCCCCAATTTGAATGTTTTTGTATTTCATCGTGTTGTAATTGTCTCCGGACGGTGGGTTGTGCCAGCCTGTTATAGTTTAGTTTGGATTACAAAGGCCTCCAGCCTGGCATGGCTGCTCAACCTATAGGTCCCAACAAATAAATCAATCAAGCCTGTTATGCTGAGAGTACAACAGAGGCCAAGGGGCGACACCAGGTCCTGAGATACAGGAACAATAGGGGGTGGCTTTGTGTTTCAAGGAAAAGGACTTCAAGATTACAAGGAGTTTGTTGTTTTCCTGATGTAAAGCCCTGTCTGTGAAAATAATAACGCATACTTCCAGCAGAGAGAAACCATCTGAGGGTGTGTGCAGTGCAAGGAAAAGGCCTTCAGTCAAGAAGTATGACTGCTCGCCTGTTCGTAGAGTAAAATAAGTACGAAAAAAAGATCATGGAGTTAGTTGTATTCCTGCCTAGTGCAAAAAGGTAGGGTAAGATTACATCGCTATATATGCCTCAGGGCGGCGCTTGAGCGGAAGCTTGATGAGCAGAGCCTGTAACCACACCCAGCTAGACAAAAGGGGAAACGCCTAAGAGAAACAAGAGAAAGAGATGATGATCAAAGGAAGATTGGGGAAAAAGACGAGAAGTTGGAAGCCATAGCCGGAGTGAGCACCCAAGGGACAAAGCGTTTGGGGCAAACACCAATGTCTTCTCCTCCCGATTCTCTGGGTTCTCCATCTGCCATCCCATCTACTCTGCTGCTGTCAGCAGGAAACAGCCACATTCATGCTCCTCCCTCCCTGGAATACAGATACGACCACAAATCCCTATGCATTATTCTGCCGCAAATACCCACACTTGCGTAAATTCCTGGGCACCATCCCATCAAACCAACTCCAGTATGTGAAAGTGCCCTTCTGGAACAACATACAAATACCACTTTCCAAACAATATTGGGAATAATTGCAGATCATTGCCATATGGAACACCAAGGGCAGGGTTTGCCTCAATGCTCACAACAAAGACTGGCTAAAAGAATTTGCCAAAGAAATCCCTGAGGCAAAGTGGGAAATTTAAAACATTCATAACCATCCCTACCAAACAGCCTAAGGTTCCGGACAACACTCAGGACTCAACAAAATAAATAAGCTACCCAATGACCACCCTCAAGCCTCAGAAGGCCTAAAAAACAATTGCCCTGATTAGCACTGACCAACCTCAATTGATGAAGCACCCCCCCGAAACAGCTCCAGCCAAAACATAACCCGTAAGGTAAAAGATTGGCGGGATTGGACTTACACTGATGGCAGCCTTGAAAAGAATGAAGTAGGGCAAGACACCGGATCAGGCGTCTACCACCCTCACTTAAATGTTTCCCACTATGTAAATTCAAAAGGCATGGGTATAACCAACACCATCTCACGTGCAGAGCTAGCAGCTATAGCAGCTGCAGTCACACACGGCTACTCATCACATATAGCCACAGACAGCCTTACTGCACCAAATCAAAAAGCAGTTTCACACCGGAATCTCCATCGCCACCACAACCAAGGAGATGTCCTTCAATCCATTGCTAAAGCAATCCGCCAATCACCATCGCCCATCCACTTCTTCAAAGTAAAGTCCCATGCCGATATTATCGGTAATGAACATGCCGACGCCCTTGTTAAAAAATCAGCCACCACCTACTCCGACATCGCTGACACCTCCATCAGAATAGCAGGTCCTGAGGAAAATCCCTTCTACAACATCCACTGGCTTGCAAGAGAAGACATAAAAAACCAAACACAAACCCATAATCATACCCATACAACAAACATGGCCCATTCTCCTGTGGTACCTACCAAACCACTGTGACGCCCTTCAAGCACATATGCATGTTCTCCATGAACTGGGAAATGCCAATACTGAAGCAAACTACCATGCGTACTACCAGACCCTAATAAAGGACGGCACTGCCAATGGAGACACTAGCAATGCTTACCTAACATCATCCAATGTTAACTTTAAGACCAAATGTAGCATTATGAAGTACAGAACAGGCACCCTATACAACCAAAACCACGCAATAAGGATTAACTCTCAACAAGTCAAACCTGCCCCCTCTGCCCACAATTAGACAGTGCCCTGCACATCCTTTCTGGGTGCCAACACACGCAAATAAGGAACATGATCACCGAAAGACACAATTTAGCATGCCGCATGATCTTTAAGGCTATCAGCAAAACAGGCTCCTTAGGATCATGCATTGTCTCCAAAGATATAGGCAGCAACGAACGGATGACCATGCAAAACCTCCAGATTCCTGAAACAGCCGAAAGTCGAATTGTTCCCAAATGGCTCTTCCCACCCCGCTTCTCAGATAAAGACAGATTTACCTCCTGCCGCCCAGGTTTTGTGCTGGTTACTCCTTCGCTGCAAAAACACAAAAACAACAAACTAATGTAGGGGGGTGGGTTTTTCGTAGTGGCAGGGGGCAATTGAGGGAGACTGAGAGCACCTCAGCAGCACCGCCAACCACCAGTAGAGCCACCAACCCCATACAGCACCGACCTAAAGACCTCAGCAAACCTTGGCGTGACATCCACCTTGTTGAGATCAAGTACTGTGAGGACACCAGACCTCAAAACCAGCTGAACGCCGCAAAGGAACAGCACAAAGATCTCTGCAACATTCTCCAAGGAGCCTCCGTTACTCTCCACATCATCCTTTTGGGTGTGGGTGGCACCATCTACAACACTCACACTCTGAAGCCTTTTAAGGAACTTGGTCTCGATTTTCAAAGAGTTAAGAAGCTTGCCTCCAAGCTCCATGTGCACTCTGTGAACTTTGCTGCTAATCTTGTCCATACCAGACGTGCCCTTTCCAGTACTATTATCAGCTCTCATCCGGAGCCGGTTTCAGGCCAAGCCTGCAACCCTCTTGATCCCCATTGATTTTTCCTTTCCTTTCCGCGGTGGAGGAGCTTTACGGTACTCGGTACCAAATTGGCTCCTTTTCCTAAATTAATGTGGGGAGTGGTTTTTTCTTTCTTGAAAGCCAAGGGAGCCGAAGTTTGACACAAAAAAAGCATAAAAAGTTTGTTGTTTTCCTGCCTGGTGCAAAAAATTTGACACGTCCTGGGATCCTGCCTGTAGAAATAAGAACGCGGATTTCCTGCGGAGAGATAAAGAGGTCATAGATTAAGCCATCAGTCAAAAAAAGCGACTGATAGGCTGCGTATATAAAGCACTGTATTAAGTATCAAGAATGTGTTTTTCCTGCGGAGAGATACCATCTGAGGGTGTGTGCAGCGGAACATGTTTTTCACCCTGGATATCATCATCAGTCTCACACAAGTCACAAGTAGCTGGTGCGTCTGATGTAACATAAAGATGGTGTGTATTTTTAGTAAATTACATCAGACCAGCAAATACCAGACCAGCATATTTACCAAACATAATAGGCATCCTATTACCAGCAATAACCTCATTAGACGGCCATCTCCCACTCGCACAGATCTACCGCGGCAGATACTAGGCAATTTATCCAGACTTCTGTGTTTGCACCTTGCTCAGAACCACATGCATCCCCTTGTCCCCTTCTCCTCCTAAAATAGCAGCCGGATGTCCATCAGAACTCCAAAAACGTGCCATTTAAAACGCACTAACACCTTCATCAATACAAACAATCCCTCCAGACGCCTATGCTCGGCCCAGAAAACGCACAGCATACAACAACACACCCCACACGGCCCTCTCAAGCACAGCATGATCCCACCACAACAATACCAGCTGCCCCTCCATCACAAATACCACGCTCACAACGTTACTCACAAAGCTCCAACCTTACAAAAAGAAGCCATGACTCTGTAGGCTCAATATCTATACCATCCCCCAACCCGCCCCAAACAACAGTCATTGAATGCCTGTCTGAACTGGCACCTACTACCCAGCTTGCCGCTCCCTCACAAAACCATCCAGCAAAACATGCACGGCAGACACAATCTGCTCCCTCACATACCACTAAAAAGAGAAAACGCAGCCAGATGGCAAACCAGCAACATCTCCCCTTTACACAAAACTTATTCCCATCCAGAGAACAACTAACCAATATCCAACCCAACAAATGCATAACACGCTCACATACCACTTGCCACAATCAACCCACAACACAGACGCTTATACAGACAACTATCTCCTCCATCCCACAAGACAATAGTACCAACCCCTTCACACAGCAGATAAATAACAAATAACATATTCTCAAATTACCGTATCCACAATAACCCAAACTTCGAGAATACAGACTACACACGTCGGAAAAGAGTGGGCTGTTGCAGGCGGCTTGAATCAACTAGAATCAACCACGAAATTGCCAGTTGTTTTAACACGGGGTGCGAGTAAAAAAATGGTTATTTCAACCATAGTTGATTTCAATTT